>ERZ772991.357-NODE-357-length-60672-cov-30.649257_pt1 | contig 60672 bp, 43 predicted proteins | sample MGYA00511128_ERZ772991 | MGnify/ENA primary metagenome ERZ772991 (study PRJEB29015, sample SAMEA2737655) | human gut metagenome | biome: human gut; feature: human-associated habitat; material: faeces | place: China | collected 2012 ... | reverse complement strand
TCACAAGCTCTACAACTCAATGTGTCCCGCGAGTCAGCTTTGATATAATATCATCCCGGCACACATATGTCAACGGATTTTCTGCAATTAATTAAAGTAGTAAAACTGCCTTAAAAAACACAAATTTTCTAAATTGTCTGTTTATTATATACAATTCTCACAATTACCATCTGACAGCCTCTATCGCTTCCTTGATATTTGCCACACCGACAATCTCAATTCCACTAATATGCGACACTCCTGCAAGACACACTTTGGGAACAATACACTTTTTAAAGCCAAGCTTCTTTGCCTCAGCCACACGCTGCTCGGACATGGTAACTCCGCGTACCTCTCCGCTTAAGCCCACCTCTCCAAAGCATATGGTATCCTCACGCACTATAATATCCATTTTGCTTGATGCGATTGCAAGCACTATCCCAAGGTCTATCGCCGGCTCGTTCATCCTTATACCGCCTGCTATATTCACATAAGCGTCACAGTCTGACAGTGACAGGTTGGCTCTTTTTTCAAGGACCGCCATGAGTAGATTTACTTTATTATAATCTGTACCATTTGCTGTACGCCTTGGATTATTAAAAAAACTGTGACATACAAGAGCCTGGATTTCGAGAAGTATCGGGCGGCTTCCCTCTATGGAACATGTGACAATTGATCCTGATGCTCCCTCTGGCTTACCGCTAAGCATATACTCCGACGGATTTTCCACCTCAACAAGTCCCTCCGCCTTCATTTCAAATACGCCTATCTCGTTGGTCGAACCAAATCTGTTCTTAACGCCTCTAAGTATCCTGTACGACTCATACCTGTCACCCTCAAAATAAAGCACAGTATCAACCATATGCTCCAACGTCCTCGGCCCCGCAACCGCACCATCCTTTGTCACATGTCCTACTATAAAAACAGAAATACCCAGAGTTTTTGCAAGCTGCATAAGCACTCCGGTTGTCTCCCTGACCTGTGAGACACTGCCCGGTGCCGACGCTATCTCCTCATTGTACATAGTCTGGATGGAATCTATTACAACAACCTCCGGTTTTTTTCGTTGAATCACATCCTTTGCTATATCAAGACTTGTCTCACATAAAAGCTCCAGTGAATCCGTAAAATCACCAAGTCTGTCGGCACGCATCTTTATCTGATGCAGGGATTCCTCACCTGACACATAAAGTAATGGCACCTTTTTTTGTGAAAGTTCCCTGCATACCTGAAGTAGAAGCGTGGATTTTCCTATACCCGGATCTCCTCCCACAAGCACAAGTGACCCCCTCACAATTCCTCCACCAAGCACTCTGTCAAACTCGGCTATACCTGTCACTATACGCTCCTCTTTCTCGCTTTTTACTGCCGAAAGAGGCAGAACCTGTGCCGCCTTTGATTCTTTTTTTACTTTTCCCGACGAGCTTATCGACTTTTTATCTACGGTTTCCTCTACAAATGTATTCCATTCCTTACAGGCCGGGCACTGTCCCATCCATTTTGCCGATTCATAACCACATTCCTGGCAGAAAAATACAGAGGTCTTTCCTTTTGCCATATTGTTCTCCTTTATAAAATACAAAAAGCCCGGCTTTCACCGGGCTAAAAATATGCTCTATTTTTTTGATACTTTGATATCGACTGAATCAACACCCTCAAGCTCTACGCTTAAGCTGAGCTTGCCGCCGAGATTTGTCTTCATAGTACCTGCAACAGCTCCAGCTATATCAATTTCGTACTCTGTCTCCTCTTCAAGGCCAAGAGTAATCTGAGCATCCTCAGGTCCCTCCACAGTAAATGTCACTGTATCAGCAGTCTCCTCGAAATCCATAACCGCTGTTCCCGGAACAGACTCGTATACAAAGAGTCCGTTTCTTTCGAGCTTTGTAATCTCCTTAAAGGTCTTTACCTTGTAGATATCTCCATCCTTCTCAAAATTGTCAAGCTTTGCCTTTGCAGCCAATGTATAATCTCCGAAGCTGAGCTTTCCGTTTTCCTCAGTACGGATTAATTCACTTATTACAGCCATTTTTATCCTCCCGTAGCTATATTGATATATTAATTATAAATCCAATTCTACTCAACAGTCAATGAAATTTGTTTGTTTTTCGTAGAAATTATTACCTTATTGCCGCGCTTAATTTTGCCGGTAATAATATCCTCTGACATACGGTCTTCAATCTCCTCCTGAAGTTTTCGTTTAAGAGGTCTTGCGCCATATTTTCTGTCATAGGCTTTGTCCACGATAAAGGATTTTGCACTGTCGCGCACTGTGAGCTCTATATCAAGCTGTTCTTTACAGCGTTTCTTAAGCTCCTTTACAAGAAGTGTCACTATATGCTTCATGTCATCCTTGTTGAGAGCTCTAAATACAATAGTCTCGTCGATTCGGTTCAAAAACTCAGGTTTAAATATACGACGGACCTCCTCCATGACACTGTTCTTCATACGCTCGTGATCCTGCTTTTCGTCATCACCTGCACCAAATCCAAGGCGCTTTGGCTCTATAATAGAAGAAGCTCCTGCATTTGATGTCATGATGATTATTGTATTCTTGAAATCAACCGTGCGCCCCTGTGAATCAGTGATTCTACCATCATCAAGCACCTGTAAAAGTATATTGAACACATCAGGATGTGCTTTTTCTATCTCATCAAACAGTATAACAGAAAAAGGATTGCGTCTGACCTTCTCTGAGAGCTGTCCGCCCTCCTCATGGCCCACATATCCCGGTGGTGAACCAATCATCTTTGAAACACTATGCTTTTCCATGTACTCTGACATGTCAACACGTATCATGGCATCTTCTTTGCCAAAGACAGCCTCAGCAAGCGCCTTTGACACCTCCGTCTTACCTACTCCTGTCGGTCCCAAAAACAGGAATGAGCCAATCGGCTTCTTAGGATCCTTTAAACCAACACGGCCTCGTCTGACTGCCTTTGCGACAGCAGAAACAGCCTCCTCCTGTCCTATTACACGCTTGTGAAGTATCTGTTCAAGCTTTGCAAGTCGTCCTGCCTCTGACTCTGTAAGCTTATTTACAGGTATTTTGGTCCATCCCGATACTACATCCGCTATCTCATTTTCGCCGACTACAGGCTGATTTTTGGCTCCTGTGCGACGATTCTTTCTGATAAGCTTCTGCTGTTTATTTTCAAGCACTTCCTTTTCTGACATAAGCGCGCCGGCAGCTGCGAGATTTCCTTTCGACAAAGCATTTTCCAACTGTTTCTGCTTATCTGTTATCTCTTTTTTCAGAGCAAGCAGCTCGTCAGATGATGTCAGATTCTTAAGCCTTATCCTAGCTGCCGCTTCATCCATCAGGTCTATCGCCTTATCAGGTAAAAATCTGTCATTTATATATCGTGCAGAAAGGCTTACTGCCGCTTTCACACCCTCATCTGTTATGATGACACCATGATGCTTTTCATAGAGTCCCTTTAATCCTGTGAGTATCTCTATTGTCTCATCCACACCCGGCTCCTCAACCATCACCGGCTGGAAACGGCGCTCAAGCGCAGCATCCTTTTCCACGTATTTGCGGTACTCTTCTATGGTAGTGGCGCCGATTACCTGTACCTCGCCTCTGGCAAGCGCAGGCTTTAATATGTTAGATGCATCTAACGAGCCTTCTGCTCCTCCTGCACCTATTATAGTGTGAAGCTCATCAATGAAAAGCAGTACATTTTTGGCATTTGAAACCTCACTTATCACCTTCTTGATACGCTCCTCAAACTCACCACGATACTTTGATTTGGCTACAAGCCCGGACATATCAAGAGAAACCAGTCTCTTTCCCAAAAGAATATCCGGAACATTGCCACTGACTATATCCTGCGCAAGTCCTTCTACTATAGCGGTCTTGCCCACTCCCGGCTCTCCAATCAGACATGGATTGTTTTTGCCACGGCGGCAAAGTATCTGGATAACACGCTCCATCTCCTTTTTTCTGCCTATAACAGGGTCAAGAAGCCCTGCCTCTGCCATATCTGTCAAATCTCTGGAATACTGATCTAATACAGGAGTCGCAGAATTGTATGATGTACCGTAGCTTTTCATCAGATCCCTGTATGCAGACGGATCCTCCCCCATCGCACCAAGAATATCTATAAACATCTTCTGACTGTTAACACCCATGGTGTTTAAAAGTCTTGCAGCTGCACAGTCTCCCTGCAGTACTATAGCCATCAGCAAGTGTTCTGTACCTATCTCATTGCACTCAAATCTATCGGCTTCCTCCGATGCGCGCTCCAATACTCTCTGTGTCCTTGGTGAATAGCCATCCCTGTCCATCACTTCGATGTTATCCCCCGGTGAAATCAGGTCTTCAATCATCGAAATAAGCTTATCATATTCCACATTGCAGGCTGTTAGAATCTCAGCTGCCACACCGGTGCCCTCTTTTATAAGGCCAGCCAGTATGTGCTCTGTTCCAACATAGCTGTAATTCATTTTCTTTGATATACGTGCAGCCAAATCTATTGCTTTTTTAGCCTTACTTGTATATGGTTTCAAGTCATATCCTCCAGTCATATTCACTAATTTAAGTCGATGAACTGCAAATCATCATCTTCGCTGTCATCTTCATTATCATCCTTTGCACTGCTGTCTATAGTCTCAGACGGCTTATTTCCCTCATTGACAAAGCCATCAAGTGCCATTTGAAGCTGATTCTTTAAAGCATCCTCATCAGCATCGTTTTCTGTGTCAGAAACGTTTTCCTGCCTTGAATCATCTTTTAAATCAAACTCAGAGTTTTCATTCTCAACAGCTTTCTTAGAATCAGGTGTAATTTCTACGGTTCTTCCGACATAGGATGCATTTGATATATTTTCATCCGTAGCCATCTTTTGCTCATCTGCAGCATCTTCCGCTGTTTCTTCTGCGACTTCATCTGCCGGCTCTTCTACAGCTTCATCTGCTGTTTCTTCTGCAGCTTCTTCTGCCACTTCATCTAACGGCTCTTCTGTAACCTCTTCTTCCAGCTCATCTGCTATCTCGTCCGCAGTTTCATCAGTCGTTTCTTCCAAAGCTTCATTTGATACATCTTCTGCTGCATCATCTACATCATCATGATAGTCCATTGCCTTATATTTTCTGTTTTTCACAGCTGATACAATAAGCAACAGTAACAGAATAACGATAACAAGAACCAGTATTGCAGCTAAAACAAGATATTTATTGGCAATTCCCGGGACAAGCTCGCTCTTTGTTGTATCGTTTTCCTCCTGTGCCACTGTAGGTGTACTGAGCTCGGTTCTCATATATGTGCCATCTACGCTATCATATGTGTACCAGCCACTCTCACCATTGTCATTTATGGCATATACGAGGTAAAAATCCTTTGTCTGATCATCGCTTTTTTCGACTTTGGTCTGGTAGGCTGTTGCCACACCCTTGCCCTCTATGGAGAGCGATATCTCATTATATCCCTCAGGCACATCATCCACCTTAGGCAGTAAAACCACTATAAAATGTGACTCTGAATTGATACGGACAAACTCATATGCTGTATTCTGTGCTGCATCATATACAAAAAGCCCATTGCCGCTTTCCGACTGTAAATACACAAGCGTGATATCACCAAAGGTGCCATGAAGGGTATTGTATTCAAGTCCGTCAATCACTGTCTTTGAGTGCTCAAAGCCTTCAGGAACAACATCCTCCGGAATGTCATTTACCATAGTCCACTCTGTGCCATTTATATCGAACTTCTTCCAGTTATCCTGCTTATCTGCATTCTCCGGATCATCCTCGGCTCTTCTGGTAACAACTATATTGTATGTGCTTGTGCTGCCGTCCTCTGCTGTCACAACAACGCTGACCGTATTCTCTCCAACCTCAAGTGAATCATTGCCTTTGACGGATGTCACGCTCGCCTTTGAATCAGCCGGATTTGCTGTAACCGCAAGGCTTGAACAGCTGTAATCTACTGTAGCTGTGTAATCCTTTGTCGCAGCAGAAAACTCAGGGGAAAGCGTACCTGCTGAGATAACCAGCGAACCAAGAGATGCGTTTGAGGATTTCTTTTCCTCTTTGTTTTCATTATCTTTATTTGCATTGCTGTCATTGCCGGTATTGCTGCCGGAATTGTCCTTGTTGCTGTTTGAATCGTTGTTTGATGAAGCACTTGTTACCGTCACCTTCGTGCTGGCACCGGTAATTGTACCTCCTGCATCGTTGCCCTCTGCATCTCCTACAACTGTACAATATGCCTTTATAGTGCAGCTTCCTACGGCCTTCGCCGTAAACGAAAATGACTGCGATGTGGAATATCCTGCGGCGTCACCAATATTGGCCACACCATCCCCTCCGTTACTCAGTACTCCCTCGTCGGAGCTTGAGATAACTACAGTACCAAAATATCCTGACGGCATAGAAACAGTCACCTTAACTGTTTTTCCAACAGCTACAGAGCTTGAGCTGACACTTAATCCAAGTCCCTGCGCATATACATGCTCGGCAGGCGTGAAAACAAGCATCACCGCCACAACAAGTGATAATATACATCCAAATAATTTCTTCATATTTTCCTCACATTTCTAATTCTGCGATATCTTTGATTTGCCCAGTATGTGTCTGTTCATGATTATCATATCAAGGGCATTTCCACCATCGCCCTTTCTGTTGGCATCAGCTGCCTCCAGATAAGCACCTGTGAGTGTTCCCTTTCCTAAAATATGTCTGTTGAGCTTAATCATATCAAGGGCATTTACAGCACCATCACCATTGATATCTCCATATACAACAATATCATATGTCTTTTTCAGGTTACCCGAAGCATCATAAACAGCCACTTTATTGCCTGTTGCAACCTTTCCGCTGTTTTCTGAGCCTGAGCTTGTCAGAAGCTTTACAGTACCTGATGCTGATACTGCTATATTCTTCACAAAATCAGCTGCACCGGTTCCAGGCTCAATGCCTGTAATATAAGTACCTATACTGTATTTACCTGATGTTATGTTTACATCTGTATTATTTTGGTTATTATTGTTCTGATTATTATTGCCACCTGCATTATTTACAGATGCCGCCTGCCTGTTTATATTGATAGTGTATGTTCTTGTATCACCGCTTTGCGACTTGCATTTTACCTTAATTGTATTATTTCCGACAGCAAGCGAATAGCTTCCTGTGCCTGAAACACCACTATTTTCTGAAACTGCATCTGCCGAAACAGTCACTGAGCTTATAGCATTTGAAACAACTGCTGAATAGCTTGTTGTCGCTCCATTGAAGGCCGGTGTGAGTGTTACACCGCTTATCGCAAGCGACTGCAGATAGTTATTGGTATCGCCAGCTTTATCGAAGCCCACTGCTGACGATGGCATATTGTTGTATACAGGTATTTTAAATACAAAAGCCTGATTCTTGTCTGAATATCCTTTAGCCAGACTCTGTCCCTCAGTAAGAGCCGCTGTGGCATTGCCCATGTACTGATGGAAATACAGCGAGCTTGTATTTACTACATTAAACTTCTCAAAATACAGTGTATTTTGACCCTTATTTATATAATTGCTGCCCACCTTTACAGCTCCGCCGCTTATGGACTTTACTCTTGTATTCCAGCCCTGCTTCTTGGCAAAAGACAGACCATTTTTATAAATCTTATCCTTCGTGTTTCCGGTTGCATTAAAATTAAAATAATTATAATATCCTTCGTATCCGGAATATGTACCCGAAATAAGAGGACTCGTTCCCTTTTGTCCCTGCTCCTGCTTTAAACGCGATGCTATATGGTATGCACTTACTCCACTGCTCTTTGCCACATCCATGAATGTGCTTGCATAATTAATTTTCTCACCATTGTTGGAATAGGTCTTTGTTCCCTCCATAAATGTGCCTTTTACTATGGACTTGACACCTTCAAGTGCCTCATTCGGACTGTATGCCAGACTCTGAAACTGAAAAATATTGGTCTCATCAAGAAAATTCCTTGGATCCATGAGATAAGCAATATAGGCACTGCTTGCTGACACCCATCCCGGTTCGTACTCAACCCACGTATTTGTTGACCAGTTATATGCTCCGGCAGCTGTGGATTTCTTGGAATTGTCTGCTGATTTGGATACCAGATTAAGTCCGTTTACACTTTCATTTTCAATCACCGTATCCCAATTCAAACCTGTATTTACAGCCTCAAATGTCCAGCTTGGATACTTATTGTGAAGTGCTGTAAGGTTTGGAATATAGCTGTCAGTAAAGCCTGCATTCTTCATAGCCGTGACAAAATCAGTATTGTCTCCGCTATTATTGTATGTCACCTTTATGTATGTACTGATAGTCCAGCCCGTAAATGCCTTGCCGTTTAAAGTACCCTTGACATTATACCAGACCACACCGTTTACCCTGGTCTCTCCAATTATGTCAACCTGATGGTTCCAGTTGAGTGAGACAACCTTGGTAGTGCCGGATGTGCCTGCTGCATTGCGGACATACACATTGCCACCTGTAATCGTACCTGTAGCATATGCTCCCGATGCGGTTGCAATGGCAAGCTGCTCCTCATTATTCTGCTGTATGGCATCCGCATTGCCGGTGTCTGCCGAAGCATCCCCTGTCTGCGCATTGTCTGATGCAGCTGTACCTGCTGATACAAAATCAGACCTTATATAGCTGACACACTCCTCATTATTTGCTGCCAGATTGTACTTTGCCTTGTACCACACCTTGCCGTCTGCACCTGTGGTCTGCTCAAGAATAGTAATATCCTTGCCGTTTGAAAGCTTGTGCTCCAGCTCATACTCTGTTCCCGGTCCGCTTCTCGCCGCTACCCAGTATCTCTCATCACACACAACCTTAGCCGCCTGATCCGCATAGACTGCTATGCTGCTGTATGGTGCCAGGTCACATGCAGCTAATGACAATGTTACGACAGAGGCTGCCAGAAATTTATTTATCTTTATCATCAAATCCCCTCTTTCTTATGTGCATTGTTTACATTAATCCATTATCCATTTAATTATAATAGAATATGACCTTTGTATCAATGTATTCGGCAGAAATTTATTATTTTTTTATTGATATGAGGGTCAAAAGGTATTTTGCCCCTCATTTATGATTAATAGAATTGCATGCAAGCATGCATCGATGATACCTTTTGACCCTTTAATCATAATATAAAAAACTCCCTTCAACGTGTAGCTCATGCTTACGTTTCAGGGAGTTTCCTGATTCATATTCTGCTTATTCTTACTGTCTCCTGTAGCTTTTTCTAGCTGAACAGGGATTTTATCTTATCCCATAAATCCATGAAAAAGTTACCAATCTTTTCCCAGAAGCCCGGGTCATTTATCTTATCGCCAAGCTTTGATGCCCAGTCCTGCGCCTGGTTGATGACTGAATCCCAGTCGATATTGGCATCCTTAAGCTTCATAAGAAGCGATGTCAGCTTTGCAATATCATCATCAGAAAGCTTCAGGTCGTAATCCTTTGCAGCCTCCTTTATCGCATCCTTTATCTGGCTCTCATCCTTGAGCCTTCCATCGGCAAGCTGCTTCTTTAGGTCTGCAATCATTGCCTCTATATCCTGCGAATCGCCGTCAATGCTCTTGTTTAGCTCTCCTGTTGTGACAAGCTCATCCATCGCTGCGTCTGTCACCTTGTCGTCAAGCTTCTTGCCTGTCATCTCCTCGTATGCCTTTAGTGTGCCTACAAGTGCTGCCGTTCCGGAAATAGGGAAAGGTCCTGCGACTATGATTTTAGCATCAGCTATGCCTGCTGTGGCAAGCGCATTCTTGTACATTCCTACCGTACAGTAATTGATATTGTGTGTGGAAACACTAAGACCCGCACCCTTTTTATCCTCTGTAATGAGTACTGAGGAAAGTGACCTTGTGCCAATCTCGCTCTTGCTGATGTATGAATCGAGGTACTTGTGCTCCTCATCATTATTTACATAGACCACATCGTATTTGTCCAGATCAGTGAGCTCGATTCCCATAAATCCAAGCACTGTCGCTCTCTGATCCGGTGTAAGGTCTGCTCCAAGACTTAAGTATGGCTTATCATTTTTGCTGATTGTCACCTTGTCGTTTGCCTCACTGCCGGCTGGCGTTGTACTGTCTGCAGTACTGTCTGTGTTACTCTTATCAGCTGCATCACTGCCTGATACATCAACGCTTGAAACTGTATCAGTCTGCGTAGCTGTCTCTGTTGCAAATACAGCCGGATTCATTGTAAACAGTGTCACCGCAGCAAGCACGCCGCATACAATACTCTTTGCTTTTTTCTTTATTGATCTAATCATTTTTCCTCCAATCTACTGCTCTATATCATACGAAATTGTAAAGCTGCTTCCGTCGAAGCTGACATCTGCCATGCTTCCGCATACCACAGGCATCATCGGCGACATATGACCTATATCCAGATCCATGATGATTGGCACATTAAAATCTCTAAGCAGTGATGAAAGAGCCTGTCTGTGGTCTATGCCAAACATTTCCTCTCCGAAGTGCGCCGGGCGTCCGATAAGAAAGCCCTTTACATTTGAAAACCATCCTGCATTTTTCATCTGCCACATAGCCCTTCTCATGCCCATCACATTAAGGTCACAAGCCTCAAGGAACCATATGATACCATCATCACTGTAGCGCTCATTAAATTCCCTTACATGGTCAAACGATGTACCAAGCAGATTGATAAGACAATCCATGCAGCCACCAAGCAGCCTGCCTCTCATGGTAAGCCTGCTTTCCTTTGCCACCGCAGGAATAGAGCTGATGCACGACTTTTCAGTCAGGTTGTAGCCCACAAACGGAGCATTCTCATCCTTTATCGATTCCTTCTCCCACATAGGGTAATTGGTAAATGAAAGCTTCCTGCCACAAAGCAGATTAAATGCATCGGTAAGTGACTCATGCCACACCTCCATGCCAAAGCTGCCCGCACACGGCCCGTAAATACCTGCTGTATCTGCAATAGTAGCCTCCAAAAATGTGAAATTCGTGTTGTCGGAATAGCCCATGTACCATTTCGGCTTTGACTGCTTCACGCGCTCAAAATCAATATAAGGCACTACCTCGCACATCAGCTCGCCACCACCACAGGATATAAGCACATCACTGTCAACAGAAGCATAGCTCTCGTTCAGCTCTTCTGCGCACTTCTTAGGTGTATTGCTGATACCTATGCCACTGTCGCACCTGCAGTTAGGTCCCTCTATCGTCTTATAACCCATGCTGTGAAACCTTTTAATGGCATTGTCAAAGGCACTCCTGTACGGCTCTGTTGTACATCCCATCGAAGGCGCCACAAAGCCTATTGTTCCTCTATCCTTTAGAAATTCAGGGTATCTCATGTTTCTATCATCCTATCACTATTATTTACATATCTAAGCTTCTGTCTGAAGTAAAATATGTAGGATTTTATCATTTCTGTCCAGGTCATTTTACTGTCATAATTAAATGTCGTCGTGTACTGCAAATGCTGTCTGTTGCACCAGTTGTATATATCATGCAGACTTATCGAATCAACATGCTTTATATTGTTCATAAACACCTTAACCTTTAAAAGCTCATCCTCACTGTCAATGTATAGATGAAAGATAGTATTCGGACATTCAATTATTATCTGCTGTTCTCCTATATTTTCATCAATGTATCCTCTATTGAATAATGTATCCTGTGTGATTAAAAACATTATCGTCTGTCACACCGGGATGTGAGTAATAACAAAATATCGTAACTGTTCAGTACCTTCACAGTTAAAAAATATCACATAACCATAGTACTACACCGACGTCACAAAATCCAGTCATTTTTGCCTGCCAATTCTTACTATTTTATTAAGAAAAACGGTAAATATCATACCCCCTCACAGTCAAATGCCGGGATGAAGCTGTCCTTTGCCACGTCACCCTCCTGTATAAATGCATTCGTGATTCCTATTTCGAGGGCATAGTTAACAAGTCTTTCATACTCTCTCTTTGTCACTGTGCGGTTTATCTCAGGATAATCCTTTAGTGCAATCGGCGTAAACTGGCTCATCATGCTTATATATACGTGATCATGATATGTATCATACAGGTACTTAAGTACAGCCTTTGCATCATTCACATGTCCCGGCAGTAGAAGCTGTCGCACAATAACTCCCTTTTGTATGAGTCCTGTCGCATTGTCAATCACGACATCCGGCTGCTGCCTGACCATCTCTGAAAGCGCCTGCTTTGCGACAGACGGATAATCTTTTGCCCTTGAATACCTTGCCGAAAGCGTACTGTCCATATATTTAAAATCCGGAAGATACACATCCACTATGCCCTCAAGCAGTTTTAGCTCTGTCACATTTTCATATCCGCTCGTATTGTATATAATAGGAAGCTTCATGCCGCGGCTTTTTGCATCGTTTACCGCCCACACTATATCAGGGATATACTGTCCCGGTGTGACCAGATTGATATTATTTGCGCCTTTGCCCGCCAGTTCCATAAAGATATCACTCAGCCTCTCTTTACTGATCACCTTTCCCTCTTTTCCGTCAGAAATCTCCCTGTTCTGGCAGAACACGCAGTGCAGGCTGCAGCCTGAGAAAAAAACTGCCCCACTTCCTCTTTTTCCTGATATGCACGGCTCCTCCCAGTAATGAAGTGCTGCTCGCGCCACCTTTATTTCAGATGAAACGCCACATACACCTGTTTGTCCGGTTCTTCTGTTTATGCCACATTTTCTGGGACACAATAAGCAATTTTCGTATTTATTCATATTTTTCATTTTAACCCTTGCTAAAAATAATGTTTGATACTACAATCTATATGATTATGCGGTGCATATGCCATGCGCCTTCAGTAGTCATTTTAAAATTATATCATAACTATTCTTACAGAAGAGAATAGTTAAAATACACAATAAGGAGATTACAATGAATCAGTCAAACTGTATCGTCGCCCAGTCAGGCGGCCCAACTGTTGCAATCAACGCAAGCCTTGCAGGAGTCATCGCAGGAGTAAAAAGCTCTGAGAAATACGATATCTGCTATGGCGCCGTAAACGGAATACTCGGCATATTAAATGAGAATTATCTCAATCTGTCAGATATTTTTGCAGATGATGCTAATCTTGAAAAGCTTAAGACCACACCTGCCATGTATCTTGGCTCATGCCGCCACAAGCTCCCTGATTACAAGGATGATGATTCACCATATGTATACATCTTCCACCAATTCGATAAGCTTTCTATAAAAGCTTTCTTTTACATCGGTGGAAATGATTCGATGGATACCGTATTAAAGTTATCCGATTATGCAAAAAAAATCAACAGTGATGTGAAAATTATAGGGATTCCAAAGACCATCGACAATGACCTGTGCATGACAGACCACACTCCGGGCTTTGGCTCTGCCGCCAAATATATCGCATCAAGCATGCTTGAGATAGCCCATGATACCTTTATCTATGCTGTTAAGAGTGTTACAATCGTTGAAATCATGGGACGTGACGCAGGATGGCTCACTGCCGCTTCCGCTCTCGCACGTAATGAGTACAATACAGCGCCTCAGTTCATCTATCTGCCTGAGGTGGATTTCGACAAGGACAAATTTGTTGCCGATATAAAAGAAGCCCTTACGCGCACTAACAATGTGATAGTTGCCGTATCCGAAGGAATACATGACGCAGACGGCTCATACATTACATCATCAAAGGCCGCATGTGACCAGTTCGGACACCAGCAGCTAAGCGGTGCCGGAAAAGCTCTTGAGTTCATTGTGAAAGAAAACATCGGTGTCAAGGTTCGCTCTGTAGAGGTAAATGTGCTCCAGCGCTGTGCCTCACACCTTGCATCATTAACCGATATCGAGGAATCTTTTGCTCAGGGTAAAAAGGGTGTCATGATTGCAGCAGAGGGTGTGACCGCATCAATGGTATGCTTAAAGCGCATCTCAAATGATCCTTATCAGGTGGAATACACATATTCTGCTATCAAGGATATCGCAAACGAGGCCAAGTCTGTGCCAAGAGAGTGGATCAATGATGCGGGCAATGATGTGAAGCCTGAGCTTATCGAATACTTAAAGCCACTTATTCAGGGAGAAACCGCTGTAGCCTACAAGAATGGTCTGCCTGACTATATGGATGTGTCACATCTTCACAAATGTAACTGATTTTAGCTGCCGCCTACCCCCCGGTGTGGGCAGCAACAGCATATCTCCAAGGAGGTCGATTTACATGAAGAAAAAAGTGCTTATAACCTGCGCAGTTGTGCTTGGTGTGCTTTTGGCTGTTTATCTTGGCTTTGCCTTTTATTTTAGCAGCCACTATCTGTTCAACACAAAGATTAACTCTGTAAAATACGCAGGTAAAACTGCAAAAGAGGCATTAGAAAAAAATACAGCCCTAAGCCGCGACTATCTGCTCACTATCACTGATAGAAAAGGCAACAGCTTTTCACTTAAGGGACCTGATTTTTCCTATGAATATGTCTCAAACGGTGACGAGGAGCAAATCCTAAAAAGCCAGAATGCTTTTACATGGCCTGTCAGTCTCTTCAAAGCTCAAAACTATACTCTAAAGGGTTCGTCCAAATATGACGATGCCGCTTTGGCGGAAAAGCTCAAGGCTCTTGATATTTTCAGTGATGACTACATTGAAAATCCGGAGGATGCCCACATCGAGATAAAAGACGGCAAATACGATGTGATTGAAGAGAAAAAAGGCTGCAAGCCGATATATGACAGCATCCTTGCCGAAGTAAAGGATGCCCTGGACAATGAGCTTCCAAAGCTTAGCTTAAACGATGACTGTTATGAAGCTCCAAAAATCACAAAGGAAAGCGATACAATCAAAAATGAAAAAGAAGCTCTCGACAAATACACTGCTTCAACCGTCACCTACAAAATTGAAGGTGCCAACGAGAAGCTTGACTCAGCCAAAATCCTTGATATGCTAAGCATCTCAGATGACGGCAGCGTGAGCATAGATGATGCCAAGGTCACTAAATATGTCCAGCAGCTTGCTTCCAAGTACAATACCTTCGGCCGCAAACGCTCATTCAAGACATCGTCCGGTGACACTATTGAAATAGGTGGTGGAGACTACGGATGGGTAGTCAGCAAGAAAAATGAGAAAGCCCAGCTCCTTTCAGATTTAGAGGGAGGCAAGTCAGTGGAAAGAGAGCCTGTTTACGAGCAGACAGCACTCTACCGAAGCGCTGACGACATAGGTAATACATACATAGAGATTGACTACACAAAGCAGCACATGTGGTATTACAAGGATGGTGCTCTCCAGATGGAGTCTGATTTCGTATCAGGTAATCTCGCCCGTCAGAATGGTTCCGTAGATGGTGTATACAAGATTGTTTACAAACAGAGAAATGCTACTCTTGTGGGTGAGGGTTACTCTTCTCCTGTCAGCTATTTCATGCCGTTTGCCTACAATATAGGTATCCATGATGCCAGCTGGCGTGATACCTTCGGAGGAACAATTTACAAAACCTCAGGCTCACACGGATGTATCAATGTGCCGCCTGCTTTTGCAGAGCAGCTGTTCAACGCTGTGGATAAGGGCACTCCTGTTGTTGCCTACTATAGAGAGGCTGTCACTCTGACAAACAATGCTGCAAAGATGTCCAATGCATACTCGTATGTAGCTCCTGATGCAGCGCAGTAAATGTGGATTGCATTGTATCTTTTAATAATATGGGAAGGCGACCGGCGCACGGGAAATTCACCCCCGTGCGCCGGTCGCCTTCTCTTACTCATTGGCTATATTCATGCAAACTGGCTATTATAGAGGTTCGCATAAAATCCGTCCGCTGCAAGCAGGCTCTCATGATTGCCCTGCTCTATAATCTTTCCGTCTTTCATAACAAGGATAATATCCGCTTCCCTGATGGTAGACAGACGATGAGCCACTATAAAGCTTGTCCTGCCCTGCATCATGGTAAGGAATGCCTTCTGAATCTTAATCTCTGTACGTGTATCAATCGAAGATGTAGCCTCATCCAATATCAGCATAGGCGGCAAGCAAAGCATGACTCTTGTGATGCATAATAGCTGCTTCTGTCCCTGTGACAGGCTGCCGCCGTCCTCACCGATTTCAGTGTCATAGCCCTTCGGCAGACGTCTGATAAAGCTGTGGGCATGGGATGCCTTTGCCGCTGCAATGATTTCCTCATCTGTGGCATCAGGCTTTCCCATTATGATATTGTCACGGATTGTGCCCTTCTTGAGCCATGTCTCCTGAAGCACCATGCCATAGTTGTCACGAAGGCTCTCTCGTGTGATTTTTCTGATATCGTGTCCACTCACCTTAATTGTTCCACTGTTTACATCATAAAATCTCATAAGCAGATTGATAATAGTCGTCTTTCCACATCCTGTCGGACCTACGATAGCCACGCGCTGTCCAGGCTTTACGTGGAGATTGAAATCCTCGATAAGCTTTCTATCCGGCACATATGAGAAATAAACATCCTCTATGTCCACACGTCCGTCTGCCTCATCGAGTGTTACCGCATCCGAAGCATCCGGTATCTCCTTTTTCTCCTCAATCAGCTCGAAGATACGAGCAGCACAGGCAAGTGCGTTCTGAAGCTCTGTGATGACACCCGATATCTCGTTGAACGGCTTTGTGTACTGGTTGGCGTATGATAAGAAGCATGAAAGCTGTCCTACTGTGATTCCGCCGGTGAGTGCACTCATGGCGCCAAAAATTCCGACTCCGGCATACACAAGACTGTTGACAAAACGTGTACACGGATTTGTAAGACTTGAGAAAAATGTTGCCCTCAGTGAGCATTTCTGTAATCTGTCATTTATCTCGTCAAACTGCTCAAGCGCCTCATCCTCATGGTTGAAGGCCTGTACGACCTTTTCATTTCCTACTATCTCGTCGATGAGTGATGTCTGCTCTCCCCTTGTTCTTGTCTGCAGCTGGAACATGGAATATGTCTTTTTAGTGATAAAGCTTGCCACGAAAAGTGACAGAGGTGTGATGAGCACTACAATGCATGATATCTTCACATCTATTGTAAGCATGAAAATAAGCGTGCCTGCTATTGTTGCAATTCCTGTAAAGAGCTGTGTGAAGCCCATCAAAAGTCCCTCTGAAAATGTATCTACATCGGCGATGATACGGCTGACCATATCACCGTGTGAGTGGCTGTCAATATAGGAAAGTGGCATTTTTTCAATGTTTAAAAATGCATCACGTCTTATATCCCTCACTATATTGTAGGTCATCCTGTTGTTGCAGATATTTGTAAGCCACTGGGCAGCTGCCGCTATGACGACTATTATTGCTGCTCTCGTGAGGATGACTGTCATAGCCGTAAAATCAACCTTTCCTTTTCCTACGATCAAATCAATTGCGCGTCCTGTGAGGATTGGAAAATAAAGCGTAAGCGCCACTGTAACAACAGACAGGGCAAGTGAAATTACAAGCAAAGGAATATATCTCTTCATGTAGCTTAATACCTTGCGCATTGTACCTGCTTTATTCATTTTCGCATTATCCATAGCCATACTCTACGCCTCCTTTTGTCTGGTCATATCCGACTCTTTTTTAAACTGTGAATCATATATCTCTTTGTAGGTCTCGCATGTCTCAAGCAGCTTTTCATGAGGTCCGAAGCCAACCATCTGTCCGTCGTCGAGCACTATGATATTGTCCGCAAACTGGATAGATGAGGTACGCTGTGACACGATAAATATTGTCTTGTCACCATGCATGCCCTTTAATGCCGCGCGAAGACTCGCATCTGTAGCAAAGTCAAGTGCCGATGCACTGTCGTCAAGTATCAGTATGTCAGGATCCTTTACAACCGCTCTGGCAATTGTAAGACGCTGCTTCTGACCGCCTGATAAGTTCTTGCCGCCCTGCTCTATCATGTAGTCAAGGCCTCCCTCCTTGCCCTTTACAACCTCTGTCGCCTGTGCTATATCGAGCGCCTTCCACATTTCATCTTCTGTGGCATCATTTTTACCCCAGCGCAGGTTGTCGGCTATCGTTCCTGCAAAAAGCACTGCCTTTTGCATTACAACACCGATTTTGTCTCGAAGCTGCACTGCATCGTAGTCATTTATATCATTTCCCTGAATCCTTATAGTACCCTTTGTGGCATCATAAAACCTCGGAATAAGGTTTACAAGGCTTGATTTTCCTGAGCCTGTACCACCGATGATTCCGATTGTCTGCCCCTTTTCCACTGTAAAGCTTATATCTGTGAGTGTCTCATCGGCCGCTCCCTCATAGGTCATGCAGACATGGTCAAACTCAACCTCAGGTGCGCCGTCCTTTGCACCAATGAGCTTAGGATTTTTTTCAGGAAGCTTTGATGGAATAGAAAGCACATCCGCTATACGATTACCGCACGCCACTGCCTTTGTCACCTGTACGATGAGGTTTGCAAGCTTTATCAGCTCGACAAGTATCTGTGACATGTAGTTTACAAGTGCCACAACCTCACCCTGTGTGAGGATTCCTGCGTATACCTGCTTGCCGCCTGATACGATAACTGCGATTGTTGCGATATTTATAATGATAAATGTCAGAGGATTGGTGAGTGCTGAGATTCGTCCTACAACCTGCTGCATATTGGTTAAAAACTCGTTGTCCCTGTTGAAGCTGTCAATCTCATCATTTTGCTTATTGAAAGCTCTTATAACCCTTGTTCCCTCTAAATTCTCCCTGGTGTGTGAAAGCACTATGTCAAGAGAGCTCTGCACCTTTTTGTAAAGCGGAAGGCTTGCAGCCATAACTGAGAATACCACTATTGAAAGCAGAGGTATGGTAACTACAAAAACCATTGCCGCTCTTACATTTACCGTAAAAGCCATCGCCATGGCTCCGAATACAATAAATGGCGAGCGAAGGAAGAGTCGAAGCACCAGATTGACTCCTGACTGCACCTGGTTTATATCGCTTGTCATCCTTGTAATAAGTGTCGATGTGCCCACTGTATCCATCTTTGAAAATGATAATGACTCTATCTTTTCAAACAATATATGGCGAAGCTTTGTAGAAAAACCAACTGCCGCCTTTGCAGCAAAATACTGCGCTGTGACCGAGCTTATCAGGCCGACTGCCGCAAGCAGCACCAGCACACCTCCCATCTTCCATATATAAGGCTTGTCCGAAGCCGTAATTCCGTTATCAATGATTGCCGCCATGACAAGCGGTACTATAAGCTCAAAGGATGCTTCCAGCAGCTTAAATAACGGAGCACAGATGCATTCCTTTTTGTACTCCTTCAAATACTTTAATATCTTTTTCATCTTTTCCCCTTCCAGATTTTTGTTACTGTTTACGTCTCTGTATGACCAGCAACGATTACAGCTTCACTATTATAGATGATTTTTCTCATATGTACAAGAAAAACGATACACAAAAAACCACAAAAAAACCAGCACCCTGCGGTACTGGTTTCATAAGTCAGCTCTTATGTATATGCTTCTTGATCGCTTCAAAGCTCTCAGGACTGATGACATGCTCTATACGGCATGCATCCTCTGCTGCAATCTCCTTATCAACACCAAGCTTCTCAAGACACTCTGACAAAAGCTCATGTCTTTCGTATATCATCTCTGCTATCTGTCTTCCTGACTCTGTGAGTGTGATAAATCCTGCATCACTAACTGTGATATTGTTCTTCTCTCTAAGGTTTTTCATGGCTATACTAACGCTGGATTTCTTATATCCAAGCTCATTTGCTATATCAACTGAGCGTACCACAGGAAGCTTCTTGCTGAGAATAAGTATGGTCTCTAAATAGTTTTCTGATGATTCATTGTTTCGCATTTCGAATACCCCCGTGAGTTTATTTTCGTTCGTTTTAATTCAGTTATATTATTATAACATACATTTTATTGTTTGCAAAACTTTTCTTTTGATTTGTACGTGATTTATAAAAAACCAAAAAAATATCAAAATCCCATATTTGTTATTGACATCTAATTTATGTTAGTGTATACTAACTATCGAATCAGAAAACAAACGTATGCATGATATATTTCTAAATCTTGTATGCCATAAATGTTTAATTATATCAGATAAGACCGGCCGATCACCGGTCTTATTTATTTTAAAAAATGTACATATTCAGCTTAAACGAGAGCTCTTTTTAACCTCTCCAGCCCTTCCATAAGCACTGCCCCGGGGCATGCGATATTCAATCTCACAAAGTAGCGGCCATTGCCTCCAAACTCAGCCCCCTCCGACAGATAAAGCCCTGTTTTTTCGCGAATCATCTGCGTAAATGCCACAGAATCATCTGTGAGTGCACTGCAGTCAAGCCACATGAGGTATGTCGCATCGGCATCCACTACATGTATCTGCGGCAGGTTTTCTGCCACGAAGCTACAGACTGTTTTGCGGTTTTCCCAGAGATATTTTCTGAGCTCCTCAAGCCACGGCTCCCCCTTTGTGAATGCCGCAACCGCTGCCGTGATGGCAAATGCGTTTGGCTCCGCCACCTCGTCTGTATTTAATGCGCGCCATACTTTGTGACGCAAAAATTTATTTGGCACCATCACTGCCGCAGTCTGTAAGCCAGCCATATTAAAGCACTTGGTCGGTGCAATACAGGTGATGCTGATATCGGCGCAGTCCTCTGATGCTGCCGCAAACGGCACGTATGATTTTCCCGGTGCTGTGATGTCGCAGTGTATCTCGTCTGAGATGACCGTCACATTGTACTTCCTGCAGAGTGCACCTATTTTCGCAAGCTCATCCTTTGTCCAGATGATACCGCACGGATTGTGAGGGTTGCAAAATATCATAAGCGAGGTCTGTGGATTGGAAAGGTCATGCTCCAACCTGTCATAGTCCACAAAATATCTGCCGTTTTCGTACCCAAGCGGGCTTTCCTGCACATTTACGCCGTTATTAAATATAGAATTAAAAAATATATTGTATACCGGCGTCATGATAAGCACATTTTCACCGGGTGTTGTGAGCTTTCGCACTGTAGATGATATGGCCGGTACGACCCCTGTGCAAAAAATCAGGCTGTCTCTTTCGATTTTAAGCCCATGGCGTCTGTCCCACCACGAAATATACGCATCATTCCACTCATCCGGAATGATGGAATAGCCAAACACTCCGTGAGAAACACGCTCTGATATTGCATCTATTATCTGGGGAGCTGTCTTAAAATCCATATCTGCTACCCACATCGGGAGCTCATTTTCTGCCACATCCCACTTTAGTGAGCCTGTATTTCTTCTGTCTACAACGGTGTCAAAATCATACATAGATTATTTTCCCTCACATATTATCTTAGTCTTTGATGGGTCAACTCTGTCCTTTTCGATAGTCAGTGTGCCAATCTCCTTTGCCCTTATCACTCCGCTTGTCGGATTTAAAACACTGTCCACCTTACTGCAAATCTCTGCATCTACCGAAGAATACTCAAATGCCAATGTAGTGTTTATGAGCTTACAGTTTTTCATAACGAGGTTGTCGATGTAGCAAAGCCCCTGCAAGCTCTCGATCGTGCAGTTTATAAGTGTCAGATTCTTTGCGTTCCAGCCAAGGTATTCACCTGTAATAAATGAATCATAGACTGTGACATTTTCCGTATTCCAGAAGGCATCCTTTGAGATAAGCTTTGAATCGTGCACCTCTACATTTCTTGAGCCGTCAAACGAATAGTTGCCGACCAGCTGGAAATTCTTCATGATAAGATTATTTGTATTCATGCCAAAATAATCTCCCTTTGCCGAGACATTCTCGATATCGACATGATCACAGCTCCAGAGGGTCTCCTGGGCATTTGGAAATGTCACATTTTTAAGCTTTAGGTTATTGCAGCGCCTGAAGTTCTTAGGTGCCTCAACTATTGAATCAGTGACAGAGATATTGTCAGTATACCAGACACCCGCACGCGCCATGTCAAACCATGTACAGTCCCTTACAGCTATGTCACTACAGTACCACAGCGGATATTTCCATCTAAAAAAACAGCCTGTCAGGCTAATGCCATGGCTCTCCTTAAGAGGAGACTCTCCGTCATCAAAAATTGTATCATATATATCCAGGTCGTTACTTGCAAACAGGGCTCTTTCGCCTGTCAGAAACTCCTGATGGATTTGTTTTCTTTCGCTCATTATATATACTCCTTTTTCCCGGTAATTCTAAATAGTTATCTGCCATAAAATCAAATAACCGCCGAGCACATAATATATGCAGCCCGACAGTTATCATTATACCCCAAACCCTACTGAATTTATAGTATTTTATATAAGTTTAATATTACAAAATTAATATTATGCGCTTGATATTTACAGCTCAAGCCCGTCAAGTATGCTCTTAAGTGCATCAGCAGACTCCTTGAGCTTTAAAGCCTCCTCACCGTTTAACTCGATCGGGATATCGCTCTCCACTCCGTTTGCTCCAACGATTGCAGGCATTGAGAGAACCACACCGTCGATGCCGTACTGTCCGTGCATCATGTGTGAAACAGGAAGAATAGACTTCTCATCACGCATGATTACCTCGCAGATACGTCTGACCGACATAGCGATACCATAATATGTCGCATGCTTTCTGTTGATTATCTCGTAAGCACTGTTCTTTACGTTTGCAGCGATTTCCTCTGTATTCTCCTTGTGCTTGTAGTGACCTCTCATCTCGCACATCTTGTGAAGCTCCACTCCGGAAACATTGGCTGATGACCATGCAACCACCTCACTGTCTCCGTGCTCACCTACTATAAATGCATGTACGCTTCGGCTATCCACCCCAAGGTGTTCTCCGAGCGCATACTTAAGTCTTGCACTGTCAAGCACGGTACCTGAACCGATGACACGCTCCTGCGGAAGTCCTGAAAGCTTCTGTGCCACCTGTGTTAAAATATCTACAGGGTTTGCAACGATAAGTAAGATTCCACCGAAGTTTCTCTTTGCAATCTCAGGAATGATGCTCTTGAAGATTGCAACATTTTTATTTACCAGATCAAGCCTTGTCTCGCCCGGTTTTTGGCCTGCACCTGCAGAAACAACAATGATAGCAGCATCTGCCACATCATCATAACCACCTGCATATATCTTCATAGGTCTGGCAAATGGAATACCGTGGCTTATATCCATCGCCTCTCCCTCAGCCTTGTCCTTATCAGCGTCAATGAGAACTATCTCAGAAAAAAGACCGCTCTGCATAAGTGCAAAAACTGATGCCGAACCAACGAATCCACATCCGATCATGACAGCCTTTCTTGGGTTTGTCTTAACAACTGCGTTAGTTTTATTGCTCATGTACGTTCCTCTCTTTCTTAAACTATAATTCAAATAGTTGCTTTTTATTATAACTATTCATCCCAAACACAAATTCTCAATATCTGCTTTGTTATCAGTTGTTCTGAATAATTATCTTTTATTTATATTATACCCGCATTGTACATATAATCCGTTGTAAAAACAACAAATTACTTGATAAAATACAATCAATAGCCCATTGTTCCCATTTTTATACAACTTTAATGCAGATTTTCACATAAAAAGTGCAATACTAAAAAGCAAACCGGACCAATACAGCTGAATGAATTGTCATTTAGCATATTGATCCGGTTATATTAAAATGCTGTATCCGCTTATTTTGTGCTTGAATTTCTGTACTCAAGCGGTGTCATTCCATACAGCTTCTTGAACTGTCTGTTAAAATGCTCCACGTTCTGATATCCTGCCTCGATAGCGATATTCTCAACAGTTGTGATGCTGTTTCTCAGCAATGTACGTGCCTTCTTCATCTTGGCATTGGTGACCAGCTCTCCGAAAGTCTTGCCTGACTTCTCCTTTATGTACTTGGAGATATACGGCTCTGTCAGGTTGAACTGTGCAGCCATGTCTGCAAGAGATACTGTCTTGTAGTTGGCCTGGATGAAGTTGAGCATGGCAATATAGCGCTCATCCTTCACGTGACTGTCAGCCTTGGTGGCAAGATAATGGTTTACCGCAACAACAAGCGCTCCGATTGATGCCTTGATGATATCCTCATCCACACCTGCGCCCCAGAACATACTGCCGTCAACTGTGATACCCACATATGCCATAGCCTTTGATGAAGATCCGTGTGAAAGCGCATGCTCCTCGTATACAGTGAGCTCAAAGCTGATGTCAAAATACTGCTTAATTATATTGCTGACTGCATCGAGACGGCCGTTTCCATTGGCATCTACCTTTCTGGTGCTGTCATTGTGTAAAATAACCGCCTCTGCGAAAATGCCGTTTACCTGCTTAAAGTGGCACTCCGGTATAGTGAAATATGGATGAAAATCCACATAATTGTCTGTAAAGATACTGTGTACCCACTCAGGTGAAAGCTCCTTGTGCTCCTCGTCCGATACCTGCTTGACCATGTATCCGACCTGCTCTCTCATCTGCTGTGGCACATTGATACCAAAGCTCTGCTTAAGGATATATGCCACTCCGCCCTTTCCTGACTGGCTGTTGATACGGATAACATCAGCCTCGTATGTCCTGCCGACATCCTTTGGATCTATAGGCAGATATGGAACCGTCCACTTATCAAGCTTCTTTTCCTCTCTCCATGCCATGCCCTTTGAGATCGCATCCTGATGTGAGCCTGAAAAAGCAGAAAAAACAAGGTCTCCCGCATATGGCTGTCTCTCGCCTACCTTCATTCTGGTAAATGTCTCATACTTCTCCCTGATCTCAGGCAGATTTGAAAAATCAAGCTGTGGATCCACTCCGTGTGAGTAAAGATTCATGGCAAGTGTCACGATATCTACATTTCCTGTTCTCTCACCGTTTCCAAACAGCGTACCCTCTATCTCCTCAGCTCCTGCAAGCACACCAAGCTCTGATGTGGCAACACCGCAGCCTCTGTCATTATGAGGATGTAAGCAAAGCACTACTCCGTCTCTGTACTTGAGGTGCTTGTTGATATACTCTATCTGTGTGGCAAAAACATGTGGCATAGCATTCTCTACTGTGGTAGGGATATTGATGATGGCCTTATTATCAGCCTTTGGCTGCCATACATCAAGCACAGCGTTGCACACATCAACCGCATAATCCACCTCAGTGCCCGAAAAGCTCTCCGGTGAATACTGGAAACGGAAATTACCGTCAGTCTCTGCTGCAAGGTCTCTCAGTAAAATAGCTCCGTCAACTGCAAGCTGCTTTATCTCTTCCTTTGACTTCTTAAACACCTGCTCACGCTGTGCAACAGATGTGGAATTGTACAGATGTACAACTGCTCTCGGTGCTCCCTCGAGTGCCTTGAAGGTCTTCTTGATGATATGCTCTCTGGCCTGTGTCAGCACATGTATAGTGACATCATCAGGAATCATATCCCTCTCAATAAGAGCTCTCGTGAAATTGAACTCTGTCTCAGAAGCTGCCGGGAAACCTACCTCGATTTCCTTAAAACCTATATCTACAAGCATCTTAAAGAAGTCAAGCTTCTCCTCAAGACTCATCGGCTCGATCAGAGCCTGGTTGCCATCACGTAAATCAACCGAACACCACAGTGGTGCTTTATCTATATAATCCTTCTTAACCCAGTCATAAGTGCATTCAGGAGGCAGAAAATAACTGCGCTCGTATTTTTCATATCCTTTCATCTTAAAACCTCTTTTCGTTTGAACTGATATAATTGTAACACATAAGCGCAGTTATTGGAATGATTATATTTAATCACTTTTATTGATGTAATTTAATTTTTTATAAAAATATAATCAACTTTATTGATTTTGATTATTCTAATCAGATATTTAGGCTAAAATATCCGGCTAATCCTCTCTCTTATTACCCCAGAAAAACAATGCAACTGTTCCCGGACCTGTGTGGCTTCCTATAGTTGTACCGATATCATTTATCTCTACTTTTCCCTTCATCTTAGGGAAGGCAGCCTCTATCAGATCAGCTACGGCTTTAGCATCCTCATAGCATGCAGAATTTGATATATAGACCTTATCCGAATAATCGGCACCATCCTTGCAGAGTGCCTGCATCTTCACAAGCATCTCCTTTATTGCCTTCTTTTTGGTGCGGATTTTCTCACGCACAATAAGCTTTCCCTCATTGCTCACATTCATGAAAGGACAGATATTAAGCACATTTCCCACGAATCCCGCTGTCTTTGAGATACGGCCGCCCCTGATAAAAAATGTAAGGTCTGATGAGAAGAACCAGTGATTCACCTCAAGTCTGTGCTCCATGGTCCAATCAGCCAGTGTATCAATATCCATGCCGCTATCCCTAAGGTCAGCGAGCTTATCCATCAAAAGACCAAAGCCTGACGATGCTGCCAGCGAATCAATCACATATATCTTTCTGTCAGGGTATTCCTCCTCGAGAGCCTCCTTTGCAAGCCTCGCCGAGTTGACTGTACCTGATATACCTGAGCTTAGTGTACAGTGAAGCACATCATATCCCTCATCCAGAAACTGCCTGAAGTACTCCATGTACTCCTCCTGATTGATCTGCGAGGTCTTTGTCATGGCACCTGCCTCCATTGCCTTGTAGAAATCCGGCAGTGGCATGGACTGTCCTAAATCATCCATATACTCTTTACCGTCAAGCTCATAGTGAAAGCATGCGTACTTAATATTTCTCTCGAGCATATGCTCCCTGGTAAGATCTGCTGTTGAACAGCAGCTAATCACATAATTTGACATATTATTTTCCTTTACCTTTTGACCTTTTATCATTATATGTAGTCAGATACATATGGTATCTCATGATATAAAATATCGTCAAGCTTTGCAACAGCATCATACGTAGCCTGTATTTTGCCCATCTGCAAAAGCTTCTCAGCACTCTTGTAGCCTAAAAGCAGTGTGGTAAACGTGCCAATAGACATGCTTAGGTGATACTGTGGATTTTTGTCGGTGAGAGCACAGTGCCCTTTCTCAAAATCAATGACAAATGTGCCATTGTTCCACGGAAGAAGGTCATCTGCTATCTCGAAGCTAAAGCAGCCGCCCGGGCCATCCGGGTCACAGTTATACTGTGATATAAACTGCGCCACGTCGATGATTCTGCCCATGGCGTATGGTCTTATTGTCTCCTTTATATCACTGTCATCGAGCTCAAAAGCGATGGGCTCGCTGTAATAGTTGTTGCCTCTGACCTCATCAATCATGGAATCGTGCGCATGAATGTACTCCCACAGGCCAAGCTGCGCCTCACGGTTTAAGTAGATGAGCTCCTTGATGTGCATGACATCGGAGCTGATAAGATACACCATATAGCCACACGGTTCATCATCCTCGTTATAGTAGATGGCGACCATCGTATCGTCCTCATCCCAGCGGAAGTACTCCTCCCAAGCCAGATTGTTTCTGTACAGACAGCCGTGAGTCTTCGCGGCAAAGTGAGTATGAAGCTTCTTAAACTGCTCGTCATCCCACTGCACACGGCGCACATAGCCCGGCTCCTTGAGCTTTGTAGGAATCTGTCTGTCCTTTATCACATATGTCATCTTGTTTGAGATAATCTCCCAGCCAAGCCCTCTGTAAAGAGGTATGGAGTATGGATACAAAAGGGCAAACGACTTGTTGCTATCGCGCATCCTCGTAAGACTCTTTCTCATAAGCTTTTTCATGAGACCATGGCCTGTGTACTCAGGATACGTGCACACACTTGTGACAAAGCCTACCTCGTAGCGCTCACCATATATATTCATATCGAGCGGATATACCGCAAACTGAGCCACAAGCTCCTCTTTTTTGTCTATGATATTGAAACAGCCGAGCACATCAGCTCTCTCAAGCACCGGAAACTTCGACTGCTTGATTTCATCATCCTTCCAACCGGTCTCGGCAAGATCTGCCTCCGTTACCTGAAAAGCATAACGAAGCAGTGCATTGTATTCCTCCGCATCGTCCTTTGTCAATACTCTTATCTTAAATTCATCTGATTTAAAAGAATGCATAGTGTCCTTTCTCACCTGTCTTTACTGTATGACCATACATATTTTCCGAAATAATCCTAAAAATATAATAGTCCCAAATTCCTAAAAAGTCAATCTTTTGACTCAATAATGATAAATTTTCCTCTATGGATATCAATCACTGCATGGTCATCAATTATTTCATTGGATATGCCAAGCGATGTAAATCTGTCAAAGGAATAATCCGTAACAGTATACTTAAAGCCTCTAAGGCTCACCTCATTGTCGTCTGTCACTGCTATAAGCGAGACAAACCTGCCATACTGTGCTGATTTTTCAATGGTTATGGGCCTATCAGCCATCCTTATACGGTTGTTTGTATCGATAATACTGATATCAATTCCACTTTCCAATCCTATTCCCAAAAGTGAAATATTGCCGAGCACATGGTCTATTCTGCTTCCTGTTGCTCCAAGCAACACTATGCTTCGTGCACCCTCTCTTATGGCAAGTCTTATGGCATACTCTGTATCAGTATCATCCTTTATGGGATTGAGCCTGTGTATCTCGGTCTGTCCCTTTCTCTCAAAATACTCTAAGGCCTTTGTCGTGGCTGAATCGAAATCACCTACAATTATATCAGGCGTGACACCGTTTTCGTACAGGAAATCCATTCCACTGTCAGCCGCAATTATGGCATCTATTCCGTCAGTCTTTATCTCATTTAAGCCGAATCCCTTATCTATTTTTCCACCACATACAATCAAATACTTCATTTTATCCACCTTCTTATAAATAACATATCCACATTTGCTACAGCCCCGGAAGCATTTCCGTTCTAACCTGCATCTGTTACATCATGACATTCAGAAAACCCTTTACATTTTCTTCTATATCTCCGTTAAACACCGCACTTCCCGCAACAATGATATTGGCTCCTGCCGCAAGCAGTGTCTCCACGTTCTCAAGATTAACACCACCGTCCACCTCGATATCAGCCTTATTTGCGGTTTTCTCAAGAAGTGCCTTTAAGTCGCGCACCTTGTCTACAGTGTACGGAATAAGCTTTTGTCCTCCAAAGCCCGGATTTACAGTCATGATAAGCACCATGTCCACCTTAGGAAGCACATACTCTATGGCTGAGAGCGGAGTAGCCGGATTTAATGCTACACCTGCCAGTATGCCCTTTTCCTTTATTGCCTCGATTGTCCTGTCAAGATGCTTACACGCCTCCGCATGGACTGTGATGATATCTGCTCCTGCTGCCGCAAAATCATCTATATATCTGACCGGCTCATCTATCATCAGATGCACATCAAACATACGCTCTGTGCACTTTCTGATTGTCTTTATGACAGGCAGTCCTATTGATATGCTTGGAACAAAGCTGCCGTCCATAACATCTATATGCACATACTGTGCTCCGGCCTCATCAAGCTGCTTAAGCTGCTCTCCGAGTATTGAATAATCCGCTGATAAAATTGATGGTGATAAACAGTTCATGTTTTCCTCCGTTTGATTATGCTTTAAATTAATACTTTTGTCTGTTTTTAAGCTCCTCATATAAAAGCTTATAATTATCATACCGCACCTGCGATATTTTCCCATCTGCAAGAGCTTCCTTCACGCCGCAGTCCGGCTCATTTATATGACTGCAGCCCTGAAACCTGCAATATGGCTCATACTCTACAAACTCCGGATAACAAGTCCACAGATCTTCCTTTTCAAAGCCCGGCACATCCATCGAGCTGAAGCCCGGTGTATCCATGATATACGTGCCATCCTTTATCGGGATGATCTCAGAATGTCTGGTCGTATGCTTTCCGCGCTCTATTTTCTCACTTATATGTCCGGTCTCCATCTGCACATCATCCTGCAGACAGTTGATGATAGATGACTTGCCAACTCCCGAAGGACCTGCAACCGTAGTCGTCCTTCCCTCTAAAATGTGCTTTATCTCATCTATGCCCTCACCTGTTTTCGTGCTGGTAAAAAGCACTCTATAGCCAGCCGGCTCGTATATGCTTTTAAGCTCCTGCTGCTCTTTAGGTGTGATTAGATCCTTTTTGTTGAAGCATATGGTAACCGGGACATGCTGGTACTCCATCATACACAAAAACCTATCAAGCAGGTTGAAATTGGGATCCGGCTTTGCGGATGCAAAAATAACCAGGGCCATGTCTATATTGGACACAGCCGGCCTGATAAGTTCGTTTTTCCGTGGCAGTATACGCTCGACATTGCCTATGTGCTTTTCATCTTCGAGGACTGCTATGTCGACGATATCGCCTACCAGCGGCTTTATCTTTTGTTTTCTGAAGGTGCCTTTTGCTTTACACTCGTAGAGAGTGCCGCCTGTGGCAGTTTCTTTTGCTTCTTTGGTTTCTTCTACGTAGACGTAGTAGAAGCCGGCAATTCCTTTAATAATTTTTCCTGTCATGGTTTTCCTTGTGTGCTTTTGTATTTGCAGGAGTCGCGCTTTCGGCGGGGTGCATGCCGCGCTTTGAGGTTATGTGGGTGGCGGGAGCAGGCATATATTCCTCTTAAAAAATATGAAGCCAGCCCCGGGCTCTCCTACGGACAGGCTATGGCTTGCTCTGCCCTGTTTTTTCCTCGGTAGGTTTATGGCACCCCGGGGCAATTCATATTTTTTTCTCGGAACACATGCCCGCCCCGCTTCCTTAGTTCCTCTCCGCGAGTTCAGTTTTTCGTCCGCGGGTTGGGGTGCGGATAGCACCACTTTGTGGGTGCTATCCGGTGGCTTACTGTACTTCTACTGTTTCTGTCTTTGTCTGAATTTCACCCTCAACTTCATTTCCATCTCCATCCAATGATGGAACTGTATATTTCCATGTTACCGTTAATTTACCGGATGCACAATTCATTGTTCCGGATACTGCAACCTCTGCTGAAGTTACTGTTCCACTTGCGTATGTCTGTCCATCACTGCCTTTTAAGGTATATGAACCATCTACTACCTTTGCATTTTCTATTCCAAGTGACAATGTCTTATTTACGCTCTTTGAAACCTGCTGCTTACCCTTACTGAGTGTAAGTGTGATTGTGGTGCCTGCGGCTACGGTTTCGCCGGATTTGGTCTGGCTGATTACGCTGCCGGCTGGTACTGTGTCGCTGTACTGGGAGTCGGCGTAGGTGTACTTGAGCCCTGCTCCTGCGAGGGCGCTTTCTGCATGTGACTGTGAGGCACCTACTACGTTTGGCACGGTGATTGGCTTCTGGCCCGGTGAGAGGGTGACTGTTACTGTGCTGCCCTTTGCGGCCTGTTTCTTTGCTGATGGTGACTGTGCTGTTACTACATCTGCTGCTACACTGTCATTGTAATCTCCATACTCGAAGGTGACACTAAAGCCTGCTGACTCGAGTGTGCTCTTTGCCGAGCTCTTGGTCTTTCCGATTACACTTGGTATCTTGACCATCTCTGATGTACTATCACCTTTTCCTGCGATAACTACATTAATCTGTGAACCACGCTTTACTGTATCTCCGGCCTTGACATCCTGCTCAAGGATCGTGCCGTCCTTTTTATCTGACTGCTTTGTCTCAAATGCAAATACTGTGAGGTCAAGCTTTAAGCGGTCTACTGCCTTCTGAGCATTCTCCACTGACATGCCTCTGATGTCAATCATCTGACCCTCTGTCTCAGTCTGTGTCTCTGACTCTGATTCAGACTCGGTCTGTGTCTGTGACTCTGTCTGCTGTGACTCTGAGTTCTTTTTGCCGCCAAACTTAAACACTCCTGCCACTGAAAGTGCAAGATATATGATAACTATTACAATGATTACGGCTGTTACTATACCCATGATCGTGATTGCTTTATCCATCTTTGGATTTAAAAGCTTGCCGTCATCATCATCATCGTCTTCGTCTTCGTCGTCATCATCGTCGTCTAAGAGTGACTCATCATATTCATCGTTATCGTCTTCATCGTCAGCATACTCATCATCATTATCTGCATCGGTATCATCATCGTTTAAGTCCTCTGCAACACCTCTGCCCTCTTTTATCTTGTCAAGCTCCTCCGGGCTTATAACCTTGGTCTTGCCACCGTCAACGAGTGGTGCTATTGTGACAAAATCCTCATCAGGATGCGCAAGAGAGCGCCTTATGTCTGTGAGAAGCTCCTCAATAGTCTGGTATCTGCGGTCCGGTGTCTTTTGTGTACACTTTAAGATGATTTTCTCAAAGCTGATCGGCAGATCCGGTGCGTAGATGCTTGGTCTTGCAATCTCCTCCTGTAAGTGCTGCAGTGCAACTGCCACTGTGGTATCACCGTCAAACGGCACACGGCCTGTAACCATCTCAAACATTACGATTCCCAGTGAGTAAATATCACTTCTGCCATCGACGAAGCCGTTTCTTGCCTGCTCCGGAGATGCATAGTGTACTGAGCCCATCACATCTGAGCTTATTGTATTTGAAGATGTAGCCTTTGCAATTCCAAAGTCTGTCACCTTTACCTTGCCATCTGTAGAAATAATGATATTCTGCGGCTTGATATCACGGTGGATGATATTTTTATTGTGAGCGGCCTCTATCCCCCTTGCCACCTGGATTGCAATACTTGCAGACTCCTTGAATGACAGCTGGCCCTTTTTCTCGATATAAGTCTTAAGTGTGATACCCTCGACATACTCCATGACAATGTAGTACAGACCATTCTCGCTGCCTACATCATAGATATTTACGATATTCGGATGCTCAAGTCCTGCTGCTGACTGTGCCTCAGCACGGAACTTGGTCACAAATGAACTATCCTCCGAAAACTCCTGCTTTAAAACCTTTATAGCTACGAAACGGCTCAGTATATGGTCTTTTGCCTTGTATACATCGGACATGCCGCCTGCGCCAACCTTGCTTAGGATCTCATATCGATCCGATAAAAAACTTCCTATCTCTAACATCTGTTATTACCTCGTCTTAAAATGGTTTAATAATCATTACAGTGATATTATCGCGGCCACCGTTTGCATTGGCCATGGCGACAAGCTGTGACGCTGCTGTCTCGATATTATCATTTTGCCTAATAGTATCGCATATTTCTTCATCTCTCACCATATTGGTAAGTCCGTCTGTACACAGAAGAATCCTGTCGTCCTCACATAGCTCGACCTCAAAGAAATCTGCCTCCACATGATTTGCTGCCCCGACAGCTCTCGTGATGATATTCTTGTCCGGATGAACTCTCGCCTCGTCGGCATTTATCTCACCCATCCTGACCATCTCATCAACCAGTGAATGATCCCTGGTAATCTGTCTGATCTGCTCTGTGCCATCTACAATATAAAGCCTGCTGTCACCTATATTGGCCACAAAAAGCTTGTTTCCTATAATAGTTCCTATGACTAAGGTGGTACCCATTCCACGCTTAGCTTCATCCTCACGAGACTCAGCCACCAAAAGCTCATTTGCCTTGTTGATAGCCTCTTTGATGATGGATACCGGTTCATCCCCGGCATTTCTCGATACCGATGCAACCACACGCTCTATAGTGTGTCTGGAAGCATAGTCACCGGCTTTGTGTCCTCCCATTCCATCTGCTACGATGAAAAGATTCGGAAGATTTCCTACTGCAGTGTCAGACGAGAAATAAAAATCCTGATTCATCTCACGAATAGCACCTGCATCCGTAATGGAAAACGTCTTCATCTAGTTTATTCCTCTCTCCTTATCTATATGCTTCTTGCGAAGCTGTCCACAGGCACCGTCTATATCTCTGCCCATTTCCCTTCTAATAGTAACATTAATTCCGTTTTTTTCAAGCCTATTTTTAAAAGCCTCTATAACACCCTTGTTGGACTGCACGTAGTCGCGCTCCTTTATCGGGTTTACCGGAATCAGATTTATATGGCAGTTCATGCCATGTACGAGTGCCGAAAGCTCTGCTGCATCCTCGGCTGTATCGTTCACTCCGCCTACCAGACTATACTCAAAGGTGACTCTGCGGCCGGTCTGTGCAAAATAATATTTGCATGCATCGACCACATCATGTATATCATAGCTGTTTGCAACCGGCATGAGAGCTTTTCTCTTTTCCTGGTTGGAGGCATGCAGTGAAAGCGCCAGCGTGATAGAAAGCTTTTCATCTGCAAGCTGTCTCATGCGCGGTACGAGACCACATGTGGAAACTGTCAGATTGCGCTGGCTGATATTGATTCCGTTTTCATCAGTAAGAAGCTCTATAAAGCGCAGCAGATTGTCGTAATTGTCAAGCGGCTCACCTGTACCCATGACAACCACATTTGAGATGCGCTCTCCTATGTCCTTGCCTATCTGATAAATCTGGTCAATCATCTCAGACGGCCTAAGCCCTCTGACGAGACCATCAAGAGTGGATGCACAGAATCTGCACCCCATCCTGCAGCCAACCTGCGAAGATATGCATACAGAGTTTCCATGCTTGTACTTCATAAGCACACTTTCTATGACATTGCCATCGTCGAGTGCAAAGAGATATTTTCTCGTGCCATCGAGCTTTGACACCTGCACCTCCTCTTTTTTTAGCGAGATAAGTATTGCATTGTCCTTTAATACCTGTATGAACTTTTTTGAAATATTGGTCATCTCATCAAAGCTTTCCACATGCTTCACATGAATCCACTCATATATCTGCTTCGCACGGAATTTCTTTTCTCCGAGCGATATGATAAACTCTGTGAGCTCGTCCATATTCATTGATTTGATGTCAGTTAGTTGTTCTTTTATCTGTTCCATATCATTTTATTAAATCTGTGTTTAATTATTATTCTATTATTTTTTCTATTGTTTTTACTTATTGTTTATTACTTCACCAATTATATTCTCAAATCCGGATTCGTAATTAAAATTCATTAATTCATGATTTACTTTTTATAAATCTTGCAATAAAGAATCCGTCACTTCCATGCTCACCGGGCAGTATCTGTTTCATTCCGGTGCCCTCAGCAAAGCTCTTATCCAGCTCAAACTCCGGATGCTTTTCAATAAACCACCTCACATTGTCCTCATTCTCAGCCTCATCTATCGTACATGTACTGTACACGAGCACTCCGTTTGGCTTCACATATGTATGCACGGTATCAAGTATCTGTCTTTGAAGAGCGGCAAGCTCATCTACAGACTCAGGTGTCATCTTGTAGCGGATGTCCTTCTTTCTGCCGAGCACTCCAAGCCCCGAGCACGGCAGATCACAAATGAGTATATCTGCTTTTCCCGCAGAATCAGCATCAGGTACTGTGGCATCCCACACCTCTGCCGACATATTTTTAAGACCATGCCTGTCTATATTTTCCTCAATCATATCGACCTTGTTATCGGTCAGGTCACGCGCGAGCACATGGCCGCTTCCCTGCAAAAGCTCAGCTATATGGGTGCTCTTGCCGCCCGGTGCTGCGCATACATCTATCACATAGTCGCCCTTCTTTGGAGCAGCCGTCTGTGCAACAAGCATGGAGCTTATATCCTGCACATAGAAAAGCCCATCTCTGAAGCTCTGCAAGCCATTCAAATAATCAAATCCAGATATAACAAATGCATAATCAAGTTCATCAACCGCTGTGACCGTCACACCCTCTGCCTCAAGCATTGCACGAAGCTCATCCGGAGTACACCTGGTCAGGTTTGTCCTGATGCTTATTGTGCTCTTATTGTGAAAGGCCTTGAAAATCTCTTCTGCCTTCTTCTCTCCGTATGCTGATACAAATCTGTCCACTATCCACTGTGGCATGGAGTATCGGATGCTTAAGGAATCAAACTGTACTGAATCTATATTTCTTGCAATATTTCTGAGCACACCGTTTACAAAGCCCGAAAGCTGTGCAAACTTATGCCTCTTTGCAAGCTTCACCGCCTCATTGCATACAGCTGAATCCGGCACCGCGTCCATGTACTTTATCTGGTAGACGCTCATGCGAAGAAGATTTCTGATGAAGGGCTTCATCTTCCTTACCTTTGTCTTTGAAAAAGAGTCTATGATGTAGTCGAGCTGCAGCATATACTCGATAGAGCCGTCAACAAGCCTTGTCATAAAGGCTCTGTCCTGCTTTGACAGATACTGATACTTGTCAAGCACACTGCGAAGCACGATATGCGAAAATGCTCCACGCTCATTAATCTCAATAAGCATCTCAAGGGCAAGCTCACGCGTATCTACAGAGTGCTCATTATGCGCTGCCTCGTTTGATTTTGCCGGCCTGCCCGGTATATTATTTTTGTTTATTTGGCTATTTTTATTATTATGATTATTTTTACTATGATTATTTATATTCTTATTCGATGTCATATAGTTTAACCTACTTGCAGCTAAAACAATATCAGTCGTCCCGTCTGCGTCCGTTTGTGATAAGTATGATACGAAGGAGCTGTAAAATAGCAGCCGCCGCACTGGCTACATAGGTAAGTGCCGCTGACTTGAGCACCCTTCTTGTGTACTTAAGCTCGTCATCTGCAAGTATGCCCTGTGTACGAAGCATGACAAGCGCACGTCTTGAAGCATCAAACTCTACCGGCAATGTCACAAGCTGGAAAAGCACTGCTGCCGAAAACAGCAATATGCCTATATCAATAATAAGCCCTGACGAGCGTGTGTTAAAGAACAAGCCGATAAGTATGACCGGCCATGCAAGCATTGAGCCAAAATTGGCTATAGGCACAAGTGCACTCCTGATTGAAAGAGGTGCATAGCTTTTTGCATGCTGTATAGCGTGTCCACACTCATGGGCTGCTACGCCAAGTGCTGCGACCGATGTGGCATTGTACACAGGATCAGATAAATTCACTGTTTTGGTGCGCGGATCATAGTGGTCCGTCAGACTGCCTGACACATGACGCACCTGCACATCATATATGCCTGCCGCCTGAAGCACTCTCTGAGCCACCTGTGCGCCATTCATGCCTGACATGCTTCTTAGCTGCGAGTATTTATTAAATGTACCTTTAACTCTTGCCGATGCAATCATACATATCACTGCACCTATCACAACGAGTATATATGTCGGATCCCAGTAATAATATCCCATGTATCATCTCTCCTTGCTGCTTATTATAATGCGTGTAGTAGTTTGTCAATAGTTACTTATAATGAATAACTATAATGTGAAGAACGAGCCCTCTTCCACATGACAGCCTCTCAAAAATGAACCTGTATCCATGCGCTTCTTGCCCTGGAGCTGTACCTCTACTAAAGATAATGCTCCTTTTCCCGTCTGTACATACATATCATTTTTTCCGATATGATAAATACAGCCCGGCTCATAATCATCGCTGCCGTCAATCACCTTTGCACTCCACACCTTAAATGTCTTACCGTTTAAGTGGGTGTATGCGCTCGGCCATGGATTAAGCCCCCTTATAAGCCTCTCGATCTCAACAGCCGGCTTTGTCCAGTCGATAAAGCCAAGCTCCTTACTGATCATTGATGTATGTGTGGCCTCCTCGCTGTTTTGAGGAGTATACTCTGCAGTGCCATCCTCTATCATCTTCATGGTCTCCACACACAGCTTTGCTCCCTCTGCTGAGAGCTTATCAAACAGGCTGCCGCCGGTCTCATCAGGTGCGAGTCTGACTGTACTCTTTGCAATCATATCGCCGGTATCGACGCCCTCATCCATCCTCATGGTAGTGACACCGGTAAACTCGTCACCGTTAATCACAGCCCACTGGATAGGAGCCGCACCTCTGTACTTTGGCAGAAGTGAAGCATGCACATTGATACAGCCGTATCGAGGCATATCAAGAATACTCTTTGACAGAATCTGTCCAAAAGCAACCACAATTATTATATCTGCATTAAACTTTCTGAGATACTCTATATTAGCAGTCTCTCTTATTTTAACCGGCTGGAATACCTCAATACCGTGCGAAAGCGCACACTCCTTGACCGGTGTATACTGCATTGTCTTGCCGCGGCCCTTTGGCTTGTCGGGCTGTGTGACAACCAGTGCCACCTCGTGCCCTGCCTCTATAATTGCCTCAAGTGTTCCCACCGAAAAGTCCGGTGTTCCCATGAAAATTACTCTCATCTTACTGCCTCCCAGATATTTTCCAAGCTCAGATAACAAATGTCATCCTAATGATTACTCCTGTGTATCCTCATATGTCACATCGTGAAGTGCGCCCTCAACCTTCTCCACATAGAGATGTCCGTCGAGATGGTCAAGCTCGTGGCAGATACATCTGGCCAAAAGCTCCTCTCCCTCTATCTCATACTCATTCATATCCTCACCCATGAAGCGGGCCTTTACATGATTCGGGCGTGTTACCTGTCCGGCCTTTCCCGGTACTGAAAGACAGCCCTCATCGCCGGTCTGCTCTCCGTCAGACTCGATAATTTCAGGATTAATCATCACAATCGGACCCTCGCCCACATCGATAACAACGATCCTCTTTAATATGCCAACCTGTGGTGCGGCAAGTCCTACACCATTGGCCTCATACATAGTCTCAAGCATATCATCAATAAGTGTTACTATCTTTGGAGTCACCTCCGTAACCTCTCTGCAGACCTTGCCAAGTACAGGGTCTCCCTCCACTCTAATAGTTCTAAGTGCCATAATTGCCTCCTTCTATATCTATCAAAATCCACTCATCGGATTGAAATCAAATGAGATATTAGCATGTTTCATTGCCGTATCAGCTTTCACAGCCTGCTCTATGCCATCCTTTATGGAAATGAGCGCCGCATAGTCAGATGTCTTCATGTAAATCACCTTGCGGTATATGTCATTTACCTTGGCGATGGTCGCATCCGCAGGACCGATGAGCTGAATCTGATGCCTATCATCAGGGCTTTGATTTTCATCTGCATGCGATATCATCTGCGACGCTATATCGTACACTTGCTGTGACATGCTGGCGCACTCACTCTCATCAGGTGATGTGACATGGACTAAAAGCATATTCCATACAGGCGGATAATGCATAAGCCTCCTGTACTCTATCTCCTTATCGTAAAAAGCCTCATAATCCTGCTCTTTGGCAGTCCGGATGGCATAGTGGTCAGGGTCGTAGGTCTGGATAACCACATTGCCGGGCAGCTTTCCTCTGCCGGCGCGCCCTGCCGCCTGGGTCAGCAGAGCAAAGGTGCGCTCCGCCGCATGAAAATCATTCACATGCAGTGACATATCCGCCGCCAGCACACCAACCAGCGTGACATTTGAAAAATCATGCCCCTTTACAATCATCTGCGTACCGATAAGTATATCGGCCTCATGATTGGAAAATGCCTGCAGAATCTTCTCATACGCATCCTTCGCCCTCGTGGTGTCATAATCCATGCGCAGTATACGCGCCTGTGGAAAACGCTTTGCCACCATCGCTTCTATCTTCTGTGTGCCGGCCTTAAAGCCGCTAATGTACTTCGAGCCACAGCTCGGACACACCTTAGGCACCGGCTGTCTGTAGCCGCAGTAGTGACAGACCATCACTCCGCCGCTATGTTCACTGAGTGATACATCGCAATGAGGACATTTTACCACAAAACCGCACGCTCTGCACGACATAAATGCCGATTTGCCCCTTCTATTTAAAAAAAGCATGGTCTGCTGGCCATTTAGAAGCCGCTCCTCCATGAGTTCCTGAAGCCTGGTGGAAAGAATCGAGCGGTTTCCCTCACGAAGCTCCTGCCTCAAATCGACAACCTCACACTTTGGAAGAGGTCTGTCGTCTACACGCTTATCCAGCTCCAAAAGCCTGTAAACGCCTGTCTTTGCCTTGTAAAAGCTATCCACCGAAGGTGTTGCAGAGCCAAGTACCACAATAGCATCGGACATGCGCGCGTACTCTATCGCCACCTCCCTGGCATGATAGCGCGGCACCGACTCGCTCTTGTATGAATTCTCGTGCTCTTCATCTATTATGATAAGTCCTAAATTTGAAAAAGGTGTGAACAGCGCCGACCGCGGGCCAATCATGATGTCAATATCACCATTCTTAGCTCTCTCAAACTGGTCATAACGCTCACCATTTGAAAGTCTTGAATTGATTATCGAAACCCTGTTCCCAAATCTTGCAAAAAAACGCATCACGGTCTGGTAAGTGAGGGCAATCTCGGGAATCAGCACAATCGCCTGACGCCCGGACTGTATACAGTGTGCGATAAGCTCCATGTACACCTCTGTCTTGCCGCTTCCGGTAACACCCTTAATCAGATAAGTATTTCTAAGGCCAGCGGCAATGTCGCCTTCTATCGCATCAACCACACTCTGCTGCGCGGCATTCAGTACCTTATCATAGGTGTCCGCACTCATATGCTCCACAGGATTTCTGTAGCCGCTCTGTGTGATGACCTCGATAAAGCCACTCTGCTCAAGCGCTCTTATAGTGGCAGCCGACACCGACAGCTTGCCTGTCACAAAGGAATACTCAAGGCGCGCCCCATCATCAGCATCAATCAGCGCACGAAACAGCCTGGCCTTTGCCTTTTGTTTTTTTGCCTCGCAAAGCGCAAGCTGCGCCCTTGCCTTTACCTTGTCTATTTTCAGTGCAATACTGCGGCTCACCTGCTCCTTAGCCTGCTTCTTTACAGGTATAACAGTCTTAAGCGCCTGATTCATGGTAGAGCCGTAATTGCGCCGTATCCATGCCGCAAGTGCGATGAGCTTTGCCTCCACAGCCACAGAGTCTGCCTTTATCCCGATAAGAGGCTTTGTCCTTGCCGGGTCGTACTCAGGCTTATCCGTGACCTCAATCACATAGCCTGTGATAGTGCGGCTGCCAAATGGAATATCCACGCACACACCCGGACGGATGTCGCATAAAATCTCATCCGGGATGCTGTACTGAAATGTCTTATCCAGTTTTTCGTGGGATATATCCACAATCACGTTGGCATACATAACTGATACTATTTAACTCCTTCGTATTTCTCCTCGCAGTACTTGCAACGGTAGATTTCGTTTTTCTCATCGGAAAGCACGAAAATCTGGTCAAGCTCCTGCTCAATTGAAGTGATGCATCTTGGGTTTTTGCACTTGATGACATTTTTCACCTGATGAGGCAGCTTAAGCTCCATCTTGTCCACAATCTTGTCACCCTTTATCACATTTACAGTGATATTGTGGTCGATAAATCCAAGGATATCGAGGTCTAATGACTCTATCGGACACTCTACCTTGATAATATCCTTCTTGCCCATCTTGCTGCTCTTTGCATTCTTTATGATTGCAACTGTGCAGTCGAGCTTGTCAAGCTTTAAATCCCTGTAAATCTGAAGACTCATACCTGCCTTGATATGATCGAGCACAAAGCCCTCATGTATTCCACTTATATTCAGCATATTATCCTCCTTTAGTCCTCAGCCAATCCAAGCAATGTCAGAATAAGCGCCATACGCACGTAAACCGCATACTGTGCCTGCCTGAAATAGCATGCTCTCGGGTCATCATCCACATCAACAGAAATCTCATTCACACGTGGGAGCGGATGAAGTACAATCATATCATCCTTTGCAAGCTCCATCTTCTCCTTTGTCAGAATGTAGAAATCCTTCAGACGCACATAGTCCTCCTCATTGAAGAAACGCTCCTTCTGGACACGTGTCATGTAGAGCACATCAAGCTCTCCCATGGCATCCTCGAGCTTTTCTACCTCCTTGAACTCGATATTGTTGGCACGAAGCACATCATCGCGCACATAGTCAGGCACCTTAAGCTCCTCAGGCGAGATAAGCACAATCCTCACATTGTCATATCTGATGAGTGCATTGATCAGTGAATGCACTGTACGTCCAAACTTTAAATCTCCGCAAAAGCCGATTGTGATATTATTCAATCTGCCCTTGATGGAACGGATTGTAAGGAGATCAGCAAGTGTCTGGGTAGGATGCTGATGACCTCCATCGCCTGCATTGATTACAGGGATACGCGATTTCTCTGAAGCCACAAGCGGTGCACCCTCCTTAGGATGACGCATGGCACAGATATCCGCATAGCAGGAAATAACCCTGATAGTATCTGAAACGCTCTCGCCCTTTGACGCAGATGACGAATCAGCACTGTGGAAACCTAACACCGAGCCTCCCAAATTAAGCATGGCAGCCTCAAAGCTAAGCCTAGTTCTTGTGCTTGGCTCGTAAAAACAGGTTGCAAGCTTCTTTCCATCGCACTTGTGTGCATATTTCTCAGGATGAGCCTCTATATCATTTGCAAGATCCAGAAGCTTGTCCAACTCTTCTACAGAAAAATCCAACGGACTCATTAAGTGACGCATAATTTGCCTCCATTCTTTTTCGCGTAACAATTTTTTTACATTTTTTCTATCATATAATAACTTAGCGCAATATTCAAGTTGGCTTTTACACTTTTTTGTTGTAGAATATATGTCAGAATACAACTGTTCTGAACGCTTAGCAATTGTATCGAAGTTTTCATACAATTACGACAATTTCAACATCAAAAAGGAGAATAATATGTCTGTAAATGAATCACAAATCAAAAACACCACCGTCGGCGCAATTGATGATGACGATGCTGTAATCTTTAAGGAGAGAAAGAGACTGCTGTTTCTCGGTCTGCCGTGGACTTTCACAAAATATACCGTCACACCGTCCTTTATCACTGTAGAGTCCGGACTCTTAAGCACCACAGAGGATGACTGCTACATGTATAAGGTAGCTGATGTAAAGCTCACCACATCACTGATGGAGCGCATTTTTAAGCTCGGCACCATAGTCTGCTACACAGGTGACGTCACAAATCCTGAGCTTAAGCTCGTTCACGTAAAGCACTCACGCGAGATAAAGAACTATCTGCTCAAGCAGTCTGAGGCCGCAAGACTTAAAAGACGCACCTTAAACACTGTGGATATCGGTGCACACGGAGCAGACATGGCAGATTTGGACCATGATGGTATTCCGGATTCGATGGAATAAAATTTGCACATTGTACACTATTTAAAGGAAGCAGCTTCCGGTTAATCCGGAAGCTGCTTCTATTTTATCATTCAATAATTAAAAATACCCTCTGACCACAGCCTTTCGCGCCACAAGCTTCTTAAGCCTCTTATACATCACGACTGCAAGCTCACAATCACAGGCTTCAAGCTTATCAGGTCCATAATTGGCCATAAGCACAAGACTCATGAAATGCTCAAAATCACTCCTTACAAGCTCAGGATAAGCATCCAGCACCGCATCAACAAACTCAGGCCTTGTGGTATCCATACCAGCGGCATCCACACAAGCGCCAGCCTTAGCAGATATCCTGCCATCCCTCTCAAGCAGCTTATAAAAGCTTATGAATATGATTCTGACTCTATCTCCCGGTGAAAGCCTCTTATCGAGCGCAAGCGTGCGTCTATTCACATACCATACGCGCAGTATGACCGCAATTATCACAAGTAATATGCCACACACCGTACCAAGCAAAAGCTTAAGCTGCCTGATGCGCTTCATATCGGCCCCGGTACCCGCTGTATCCTCTCCGTCACGGTCAGCATCCTTGTCCTTTTTGTCCGCAATACTCTCCGTATCCTCTGTGTCAGCCTCCGGCATATCCAGATTGTCAATCGTGCCGGCAAAGCCCGGAGTCGTCTCCACAGGAGTCCAGCCACAGTCAGGCATGTAAATCTCCACCCACGCGTGCGCATTGTCATCCTGAAGCACAGCCATATACGAGCCGTCAGCCTGTCCCGAAAACAGATTGGCAGGAGCCGCATAGCCCACCACGTAGCGCGCCGGTATGCCGCAGGAGCGGAACATCACAACAGCCGCCGAAGCAAAGGCAGTGGAATCACCCTTCTTTTTTTCAAACATAAAGCGCTCTATGTAATCCTCATCATCAGAAATCTTTGAAGCGGATTTGGAGAACTCACACCTCTCCCACAGAGTCCTCACAACAAAATTCTTCACATCATCAATCTTTTCATATGAAAGATCCTGCTTCTGCGTATCACTCAGATTACCCTCAAACTTCTTGTCCCACTCCTTTTTCTTCTTTTTGCAAAGCTTTTCGATGCGCTTTTGGCTCTCAGGCACATCGGTGTAGTGGGTATTCACATACGACTCGTATGAAGCCTCCAGCTCATCAAGCATATTCCGGTGATTGTACGAGCCAAGCGCACCTGCTGTGTCACCGCCATCGGAACCAGCCGCACCACTGCCTGAGCCTGCTGTGTCACCGCCATCGGAAGCAGAAGCATCCACATCCATCCACTTCTTCATCGTATCCATGTATGTGCTGTTCTCAAAGTACTCATACCGGTCATCCTGTGCAGTCTGCCCCTGCACCGAGCAGTCACCGCCCAAAATATTATAGTAATCATTCAGGTAAGCCTGATAAGGCACATAGGTGTATGCAGTATTCGCATTGAGCCTCTCGACTGAGATTGTGCGTGAAGACACAGCTTCATCACCTTCCTCGGCATCAGAGCCATCCCCATCGCCTGCACCATCTAAAGCTGCACCGTCCATACAGCTCTGCACATACATCATCCGAAGAAATGGCATATTCTGGATATAAAGGAGCGAATCACCATCCGTCTTCCAGTTTAGCGCCGCATCTGTCAGGCTGTCTGCATCGCCCATTCTCCACCTGTTTTGCGTATAGTCTGCACCCACATAGCCCTTTAAATAAAGAATCTCCGTAGGCTTCTCACTGACAGTCACCTTAAGCGACTCCACCTCATCATAGGCGGTACCGTCCACATCACCAAGCTCACCGTCAGACACGCCTCCTCCCACGCCCTCGAGCGATAGATTGAGCCTGCTGCCTGACACCTGCGGCAAAAATTTGTACAGAAACTGAAGACCGCTGCTCTTCACAGGAGCAGTCACATCAGACACCACGGAAAGCGGAGCATTTACAGCCGGCCGCACCACAAAAAAAGCTAAAAGCACCACAACAGCACCAAAGCCTGCACAAAAAACCGCAAGCATATTGGCAGCACGTCTGGCTTCCTTCACATTCGTATCAAACACAGCCTCATCGCCCTTGCCCCAGAGCTTTCTTCTCACGCGCACAGACGAGCCTGCATATGTACATAAAAAACAAAGGAGCAGCACAAAATAAGCTCCCTTTGAAATCCTTCCACCACTAAGCAGTGAGCATATCACCACAGGAAAAGCCACAAACAAAAACATGGCTCCATCCTGCCTCTTAATCACAGCCTCAGCCATCAACCAGGCAACCGCAAAAAACATAAAACCAAAAAAAATGGTCGCCCCTGTTCCGGCATCTGAAATGAGAGTTATGCCACTTTGATAAGTCCGGTTCATCTGACCGGCAATACAATTAAAGGTATATAGTAAGCCCTTCTTAAAAGCCTCCTGCGCAAGCAGAATGCCAAAGCACCACAGCATGATGCTAAAAAGAAGGACTAAAAAGCGATATCTGGCTAAAGCCCTGTATTCAAATATAAATGTAAACCACACACAAAGGGCTGCCCCGACAGCCGCAAGCACCGGGTAATTTACAGACACTGAAAACGCATACAGAAAAATCCTAAAAAGCGCCATCACTGAAAAAAAGCACATGGCCGTCATAGGCCATATAGCGTGCGTTCCCTTATTCCCGGGCTTCGTGAGCAGTGTGGCTCCTACAAGCTCTAAATCTCCCATCCTGCAAGCTCCTCATCCACCTTGTCATAGTCAATATGCTTCACGCGCACACCGTTGTGATAAAAGCTGCCATCCATGCCAAGCCGCATCGTATTGCTGTCAGCCGTAATCTCCCTGTTCTCATAGAGTGCCTCCACATCCACAGGCTCCTCATATATGCCCGACTCACAAAGCTGCTCGAGCATGGAGTATGTATCAGACTCACTCGCCACAAATCGGCTCATGATGCGCTTCTCCTTATCATCCCACCAGATGACATTATGCTTCATAGAGGCTGCTGCCATAGACCACGACACAGAGCCAAGTATCTCAAGAAAAGTATCCATCACACTGACACGTTCATCGCCGGTGCCTTTATATGACATATCGGCAAAGATAAATGCAGTCTCATTCATCGGCAGGCTGTACTCCTTCACCATGAAATCATCCGTCTTTGCGGAAAGCTTCCAGTGAAAGCTGTGGAGCAAATCCCCTCTCCTGTACTGTCTGATATCAAACACCTCAGACGAATCCTCACCATGGCGCAGCTTTGAAAAAAGCTCACCGTCCACCGACTCCGAAAGCCCAAGAACACGCGCCATATCAAGCATATGAATCCTCGGCAGCACAAATACTGACGAGCTATGCTCCGAAACTCTGCACTCGCGCGTAAAGAGGCTCAGGTAATCCTTCACTGCGACCTTTCCTATATTGAAATACAGCTTGCCGCAGTAGCCGGTACGCAGGTAAAAGCAAAGCGAAGAGCCTGAGCCCGGCGTAACAAAGGCATCGCGCGTATAGGCACTCTCCCTGCTTGAAATCCTGCTGTGACACAAAAGCGTGACAGGTACGGTGCTCATCGGAAGCACAGAAGCATTTGAGACATGCACATCCACCTCAAACTTCTCTCCCTTTGGCACATATCTGTCCGGCACAACTAAAGACGCACTCAGATTGCGCTCCAGATAAACGGAAAGTATAAACAGACACGGCACAAGCAAAAGCTCAAATGAAAGCAGTGTGCGCGCTATATCATTGTCCCAGAACAGTGCAACTGCAAGTGTACATATAATTAAAGCTATGTAAGAAACCTTTTTCTTCATCAATACCTCCGAAAATCAGACAGGCTATCTGCCTTCTGTCTGCGGTTTGGGCTGCTTCACCGACGCTAAAATCTCAGCAAGAATATCCTGCGCAGACTCATTGTACATCCTGCCCTGCGCACTCAGCACAATCCTGTGACGCGCCACATTGATAAACACAGAAGCCACATCACGCGGCAGTACATACTCACGCCCCTCAACATAAGCAGCCGCCTTGCTCATCCTGGCAAGTGCAAGCGCACCACGCGGACTGACTCCAAGCTCTATCCTGTCATTGTTTCTCGTGGCCTCCACCAGGCTCACAATATACTCATAAACTGTCCTGTGGACAAATACACCCTCCACTTCCTTTTGTATCGCAACGAGCTCATCGGTGTGAATGGACGGCATGATATCCTCCATAGGATTGCCATGGTCACGGCTCATCAGAATATCAAGCTCATCCGCCCTGTTTGGGTATCCCATGCTGATGCTTATCATAAAACGGTCAAGCTGCGACTCCGGCAGCATCTGTGTACCTGCAGAGCCAATAGGGTTCTCAGTAGCGATAACGTGAAACGGTCTTGGCACCGGATGAGTCACACCATCCACCGTCACCGTGCGCTCCTCCATAACCTCAAGAAGCGCGGACTGTGTCTTTGGCGATGTACGGTTTATCTCATCGGCCAGAAACAGATTGCACATGACAGCGCCCTCCTCATAGTCAAACCTGCCAAGCTCCTTCTTGTAGATGGAAAAGCCTGTGATATCTGTAGGCAGTACATCAGGTGTAAACTGCACACGGCTCTGCTTCATATCCAAAACCCTCGCAAACGCAAGCGCCATGCTCGTCTTGCCCACGCCCGGAATATCCTCAATCAGTATATGCCCGTTTGCAAGAATAGCCTCCATGATGGCAAGCACACAGTCATCTTTTCCAATAATCACCTGTTTCACAGATTGTATAGCCTGAGCGGCCTTCTCATAACCCTTCATATATTACTCGTTCCTCTCTCTTCTTCTGCGCCTTACAATTATAATAAAAATCACAGTCTCAAGTGTACCTGCCACAGCAAGTGCCACAAGCATCCACGGCCACACATCCACTATTCGCTTCGTGAGTGCGCCCGACTGCATCTGATTCTTTGTCTCACTCTTCTTCTCGCCTGTGTACTCAGTACGCTCACCGCGCACCAGAAGACGGTGCGAATTAATCGCATACGGTGTACAGGTGACAAGTGTACAGTAATCCTTCCCCTCCACTATATCAAGGTCTCCCGACTCGTTAGGCTCGACTACCTTAATCTGATCCACCTTGTACGCAAGAATCTCATCGAGCACATGCAGGTAAAACTCATCGCCCATCTCAAGCTTATCAAGATTCGTAAAAAGCACCGCACTCGGAAGACCTCTGTGGCCTGTCAGCACACAGTGAGTACTCTCGCCTCCGAGCGGATAGCTGGACTGCTCCATATGACCAACACCCTTTGCGAGTACATCATCACTCGTGCCGCTATATATAGGCAGATTCACATCAATCTTTGGAATAGTGATATAGCCAAGCGACTCCCCGACATCCACGAGGTCTGCATAGCTGACCTCACTGCTCTCACTCTCTGTGCTCTCAGCCGACACCACAGTACTCAGCTGGTCATTGTACTTGGTCGCAGCCTCCTTTAAGGCATCCACCTTTTCCTCGTCCAGCTGCTTCACCTCACTGTCGTAGCTTGTGATAGCAGAACTAGCATTCTTTTCATTTATACGGTTACTGATATATGGATAGAGCGCAATCGACATTCCGGTGAAAAAAAGGATGGCGCAAAAGATTATTCGCAATTTCTTCATAGCTTTTATTCCTATAGCTTTGTTTCCTATACCTAAGGCTTCTGATAGCACTTATTCAAATCCACAACAGCATAAGCTGCATAGCTGTCTGATTGTGGGGTTGAATAAATGTTAGCTTATCGTTTCAAAAATGTAAAATAGAATGGTAACCTCCGCACACGCAGACAGGTAAGTCTATATGTACGAAGGTTAGTCATCCCTTTGCTCTGTAGGAGCACTTTATTCGGTTAAATCTTATCTAAACTCTCTATGGCTATTGCCACTGGTTAGGCTCTCTTTCTTCCTCTGAGCATGATGTATACTGCAGCGAGCATACCACCGATACCAATGATAAGGAACATTGCAGTTCCGATGTCACCGGTTTTTGGGAGTTCAAAGCCTTTGCGGTTGATGATGGTTTCGGTGTGAGTACCATCTGATGCAACACTTTTCTCTGTGAAACTTGTTTTACTTGAGTCTATAGTATGCTTTACTAATTTCTTTGCTTCTTTACCATTAGAATCCGTATATGTTTCCCACTGCCATGTTTCTTTCATTGAGGTTTTATATTGAATATCAAGCTTAACTTCTACTGGTGCTTTCAAAAGGTTATATCCCGATACTGTTTTTGTCTCTACAAGATAGTATGTACCATTTGCAAGACCACTCTTTGTTACCTCTCCATCTTTAGTTGTTAAATCAGATGCAATCTTTTTCCACGTTTTACCTGAATCAAGACCTGTTCCATCAATATTATCTCCATTATCCTGAACTTCTTTGTATAAGTCAAACTTAACACCATCTAATTTATCACCATCTACTTTGTCTGCTCTTTTATCAATTTTCAACGAAAATGTATATACTACCGCGTTATCCTCAATTTTATCTTTGCCAGGCTTTGGATTCTCTTCACCCGGAGCAGTTGAGCTATCTGGTAATATGCTATTTGAGTACTCTAATGAAGCAGTATTTGGGTTTCCTTCAATTGTTGTTAAAGCATCATCTTTTAATGTTGCTTCGTATGAAATAACAATCTGCTTTCCGGCATATGCTGCCATATTTTCTGGGTGGAATGTGATTACAAAACCATCTGTGTTTGAGCCTGTAGTTTTTTCAGCTGACCAGATTTGTTTTGTATTTTCAGTTTCTTTAATTTCAGTATCTTCTGCATCACTTTCATTTGCTTTATATGTCATTTTGATACTATCAATATCATCTGTAAGATGAGTTGGTGTATCTGTAAGTGTAAAGTCTTTAAGCTTAGTAATGTTTGATGGTACGTCAATTTTGATTCTGTAAGGTACTTTATCGTCAATATTGTAGTCGGCATCCTGTCCCCATTTATCATCCTCACCTGTTGCTGTTCTTTTCTTAACCTCTTTGGTCATGTCAGGTTTTTCGTTCGTTACAGTGATTGTAGCATTTGGTTTTGTTTCTTTATTGTATGTTACATTTCCTTTTGCATCGATTGTAAATTCATATGTAGATACACCATCCATGATGTAACCTGCATTATTACCTCTGTCTGTCTCTGTAAATCTGTATTTTCCTTGCGAAAGACCGGTAACTGTTATTTCACCACTTTTATTTGTTATAAGATTTAAATCTTTTTTATTATTGTATTCATCTGTCTCATCGCTTTGTGTTACTGAATCCCAATGATCTCCCGACTGTTTTTCAAGCTTGAATATTACACCTTGAAGCAGAGTATCATCATTTCCTTTTTTTATTAACGTAACTGATCCATATGTTGTCTTATTCTTTGGATATACATGCACATCATATAACCAACCAGAACCATCAGCTTTTGTCATTGGAACAGAAACTATAAATGGGTCAGCTGGGGCTGTAACCTTGTCTGGAGTTTTTGTCTCAATTACAACATAGAAACCTACATCAAGATTTGTAAAACTAGCAATTCCTTGAGCATTAGTTGTAAGTTCTTCCTTCTCCCCATTTTCCGAAGCTGCACCACTGTCATTTAATTTAACAGCACCATACTTAGAATTAATTTTCCCATTTGTAACATAATTATTTACGTTCGGTAACTCCTCTGGATTTTGACTGTAATATTTTTCTATTTCTTTATCATCTGCTACCTTATAAATGGTAAATCCAACACCCTCTAATGGTTTTGCTTCTTTTGGAACTTTATCAGTAGTTTCACCAGTTCCAGTTCCTTCGCTATCACCATTATACTCATACTTGTGAATTGTAATACTACCTTTTGCTTTAGTATTAATTGTTGCATCGTTCGTTACAGGAGTCTTTGTTTCCGCCCAAACCGGTGTGCCGAATGATGTCAACACCATGGCTGCGCCAAGGAGACCAGCCAACATTTTTTTAAATTTTTTCATGCTTTTTTCCTCTCTTATTTCTTTTTCATTGTTATCGTGTTACGTGCGAACGGCGGGTGTTACTTGCCAATCGCGTTTCTTCTTTGTCTCTTAAGTCTGGAGTATTGTACCTCCTTTCTAAGATTAATCAAGAAAAATATCAAGCAGCATAGCGTTGCTAGCGCCATTCCGCATAATATGAATAACATTGCTCCATAACCACCGGTTTTTGGTAGAAGGAACTTCATACGGTTGCTTATTGTAAGATATATGGTATTATCCTTCACCTCACAAGCCTCATCATTTACTGTTGTCTGTCCTTTTCTATCTATCTTAATGGTTATTGGATCCTTTAATAAATTGTAACCGGCTACGGTTTTTGTCTCAGTAAGACGATAGGTTCCATCTTCCAGATCCTTGAATTCTGCAATTCCTGAACCTGAAGGAGAATCCTTGTCACCTGTTATTACTAATTGGGGTTTGAAACTCTCATCAACTTCAAGCTTGTTTGTCGATGTATCTTCCTTCATCTTTTCCAGTTTAAACTTTACACCATTCAGTGGTTTCTTATTTGATGCATCCTGTTTTGTGATCTTAATATTTGTCTTAGGACTGTAAGTATTTGTTATTGTAAAGGATTGTGTTTTACTTTCCGGAGGCCCTGTGGAAATCTTTGAACAATCTACATTATCACTGTAAGTTACTTTGTACTTATCATTCAGATATCCGCCATTTTTAATCTCTGTCTCATTTCCGTCGTCTCCTGATACCTCTACAACTCGATAGATATATGGAACCTTTGGATTTGCTTTATAATTCTCATATTGATCCAGGTCTTTGAATGGATAACTCCACTTTCCGTCATATCCTTTATAAAGTGTTATTGTTTCGTTTGTTCCATCGTATTTAACTGTTTCCCATGTTGTTCCATCCTTGCTTCTCTGAAGCCGGATCTTAATTGAATCTGGAAGTGTGATATCATTTGGATTTATCCACACTTTCTTAAGATTAAGATTGATTGTAGGTTTTAACGTATTATTGAAAGTAATAATTGTAGCATCCAATGATGTATCTGGATTTTTTATTCCAGCCCCTTTCATATCACTGTAAGCAATCACCTTACCGGAAACAACTTTCGTAACCGGATCATATCCTGCATCAAATGAATTATTATTTTTCACAATTACACTTTCCAGTGTGGAACCATCTTTACTGTTAAGCTCGCTGATTCTATAGTCTGTTCCTGCCGGAATTCCGTCAATAGTCACTGACTGTCCAGCTTTGATTGTATAATCCTTTACAATCTTCTTAGATTCCAGTGAAAGATCTGCAACATTACTGAACTCTACATGGAATGTATAGTCACCGTCCAATTTATCCGAATCGGCTGCTTTTGCTTTGCAAATCTTTATTTTTCCGGTTTTTACTTTATTGACAAATGTTGCTTTCAGCTTTGTCATTGTCGTCTGATTGTCAGGATCTGCATATGATCTAAATACAATTGTATTTTTATTTTCTGTATTATCATCTTGATTCTTCGCATATCCGATAGTAGTATATCCGCTGTTAGATATTTCTACACCATTATTTTGACCAGACATATATTTTTCTTTACGACCATCTCGAATTGTATTGCTTTTAACATTTTGGACTGATGGTAGATTAGGATCTTCATTTTCCACCGTACTTCCTGCTCCCATTTTTGACACAGCCTGTCCATTTTCATAAAGTGTCCATGTCGTATCAAATACCCATGAATTCACATCTTCCGATACAGCAATGTAGCTTCCTCGTCTAAACTGATCACTAAATGTCGCTGTCTCTCCATCTGCCAAGGCGAACTTTCCGTCACTGCCGATTCTGTACAGTTTTGATGAGCCATCATAGCCATCATTTTTAGATAATGTATACTGTGCTCCTTTCGGATATTTCAACGTTCCACTTGTCACAGAACCATAATCCGGGATATCCTGTTGTTGTGTTACAAATCCAGTTTTGGCTGCTGCTACAACGGAAGGAATGAATATAAAATCATCCAAGTAAATATCTCTCTCGAAATTGTAATTAAATTTGATCTTTTTTATCTTGGAATAATCAAATGTATTTTTTCCCTGTAGTTTACTCAGATCAACCTGAATCGTATTCCATTTTTTCTGTACAAGACTACTGTTTCCGTAAGTCTTTCCTGAAAGATAACCTCCTATTGTTCTTCCATCACCATCTTCCAGTTCCAGATAGGTACTTGCAAGTCCCGGAATGTCCGGATAGTCATAGTACATCTTGAATTGCAAGAATGCATTTGTATCAGATGCATTAAATGTTTCTCCATCTGCCGGTTGTATGATTCCAACTCTTTTGTCAACGTATGTCCCTTCCGCATCATCACTTCTTGCCTTCCAGTGAACTACATTCGATTGACCCTCCATGCTGTCTACAAATTCAAATGTATTCTGTGGAGATGCACTTGATAACTTTTCTGCTGAAAAACTATTATTATAAGTTTCAGGCTGTTTTTCATCGGAAGATTGTGTTGGTTTCGATGCATAATGTGTTGCCTGATTTTGAATCGTGAATGGGAATACAGAAGCATCTTCAAACAATGATGTCGGGAATAACTCTGTATTCACACCTGTTGTATCAACTTTCTTTTCCACAGCGAATTCATTTTCATCCGGGAAGTTGAAAGATACTTTCATGTTTGATTCCCACATACCACGTTCCATATAAAACATGGTGAGTGTATGTTCATCCGAATTCGAACCTTTAATTTTAAAACTGCTCTGAGTTTTATTATCTTCTATTGAAGATTTATTCAGACTTTTCTTCGTCCTGCTAACTGTTGCTGTTTTATTTGTATCTGTTCCACTAAAATCAATATGACCTGTTACTTTTCCATGTGCTCCACCGACATCCAGTGCAAGCTTTCCATCTACATACACCCAGACATCATCATCACCGGAGAAGTTGAATTTGATTGGATGTTTACCTCCATCTGTTCCTACTACATTCCCATCGTCTGTCAGGCGGAATTTAAATTCTAACTTCGTACCAAATCCATAGTTATAATTGCTGGCACTACATGCCGCCGCTGTTTCATTAAATGGGAAGAAACCGAAATTTTCATCTCCTTTAGGCTTACTGGAACTATCTACATTTTTTGACCAATCCTGGTGACCTACATCCTTCAAATAATAACTTCCTGATTTTTTGTCAGTACGCATTGCCAATGTTGTATCTGCACTGTCAAAATACCAGTATTCAACACCATCGTTGCTTTTATTTCCATCATCATCTAGTTTTTGTTTTGTAAATGGAAAGGATACATTCTTGTATACTTTTGCAAGAGCTGTGTTTTTGCTATTATTTCCTGTAAGGAATTCTTCATTAAAATGCGGTTCTAATGCTTTGTTATCTGAAGTCATTAGATTGTTTTCATCTAATGCATTTGCTACCAATCCTTGTGCTGCTGCATCATAATATGTACTTTTTCCATCCGCACTCAATGTTGAGTTGTTCGTAGACATAAACTCACTTTGCTTAGATGAATCATATCCATAAAGTGATAAAGTTTTAGCAATTGCAGAAAAAGGATTACCCCACTTGTTGCCATTACTATCTGTATAATCTGGCTGAAAATGACCTGTATAAATCGGTATACTTACACCTTTATTTTTATAGTAATCACTTAGTGCTTGGTCAAACTGACGGAAGGTAACATAACTTCTTTGCGAACCAGCCGCCGGATTATTTTGATCATAATCATCTCTGTTTTTTCCGTTCAATTCATAATCTGTATAATAATCATAAAATGTTGAATTTACATATAAAGTGCTCGCATTTCTTGTAAATTTGCCTTCATCATTAATGTCTACAACATCTTTACTGCTATGTTGTTCTGCTTCTTTTTCAGGATCTCTTACGGTATAAGCCTCATCCCAATATCCACCACGATTTCCACCGTTGTAAATAACATCATCACTTGAATCACCGTAATAACATGGATTCGTCAAATCACCTGGAATAGTTACCAGATCTGTTGCGTCACCATTTGCCGCTGGTTTCGTATCTTTAACTTCATAAGCTGCGAATCTTACTTTATTATATCCATCCGGAAGATTAACCTTATATACATCCGTATAACCTTCTTTTTTATCTAATTCCATTTTCCCAGTTCTTGGATTCGTTCCGTCTGTGGCATAATAATAAACATTTGTTGTTTCTGGATTTGGAATTCCTTTTCCACCATTTTTCACATCATTTGTACCTTCATAGGACAGTTTTGATAATGTTGCATCATAATATACTGTATATGTACCACTAGGGTTATTTCTATATATTCTTAACCCAGCATTTCCTTCACTATCTATAGTAACCAAACTCAGGTTTCTATTTGGATAAAATCTATATGTAGTATCACCTTTTTTCACTTCTATAATAGTGTCTGATGATAATGTTTTTCCTTTGAGGTCATAGCTTAGTATTTTATTATCTTCTGAATCTTCACTAACATTTTCAAAATCACCATTCCCTATTTTCACTTCTATACTATTTTTTTGGTCAATAGGGAAATTAATTTTATTAAAATACAGCTTGTTAATTGTCGGTGCAGATGGATTTTTCTTATCTTTACTCCATACAGATTTTATTCCATTAGAATCCTCTCTAACTCCATAGTATAGTATACTTCCATTATTAATAGCATCTTCAATTTTTGTAGATGCAAGAAGCTCAGTATTATCATTATTTTTAATAAACTTGACATACTGATATGGATATACACCATTTTCAGGTATTGTCACCTTATTATCTGTCATGACTATAGCTTTATCAGTATCAAAATTAGAACCATCTGTACTAAATAAAGCCTTTATGCCAATGCCAGAGCCGGTCATATCTACAACCGATAAAGTCTTGCCTGCATATGAAGGAAGCTCTTTTAATGCATAAACATCTTTACCATCTATTTGAGCATCACTTTTTCCATCCTGTACAAATACTTTTCCACCAATAGATGACACTTCCATTGTGTATTCAGCTGTTCTATAGTAAGGCTTTTGTTTTATTTTGCCTTCCCAGTTATCTGAATATGTAAAAAAGAGATTCACCGTACCACTCGATGGTAAATTTAAATTTTCAATTTTCCACCTCCATAATTTGGTAGTCGAATCATAATCACCTTCTCTTACCTTATAATTGCTTTGTACTATTCCAAAATATACTTTATCTTGGCCTTCTGTCCAATTACACCAGTGCGATTCGGAATTTAAATTCATTCCCTCAGGATTCAGATAAATATAGCCACTATCTAATGATGTTGTTCCACTATCTGCCTGCTCCTGTGTTTCCTCCGCAGACACACTTCCCCCATAACCTGCTGTTCCCAATATAACAAGCAATGCCATCACAATGCTGACTATTCTTTTGAACATTTTTCTCATCATCCTCATCATCAACTCTCCATGCGATTCTTCTCTTAGACTTTTTTCGATATATATATAATTATATACTTTCGATACTTTTCGTAAATATAATTTTTTTTAGATTTGTATCATTATTTTCATATCTTTTATTCATATGTTAATCTGGTTCTACCTCACCCCCGGATTTTTTGCGCTTTCTATACTCGCTTGGACTCATTCCATAAAACATCTTAAACCGCTGTCCAAAATACGATACATTATCAATGCCTACCTTCTCACAAATCTGATTAACCTTCATATTGGTGGTCTCAAGCAGTCTCTTTGCCTCATCTATACGCTGGGAGATAATGTAATGACTGACTGTATCCCCTGTCGACTGTTTGAAAATAAGGCTCAAATACCCCGGTGAAAGAAAGACCATATCTGCAAGGCTCTCCAGGTTTATCTTCTCTGACAGATGCGCCTTGATATAGCTCTTGACCAGTGCTACATCCTTTCGGATCTGCTTGTCATCTGTAGCGATATTTTCCCCATAATTACAGATGTTTTCTTCTATGATATTATATAACTCGTTTAGAGATTCTGCCTCAAAAAGCTTCTCGACCTGTTTCTTACCCGGTCCATATATCCTTCCATGAGCTGCATTGTCCAGCTCAAGCGCAATCTCTGCAAAAACAAACTTCACAAATGTCTCGGAGTCCGATTTATTCTGAAACATCATGTGCTTCAAGTGCCCATACTCTCTTCTGACAAGCTCGATATCCCTCTTTCTGATGTACATAAGCAGCTTGTTTATACACTCCGCTCTCTCAGATTCATCACGTTCGACAAGCTCGTCATCCTCCTCGTAGTAGATGCCATTGTTGTCAGCAAAAAATCTGCTTTCCATAAGCTTTTCAAGCCTCTGACAGCTGTCATGTATCTCATAGATATCATTTATACCTGCGCCAACAGCAAGATAGCATTGCTGACCATACACCTCAGTAAGCATATAGTATATGCCCTCAGCCATATAGCTTAACCTGCTGTAATGATTCTCCCGAAGCAGGATGAGCACATAGTTGCCGCCCAGGCTGACAGCCTCTGCCCTTGAAGCAAAGCTCTCATTTATTCTATCAATGACTTTATCGGCATTTTCATTCCAAAATGCACTGTCTACCCACAAAAGCATGATATTACTCACATGTTGGGCAGAGTTTAAATCATTCATTTGTGTGAATCTCATAAGCTCGTCCATATACCGCATGTTTCCTGTTGCAATATATTGCGACAGCAAAAATCCACACATAAAAAATGTCATCTTGTTTTTTTGTTCTTCATTTTTTCTGCTATCATGTATCTCACAAATCATCTGTGCCATGCACGACGCAATCTCTGTCGGTGCAACAGGCTTTAAGATATACAGCTCCACTCCATGCTCTATCGCCATTCGGGCGCTCTCAAAATCACGCTGTCTGCTTACAATCACTATATGTATATGAGGATTGACACCTTTTTCTCTGGCATAGCCTATGATATCTGTCCCGGTCTCTATGCTGTCAAAAATCTCCGTAAGCATGATATCTATTCTGCGCTCACCAAGCAATTGTGCGGCTTTTTGTGGATTTGCCACCTCCATTATCTCGTATATAAAATCAGAGTCTGTGCTCTCGATTATTTCCCTTAACTCCTGTCTGTCCTTATTGTTGCTATCCAGGATTAGTATATTCAACTTCTCCATTTTTGCCCCCTAAACTAAACAAAACACTGTCGATGCAACCTATATATTTAGTACAATTATATAACAACCCAGTACCTTTTTCAACTTTTAGAAGCTATATAACTACTTTGTCAGGCTGTACACCACAGCATAATATCAAATAACAGCCCATGTCTCATTGAGTCACAGGCTGTTATCATTAGTTCAGTTATTAAAATATATACTAGCAGCAAAACATCTGCCAGCAAAGGAATGTGGCTAGCAGACTGCAGCACTCGCTGCCCCTGCCACTAGGGCGTCCGTATATGTCTCCCATATCCGAATACCACGAGCCACCATTTTCAATTATCTGCATAAACTGGCGGTACTGCATGTTGTTTGGCTCAAGCGACACTGCTCGTTGTATGTGTTCTATGGCTGTCGCTGTGTTGCCGAGCTTTTGGTTTGCGATGGCACTGTAGTAGTACCACCTTCCGCGTCTCTCAGCAAAAGGTACCTCCTCAAGCACCTTCAGTGCCTCATTGTAGTAGCCGTTGCTGATGAAATTGCCTGCTGCACGCACCTTTGGATTGTCATCCTGTGCACTGCTGCCTGCATTATTGTAGGTATAGCGGCCATAGAAACCACCAAACGGTCCACCTGCTCCAAATGGATCACCTGCTCCCGGTCCACCACCATATGCTCCACCATAGGAGCTGCCGCCGTATGAGCTGCTGCTTCCCGCACCGCCATATCCACCGGCTCCGGCAGCACCGGACTGCTTTTCCTTCATTATCTGGTCATATGCCTGCTGCACCTGCTTAAACTTCTCCTCAGCCTGATCCTTGTTAGGATTGTTGATATTGGCATCAGGATGATATTTTCTGCTTAAGCTCCTGTAGGCCTTTTTTATTTCATCGTCACTTGCACTGCGGCTGACACCGAGCACCTGATATGGATCTATCATTTATGTTTCTTCCTTTTCTTCATCTGAATATACTCATACTTGCTCCACACACCGGAGTATAGAACATTTCTGATTATATCCGCATGTAAGAGAATTGGCAACCTCTCAAATATTTTTGCTGCCTCTGAAAGCATAGATGTCATCATAAGCCGACAGGATTTGTCAAATTTTTCCTGATCATTATTGCAGCAATGCATGAGCTGTATAAGTGGATTATATGATTTCTTTTTCACATCATCCCCTATGTCCTCATACGCATCCATTATATAAATAAATTTGCCCATATAGCAGCCAAATTCCTTCAAATCCGTCTGCCACTCATCCTGCTTCCACGCAAAAAGTATGCCGAGCATCTCCCCTGTCAGCCCCGCAACTGCATCAATATTGGTATCATTGCTATTCTCGCACTCTGCCAGCCTTGCAATGTATTCCTCTATCGCCTTAGCCTGTATCGGATAGCCTTTTTTGGCCTTCTCAAAGTCCTTTTTCAGCATCTCTGCGTATGTCTTCTTCGTCAGGCTTTTATCGTCCTTCCAGTCATCTATCAGATTGTAGTATGCAAGCAATATGTTCATAGCTGCAGCATACTCTGTAATCTCATTGGTGCGAAGTGTACGCTTCTTCGTAGGGTGCACGCTGCATACAAATCCATCCCGCGTCACACTATCCGGCTCGTACAAGCCTGTCAGAAGCACTATGAGAAAAGTCATGTCATAGTTTAGTGCCATCTGTGCACGCCTGCCATACTGCAACTTCATTGTCTGGCACAGCCCGCAATAATAGCTTTGATATATTTTTTTATTTTCCTCGGACAAGGTGTCCTTATTGACAGTTATATATCCAAACATTTCTCTTCTCCATGCTCTTATGTACAGGTATATATTGAGATACTAGCTGCGTCTCACGAACTGCTCTCTGCACTTCGGACAGGTAATACAGATCTTGCCATGTCCTCTTGGCACCCTGACCTCCTGCTTGCACATAGGGCACTTGAAGAACTTGTACTGCTTCCTCTGTGCAAAGCGCTTTTTCCTGCGCTCTGCCTTTACGGTCCACTCATACCTGGCATTTAAAAACTTCTGATTCTCTGCATAGCGCTTGTTTATATTCCTCGAAAAAACGCGAAAATACATATGTATCATCAGTCCTATTGCCAGTATATCAAGTATCGCCGACCTTGTAAATATTGAAACCAAAAGTAATATCATTACTACCCATGACTCAGCCCTTGCAAGCTCGTCCATCCCGTTTCTTCCATTCATAAATCTGATAAATTTTTCTCTCATATTACCGCCTCGCCCTATATTTTCATTATAGCCAGATTCTTACCTCATACAGTGTCCACGCTATGAATTTGAGGTTTTAAATTGCTCTTTACATTATTAAGATAATATTGAAGATAAAAACCGTCAATAGACCTATCGTCTTTTAAGAAACATTTTATATTTCGTTTATTAAAGTTGGTAAAAGGGCTTGATTTTTGGAAAATGCTTCCATAGCATAATCCGAATAAGCGGTGCAGAAGATCACCTTTGTCTTCGGGCTTCTTTCTCTGATGTCCTTCGCCAATTCAATTCCTGACATTCCACGCAGCTTGATATCCAGAAATGCATAGGCGATGGATCCCTTCTCCTGTGCATCCAGCCATTCCATCACATCATCCACTTCATCAAATCCGCTGACTCGATATTCCGGTTTCTCAAATATGCGTTTCAGATTTTCTGTCAACTGCCACAGCATCAAAGGCTCATCATCAACTGCCAGTATATTCATGTGTCTTCCTCCTCCACGGAACCTTGATCGTCACGATCGTTCCCCAGTCTTTTTTGCTGAAAAATTCAAGGCTTCCTCCTGCCATCAGCTTTACTCTCGCCTGTACATTGTGCAGTCCTACATGGGTCTTTCCATCATCCCGGATAGGAAGTTCATTCAGGTTGCGTGCATCTACACCAACTCCGTCATCTCTGATTTCTACCAAAGCACTGTCTCCTTCCCGCCGTACAGAAATCCATACGGTTCCTCCGCCCTTTTTATCTCCTACGCCATATTTGATGGCATTTTCCACA
>ERZ772991.346-NODE-346-length-61547-cov-5.682479_pt1 | contig 61547 bp, 79 predicted proteins | sample MGYA00511128_ERZ772991 | MGnify/ENA primary metagenome ERZ772991 (study PRJEB29015, sample SAMEA2737655) | human gut metagenome | biome: human gut; feature: human-associated habitat; material: faeces | place: China | collected 2012 ... | reverse complement strand
CCTCTTTTTCCACTGCTTTTTTGAAGCCTTCCTGCACCTTAAACAGCTGATTTTTAAATGGCTCAAAAATTCCTAAGTCTTCTTCTTCTTTTACGTCCAGATTGCCTTCTGCCATTTCCTGGATACAGTTAAGGAGTCTGTGGTATTTTTCCTGCACCTTTCCCCAGTATTTCTTCAGCAGGAAGAATAATGCAATAGAGTAAAGGATCAGCGCGCCGATGCCCCAGAACCACAGCAGGGAGATGCATGCAAGGATCACAAAGTTTGCAAGCACTGCTTTTCCGATGATCTTGCTGGACCTGCTTTCCCAGTCTGTCTGGGAGAACAGATCCAGACCTGTGCATACCCAGTGTTTGCAGAAGCAAAGGAATTTTCCAACCCAGGTGCGCTCTTTAAAGTAGCGCCATGGTCCTAAACTGAAGAAGGAACGTAAATTAGTAACTCCCCAGTAAAACATTCCGTAAATGACCACCCAGAACAGGAAATTAGCTGCAACGGCCAGAGCATTGGCCATAAATGGTAAAAAGCCTGCTTTTGCCAGCTCTGCCTGGAGAGTTCCCGCCATAAAGCTGCGTACTATATCTAACGGGATCTCCATATTTAAGAAAAGCAGCAGCCAGCCCACTCCGATAACGCAAAGAGGCTCAAGTGACCAGCTGAATATTTTCATTTTGACCACTTCCATTCCCGGGATAAAAGGGATAAGAAGTGCTGCCACCAGGACTGCCATGCTTACATATGCAACAACGGTGATAAATCCATGACCGCTTTGATAATCATAATTATCATAAGCATATGCATTCCGTGGCTTTTCCTCATTCCAGCTTCCAAGCTGAGTCGGCTGACACCGGAATTTGATGGTCATATTTTTCGGACCACTGAATTCCAGACCAGATCTGCGGTAGCTGTTATTAAGTCTTGCAGCCAGGGGATCATAAAACTCAAAACGGCCAATGGAACGGATCAGGCCTGAACAGTTGCTTTCAAGACCTGTTACACCTGACACAGTCAGTCTGCCATTTTCATCAAAATGTACGGTAAACTGAAGTTCATTGTCTGCTACTGTCCGGGAAAATATTTCCTCAGGAGCACTTACATTGCTGCGCAGGTAGCCGCCCTGTGGGTCCATGACCGCATAGGAGATACGTTCATTGTACTGGTTATAAAGATTATTCCAGCTGGTTCCCAGTTCATCGATCAGATCTGTTATTTCTTCTCTGAGAGCCGGAATGTCTTCTTCTGTTTCTGTAACATATGCACCATAAACTTCTTCGTCTGTAACTTCTGCGTTCTCACTTTCATCTGTCTGCTGTTCTGAAAGGGATGGATCGGCTGCAGCCCCATCGGTCACTGCATCTGTATTTTCTGTGGCATCTGCACCGGCTGCTGTATGGTCCGTGTCCGGTGTTTCCGGCACATTCTGCGCATCTGTCGTATCCAGAATAGCCCCGGCCCCATCTCCTGTGAGAAATGTCTGGGAATAAGTAAGGATACCACCATTTTCTTCCTGTTTTTGCTGATGCCAGAGAACGTAGCTGAAATTCATCACCTGGGTGGTCAGATTTCCGAACCCGCCTGCTGCTTCTGTTTCCTGCCTGCGGTTCCTGCTGTTGAATTCTGCAGCTTTCTCTTCCATATAGGGATATAGCCCCACCGTAGCACCTGCCGCAATAAAAACCGTCAGTATCATGGCTATAATTCCCAGAATTTTCCAATTATGATTTTTCTTTACAACATTTCCGTTTGTAACATTTTCATTTCCAGCATTTTTCATTTCCAGATCATCATTGTTTTTCAAGTTTGTATCCAACACCCCACACCACCTTTATGTATTTCGGATCTTTTGGATCCACTTCGATTTTTTCACGGAGGTTGCGTATATGGACCATGACAGTATCTGTGTTGATGGCACGTTCGTTCCATACTCTTTCGTAGATCTCTTCTGCCGGGAAAACTCTTCCCGGATTGCGGATGAGAAGGAGAAGGATCTTGAATTCAATGGGAGTCACTTTTACATTTTTACCGTCTGCATTGACTTCCACTGTTTCCTCATTGACTTCCAGTCCGCCCACCTGGTGGATCTTTGGATTTTCCTTCTGCCCGGAATTTAACCGGTCTAAGAAACGGTGATATCTGCGCAGCTGGGAGTTGACTCTTGCCATCAGTTCCATGGGAGTAAATGGCTTTGTCACATAGTCATCTGCTCCTATGTTGAGTCCCAGGATCTTATCTACCTCTTCTGTCTTTGCCGAAAGGAAGATCACCGGAAAGTCATATTTTTCCCGCAGTTTCGCAGTCATGGTGATACCGTCCATTACCGGCATCATCACATCTACGATTGCCAGGTCGATAGGCCTTTCTTCCAGGAGCTTTAAGCCTTCAAGGCCGTTTTCTGCCTGAAATACCTGGTATCCCTGGCTGCGCAGGAAAATTTCCACTCCCTGGCGTATTTCTTTGTCATCCTCTACTAAAAGGATACTGTCTCCGTTCATATACTCATTTCCTCCTTACGGTTTATATAGTAGCAATGAATTTGAAAGAGGCGCTTCATAAAAAATGAAAGTTTTTCTAAAGAATTATATCACAGTAGGGCTTCTCCCGCCAGTAGGCGGGGAGAATGCAAAAAAGGACCACCCGGCGCGGCCCGCAGGCCACACCAGAGCAGTCCCTTTTTCACATTTTCCCAGATTTTTCCAAAATCCTGTTTTTAGAAACTCTTACAGGATATCCTGATGCATCAGATGCTTAATTCTCTCCTCATTCAGTCCCTTGATAACCTCAACTGCCATGCGGACGGTGCTTTCTACATCTTCGATAGCACAGAAATTATAGTGGCTGTGTACATAACGGCTTGGAATGCCAAGTACCAGGGTTGGTACGGCTTTTCCTGCAAGGCTGATCTTGCCTGCGTTGGTGCTGCCGCCTCTTCTTACTGCGTCCTGGTAGGTGATACCCATGGTATCGCCCAGTTCATGTGCATACTCTAAGAATGCAGGATTGGTGATATAACTCTTATCCATGCAGCGGATCTGTACGCCTTTATGCATGCCGCCCTGGGATTTTTCAGGGCTGTAGTAAAAGTCGTCTGCAGGAGAGCCCTCAAATACGATAGCCAGATCCGGCTGTACCTGTGCAGAAGTAACGGTTGCACCTCTCATACCAACCTCTTCCTGGGAAGCGAATGCTCCTACTACTTCTACTGCCAGGTCATCTTTTACTGCCTGTAATGCTCTTAATGTGTGGATGATGCAGGCACAGCCCATACGGTTGTCAAAGGCCTTGCCAAAGCATAATCCATGCTCTTCATCATACTCGAATGCAACTTCCGGAGCAGCCGGATCACCGATATTGATACCGAAGCTTTCCATTGCCTCTTTTTTGCTGCATGCGCCTACATCTAAGAACATTTCACGGATGTCAAGCGGTGCGCTCTTTTCTTTATCCGTCATAAAATGCACCGGACGGGAGGTGGTGATGCCCTTTACCAGCTTTCCGGCTCTGGTGCGTACCAGTAAGGTATGTGCCGGGATACTTGGCAAGTCCATTCCACCTAACATGATCAGGCTTAACAGACCATTTTCCATGATCCCCTGTACCATAAAGCCACACTCATCTGTATGGGCATCCAGCATAAGAACAGGCTTTCTGCCCTCTGCATTTCCACCGATCCTTGCGTAAACATTGTTCATGGCATCATTGGTCAGGCTCATGCCTGTGCAGTGTTTTCTTACAGCTCTTACTACGTCTTCCTCAAATCCACTGGGGCCAAAGGCATTGGTCAGGTCCCTTAATACATTCATATCAATCATGTTCGTATGTTCCTCTTACAAGAAGAGTTCCTCCTTCCATCATCTTACGGCCGCCTGCAATGACGGTATCTAAGGTTAAGTCATCTTTGATCAGCAGGATGTCTGCGTCAGCACCTGCCACGATATGCCCCTTTTTCTTCTCGATCTCCAGCGCTTTGGCAACATTGGATGTAAAATAGGTCAGTGCCTCAGCAAAGTCAAAGCCGCCTCTGGTAACTAAAGAACACATCTGTGCATACATATTTCCCACATCCGTAACACCGATCTCTTTTAACATGCCTGCCTCATCGTAGCTGGACCAGCTTCCCTGACCGTCAGAGCTGAAGGTAATGTGATCCATAGGAACATCTGCTGCCTTTGCCTCTTCAAGAAGTGCAGGCATTGGATCATGTCCGATGACTGGCTCGCCATTTACAAAGTCTTCACAGGTAATGTCAATATAACCGCCCATTTTTGCCAGCTTCAGTCCATCCAGATACAGTTCATGGTTGCGGCTCATATGAGTAGGCTGGAAGGTCTTTACAGGAATATCAGTCTCAGCCAGTGCCTCAAATACAGGCCCTAATTTCTTCTTTCCGCTTCCCATATGTAAAACGATAAATCCAGGCTTTCCGCCGATCATGCCTGCAGTACGCACATCACTTCCTAAACGGATCAGCTCATCTACAGAGATATTTGGTGCCCTGTGGTCAGAAAGAGCCAGTTTCAAGCCCATGATCTCGTCTACAAAGGCAATATCCTTCTTTACACTTCCTGTTAAGGTCACCGGCGGATAACCGTAGGCACCGCAGAGAGCATAAGCAGTAATGCCTTCTTCCTTTAATGCCTTTACCTTCGCTAACAGGTTTTCCACACTGCGGGACATATCATCTGTTCCAAGAAGCCCTAAAACAGTGGTGATACCAGCCTTTAAAATAGAAGAAAGCTCAACCTGTGGAGTTCTTGTATGGAAGCTTCCTTCTCCGCCGCCGCCTGTTACATGAACATGGCGGTCAATAAGACCAGGTGTTAAGCGCATTCCCTTTGCGTCGATGACCTGACAGCCGGTACCTCCTTCCAGGTTATCTCCTACTGCTTCGATCTTTCCTCCGCACACTAAAACATCCTTGATACCAAGGTGTTCCGGTGCGTATACATCAGCCTGTTTCAATAATATCATGGTTATATTTTCTCCTAAAATATATTATATGTTCTCTCGGAATCTTTCTGTACCTGATTTTGTGAGAAGATTTTTTGTCAGTTGTACCCAAATTTCTGAGGCGTACGCGGTGCGTACGTTGATGAAATTCGGGTGCGACTGGCGGAAAATCGGCCACAAAGGCAGGTGCAGGAAAGACTCCGAGAGGACATCCAAATTTTCCAGACGCAGCTGCGTCCGGACCGGATATCCATCTTTTACTTTTCTTTGTAGAAGTCCGGTACGACTTTTTCATGGTACTCTGCTGCCGCCTGACGAAGGCTTTCATCTAACAGCAGGTCAAGACCGGTCATTGCCAGTCCCTGTGCCCCCTTGATGCAGATCTCATCTGCAGCCGGTTCTGCTGCTGCTTTGGCATATTCTTTGGAATGTGCCGGGATCTCTTCATCTGTAATAGACAGGTAATCGTGGATTGCCGGGATCTTAATAGACACATTTCCAATGTCAGAAGAACCAAAAAGCAGTTTTGGATCCGGCAGGCACATGCTGATACCTACACGGGCCATATTTTCCTTAAAATCTTCACAGATGGGCAGACATGGATAACGCTCTGCATAGATCGGTTCTGACTGGATCTGTACCTTTGCACCTGTAAGGCTTTCTGCACGTTTTGCACAGCCGATGATCATGTTCTGAAGCTCATCAATACGCTTCATGGTAGCCGCACGGATACAGAACTCCGATTTGGAAAATCCCGGAATTACGTTAGAAGCAGTTCCGCCCTCTAAAATAACACCGTTTACATTGTCCTCTGTTTCAAATAACGGACGCAGCATATCGATCTGGTTAAACACACTGATAGCCGCTGTCAGGGCATTGATGCCGGTTGCCGGTGCAGAGGAATGGGCAGACTGTCCTGTAAAGGAAATGGTAAGACTTCCGGAAGCTCTTCCGTTCCGGTTAATATAGTTCCTGCTTTCACCGCCACAGGTGGGATGGATCATCAGTGCAAAATCCACTCCATCAAAGCCGCCCCGTTCCAGCATAATAGCCTTTCCGGCACCTCCTTCTTCTGCAGGAGTTCCAATGATCCTTACTTCTCCTGCAATTCCCATTTCCACAAATATTTTTGCTAAAGAAGCAAATGCGCCGGAAGCACAGGTGGCGATCACATTGTGGCCGCAGCCATGTCCTACGCCTCTTAAAGCATCATATTCTGCTAAAAACGCCACTACCGGGCCTTTTCCTGTTCCTTTTTTCACTGCCTTAAAGGATGTTGGAAGGTCACAATAGCCTCTTTCTGTTTCAAATCCCTGTTTTTCCAGGAAATCACATATCTTGGCAGATGATTTAAACTCCTGAAAACCGATCTCCGGCTCATCATGGATGCTATGGGAAAGCTGTATCAGCTGCGGTCTTAACCGCTCTGTCTCCTCACATATCTTTTTCTTCCATTCATCCACAGAGATCCCTTTTATTTCTGTCATGATCCACACCTCCAAAAAATAAAATGTGTATACAAAAAGCTGCAGACGTATCCAAATGGCGCCTGCAGCCTTACTTAATTACAACTTAAAGCAGATGACAAGCAGCCATATGTCCTGGTTCTACTTCACGCAGCACCGGCTTTTCCTGACGGCAGCGGTCGGTAGCATATGGGCATCGGTCGCTGAAATAACAGCCCTTTGGAAGGTTTACAGGGCTTGGGATCTCTCCCTTTGCATCAATTCCCTGAACCAGCGGCTTTTCGCCTACAGTAGGAACTGCTGCAAACAGCACCTTGGTATACGGATGTACCGGATTGGTGAAAAGGGTGTGTTTATCTCCCATTTCCACAATACTTCCCAGATACATAACGCCCAGTCTGTCACTGATGTGGCGTACAACTGATAAGTCATGTGCAATAAACAGATAAGAGAAATTAAATTCATCTTTCAGATCCATTAACAGGTTTAAGATCTGGGCCTGAATGGATACGTCCAGAGCGGATACCGGCTCATCGGCAATGATGAACTCCGGATTTACAGCTAAGGCTCTTGCAATACCAATACGCTGTCTCTGTCCGCCGGAGAACTGATGAGGATATCTTCCAGCCTGCTCCGGTCTTAAACCAACACGGGCTAAAATACTCATGCAGCGTTCTCTTGCTTCTTCTTTGGTCTTTGCAATGCCATGGAACAGAAGAGGTTCCATAATGATGTCAGCAACTCTCTGTCTCGGATTTAAGGATGCATAAGGATCCTGGAAGATCATCTGCATGCTCTTGCGGTAAGGAAGAAGCTCATTTGGTCCTAAGTGGCTGATATCTTTTCCTTTATAGAGTACCTGTCCGGAGGTTGGCTCCAGAAGGCGGATAACGGTTCTTGCTGTAGTAGATTTACCGCAGCCGCTTTCTCCTACCAGACTGAAAACTTCCCCTTTTTTGATCTCAAAGCTTACATCATTTACAGCATGGACTACTTTATCTTCTTTTACAAGCTTTCCCTTTTCAAAACGAAGGGACTGCAGGAGGCCTTTTGTAAGGTGGAACTCCTGACATACATTTTTCACTTCAATGAGTGTCTCAGATGTTTCCATTTATGCTTCCTCCTGTTCTTTTTTCTTTAACAGTGGGAAGTGACATGCAGCCATATGGCCCGGTCCCACTTCCTGCATCTGCGGCTTTTCATGGCGGCAGATCTCCTGGCAGTATTTGCATCTTGGTGCAAAATAACAGCCTTCCGGCAGCTCAAACATATTTGGAACCATACCGGGAATATAGTCCAGACGGTCTCTGTCCTCATACAGCTTTGGAATGGAATTTAAAAGTCCCTCAGTGTATGGATGTGCATTATGATAAATAATATCCTCTGTCTTTCCGGTCTCTACCAGTTTTCCGCAGTACATAACATTGATCTTGTCAACCATCTGGGATACAACTGCCAGGTCATGAGTGATCAGCATCAGAGAGGTATTATGCTCCTTCACCAGCTTTTTCATAAGCTTTAATATCTGTTCCTGAATGGTAACATCCAGGGCAGTAGTAGGCTCATCTGCGATCAGCAGCTTCGGATTGGTAGCCAGTGCAATGGCAATGATAACACGCTGGCGCATACCACCGGAAAACTGGTTTGGATATTCTTTTAAGCGTTCTTCCGGATTTGGGATGCCTACTGCATGGAGCAGCTCAATACAGCGCTCTCTTCTCTGTGCCTTGTTCATCTGTGGCTCATGAAGGATCAGCACCTCTTCCATCTGTCTCTGGATGGTATAAAGAGGATTTAAAGATGTCATAGGATCCTGGAATACCATGGAAATGTCTTTTCCACGGATCTTTGACATATCTTTTTCACTGATCTTTGCCAGGTCTTTTCCATCAAACATGATATGGTCTGCATCAACCACACCCGGATCTTCTACCAGCTTTAAGATAGAGAAACTGGTAACAGACTTTCCGCTTCCGGACTCACCTACGATACCTAAGATCTCACCTTCTTTTAAGCTGAAGCTTACATTATCTACTGCTTTTACCACGCCCTTGAAGGTGTGGAAATATGTTTTTAATCCCTGTACGTCTAATAATACTTTATCTTCCATACCGCACCTCCTATTTCAGATTCGGGTTCAGCTCATCTCTTAAGAAGTCACCTAAAAGATTAATACCGAATACGATCAGCATGATATACAGACCTGGGAACACAGATGCCCACCACAGGCCTGAGAACAATACATCAAAACCAGTTTTTACAAGCAGTCCCAAAGAAGGCTGTGTGATCGGCACACCAACACCTAAAAAGCTTAAGGTTGCCTCTGTCAGGATAAAGCTTCCGATCTGGATGGTTGCCAGAACGATAATGGAATTGATAACGTTTGGAAGTACATGTTTTATAATGATAATGCGGTTTGGAAGGCCGATGGTACGTGCTGCTTCCACATATTCCATTTTTTTAACGGAAAGTGTTTCGCCGCGGACTGTTCTTGCATAAGTTACCCAGCCTACCATAGTCAGGGCGATGAGCAGTTTTCCCACGCCCCGTCCAAATACGGACATGATGAATAATGCGATCAGCATAGATGGGAAAGACAGCTGTACATCTGCAATACGCATGATAACAGCATCTACTTTTCCGCCAAAATATCCTGCTAACAGTCCCAGTGTGGTGCCAATGGCACAGGAGCAGATCATGCCTACCAGACCGATCATAATGGAACTTGCACTACCATAGATAATGGCACTTAAAATATCACGGCCCTGTTCATCACTTCCCAGAAGGAATCCGGCTTTTCCGCCGTCTAACCATACAGGTGGAAGATAAGAATCTGCCAGACTGATGGCAGTCAGGTCGTATGGGTTCTGTGGAGCTATGAAACGTCCAAATACTGCAACCAGGATTGCAACTACCACCAGGATACTTCCGATGATGGCTGGAATATTGTGTTTATAGTGATAGAAAAACTCAGACTTTAAAAAGCTTTTCCACCATCCTGTTTTTTCAATGGTTACTTTCTCTTCCATGTTCATCACCTCAATTCAATTCTAGGATCAATGAGTGTATACAAGATATCAACGATAAAGTTCAGCACCACAAACATGCAGGCTGCTGCCATCAGATAAGCCACGATAATAGGTCTGTCTGATTTATTAATAGCATCAATAAGCAGCTTGCCCATGCCAGGCCATGCAAAAATGGTCTCTGTGATGGTGGTGAACGCGATCATATTTCCCAGATCCATACCAAAAATAGTAACGACCGGGATCAGCGCATTCTTTAAAGCATGTCCAAAAAGAATGGACTTGGCAGGAACACCTTTTGCTCTTGCAAATTTAATATAATCCTGACGCATATTTTCCAGGATACCGGAACGGGTCAGTCGAAGCATGGTAGCCACATTGGTCAGAGCCAGTGTTATTGCCGGAAGAATGACATAACGGATACCACCGGGAGCAAAAATACTTAAAGCTACATTTCCCACCATTACCGTATTTCCACGGCCGGAAGCCGGAAGCAGCCTTAAAACAACTGCAAAAATGTAGATCATCATCATGCCGACCCAGAAGGAAGGAAGAGAAATACCTAAAATAGAACCGGACATAATAAGCTTGCTGCTGGCTCTCTTAGGATAAGCACCTGCATATACACCTAAAGGAATGGCAATACACAGTACAAGACAGGCTGCAACAGCAACTAATTCAAGAGTCGCTGGCATACGTTCAAAAATCAGATCCATGGCAGGTTTTCCATATATATAAGATTTACCAAAATTGCCGTGAAGCACATCTCTGATAAAAATACCATACTGAACTGGAAGGGGCTTATCAAGTCCCAATCTGGCTCTTGCAGATTCGATCTGTTCAAGGGTTGCATTTTCCGGTACCAGCATATCAACTGGGTCACCGATAAAGTTGGTCAGCAGAAATACGAGAAGAGATACTATAAAAAGTACCACGATCATCTGCGCAAACCGTTTTACAACATACTTTATCATAAAATCTTACCTCCTGTTATCATCAGAGTATCTAATATTCCTTTTATCCTCATCTTCACCTGCCTTTGCGGCTGGTTTGGATCATCACCGTCAGCTGCACACGCAGGTACAGAGAGGATGTTTGGGCTCCGGCGGATTCCGGAAGCATATTTTAATGAAAAGGAGCCGTTCAATTTTACACGGCCCCTTTACTTTGTTACCTAACTTTTATTTGTAAGAGAACTCCCATGCATATACATACTTGTTCATTCTTGGGGTGTAATTTAAAGTATCCTTGATCGCATATGTATCCTGCTCAAAGTGAAGCGGAATGTATGCATAATCTTCTCTTGCGATCTTGTCAGCCTCTGCTACCAGTTCACCTCTCTTGGTATCATCCATCTCAGTGAATGCCTGATCGATCAGGGCATCTACCTGTGCGTTGGAGTAATGTCCTCTGTTGACACCGCCATTACCTGCCTCACGGTCATAGGTGTAAAGCATATCGTGCATAAGAGAAAGTCCATCGCCAGAAGCATCAGACCATCCGGTCATTAAGAACATGGTTTTATTCTCAAGTGGTTTAATGTAGCTGAAGAAGTTAGCCTTTGGCATCAGGTTTAAATTAACCTTGATACCTACTTTTTCAAGATAACCTGCTACTGCCTGGGCGATCTGCTCATCGTTCATGTAACGGTCATTTGGAGCATCAAAGGTTACTTCAAAGCCATCTGGATATCCAGCTTCTGCTAACAGCTCTTTTGCCTTTTCAGGATCATATGCTTCACGGGTAACTTCGGTGTAGCCTACATAATCTTCTGGAACAACAGAGTTCATTTCATATGCGCATCCATTCATGATGTTCTTGATAATGGTTCCTTCATCAATTGCCAGATACATAGCCTGTCTTACTTTGACATCAGACATCGGATTTTTCTGTCCAGGGAACAGAGGAGAATCCTCACGGCTGTCCAGGTTCAGGTAGATCTCACGGAGACCCTTCTGCTTGATCACGCTGATACCCTCAGTTGCATCCAGACGGTCAATATCTCTTGCAGATACGTCAATAGTAAAATCAACATCGCCAGTCAGCATGGTAGCGGTTCTGGTTGCTTCATTTGTAATAGGACGGAAACGTACATTCTTAATAGCCGGAACTTCGCCCCAGTAATCTTCGTTTGCTGCCAGGTCGATATGGTCTTCCTTAACCTGCTCTACGAATTTGTAACGGCCGGTACCGATTACATTGTCAGCAACCTGCTCTTCTGTGCCAACTTCTGCAATTTCCTGTTTTAATACATACAGCTGGGCAACGTCAAACAGCATTAAAGGGTTTGGTCTTTCAGTCTTAATAACAACGGTATTTGCATCAGGCGCTTCCACAGACTCAAAGCTGGATGTGTAGCTGCTGTATGCAGATGGGGAATCAGGATTGGAAGCCAGTTTGATGGATGCAACAACGTCGCCGGAATCCATTACATCACCATCATGGAACTTAACGCCTTCTCTTAAATGGAAGGTCCAGGTTAAACCATCCTCAGAGGTCTCCCAGCTTTCTGCCAGACAAGGACCAAAGGACATATCTGCATTCTGGGCAACCATTGCCTCATAGATATGAAGCATGATCTGGTTTGTAGGTCCCTCATCATATCTGTATGGGTCCATAGACAGTACATCAGATGATGTAACAATAACCAGGCTGTCCTTTCCAGAAGCGTCTGCTGCAGTCTCTCCTGCTGCTTCACTGCCTTCTGCTGCGCTGCCAGCAGCTGCTGTAGTGCTGGATGCAGAAGATCCGCCGCAGCCTGCAAGGCTTGCTGCCATTGCTGCTGCAAGTGCTACTAATAAAGCTCTTTTCTTCATTTTTCATATCCTCCTCTATCTTACTTACTTTTTCCGCCAGCCTTCCTCACTGAAAGACTATATAGAAAAAGCAGGGCACACTTCTCGCATGCACAGTTCCCTGACTGTTTTCAAAGCGCCCTTGCTTTAGTGACCATTTTATACGATTCTTTATATCGCTGTCAAATGTCCGTACAGAAAATACAACACTTTTTTTACTAAAATTAATTTTTTATTGCCTTTAGGTTGTTTTATTTATTTTATTGATATATAATCAGCCTAATAAGGAGGATTACTTACATGAAGCACAAACTATTGATCCTTACCCGGAATCCGGTGGCAAAAGTAGGGATCGCCTCTTACCTTTCTTCCCTTTTTGGACAATACCTCACCATTGTGTCTACCAGAATTGCTGACCTGACGCCAGAGGATATGGAAGATGCAGGCTGTATCCTGTATACAGCAGGTGAATTAAAAGAGCAGATGCCTTTTTCCATTCCGGATTCTGTAAAACAGCTGGTATGTATGCGCACATTTAATCACACTTATCTCCAGCGCATCCTTCAGATTCCGCCGGGATCTTTTGTATACCTTGTCAATGATACAGTGGACACCACCTATGAGATCATGGACCAGTTAAAAGAATATGGCTTTTCCCAGTATCATTTTCTTCCCTATCTTCCGGGGATTGAAGAGGTGCGGGAAGATATCCAGTATTGCGTAACTCCCGGAGAGGTACACTTAGTCCCTTCTTTTATCCGCCAGGTAGTAGATATCGGCAACCGTATTGTAGACATTTCCACCATCAATGAACTGATCGCCGTATTTAAACTTCCCGCCAGTCTAGCTGATGAGGTTACAAAAAATTACTTAAACCATATTATCCAGATACAGAAACTTTCCAACCAGCAGTTAAGCCAGGCTCTGGATATGAAAGAGATCACCCGGGGAATTTTGGAGAATGCCTCAGAAGGCCTGTGCCTGCTAAACCAGTCCGGCAAAATAGAGCTGTGTAATTCCCTTTTTCTGAAAATGACCGGGATCAAAGAACGGGATATTCAGGAAAAAGATTTTTCAAGATTGTTAAAAGAGGCCGGGATCATTTACGATTATCCCAGCCAGAATGACGGAATTGCTGTACACAATGGAGAGGAAGCTTTCCGCATGTGGTTTCAGGACTTCAGCATTGCAGACAGCCGTCAGGTGCGCCTGATCCATACAAACCCGCTCCAGGATGCTCAGTTTCCTACCCGTATTACGAAATTATGCGATTTCAGTTACTTTTCTACTGTAAACCCGCTGCAGCTGCATATGTTAGACACAGCACGAAGAGTATCTGTCAATGATTTTCCTATTATTATAGAAGGGGAAAGCGGCACAGAAAAGGAACTTTTGGCCCAGGCCATCCATTTAAATTCCCGCCGTCACGACGGACCATTTATTTCCTTAAATATTTCTTCCCTGAAGTCAGAGTCCGCTGAAGCAGCCCTCATTGGCAGCTGTGAACAGCAGGAAAATGGTGTCCGTAAAAAAATCGGTGTACTGGAAGCTGCAAAAGGCGGTACACTGCTGATCAATAATCTTCAGTATGCAGATTCAGAACTGCAGCGCCTGCTTTTAAGTATCTTAAAAAATGGCTTTTTTATCCCTTTGGGAAATGGTTCCTCTCCCCAGCCACTGGATCTGCGCCTGATCGTCACATCTGTCAGTGACCTGTATTCCCGTGTACTGGAAGGGAAATTCCTGGATGAACTGTTTTTCCTTTTAAGTACCGTATCTTTATATACCATTCCTTTAAGGCAGAGGCGAAATGATATCCCCCTGCTGTTGGAAACCTTCCTGAAACGCTCTTTCCATGAACCGGGGCTTTCTTCCCGTGAACTGCTGACAGAACCGGTATTAACCTTCTTAAACCAGTATGACTGGCCGGGAAATGTGCTGGAACTTAAAAATGTTTGTACCTACTTTTCCTGTATCTATCACAGAGAACCTTTGTCATTAAGCGACCTGCCGGGATACATTTTAAACCAGATCCGAAAGCATGAACAGCAGTTAGATATAACGGAACACCGGATCCTGTCCCTTATTGCTGCCAATCCCCGCAGCGGACGTTCTTTCCTGTGCAGCAGGCTGAAAGAAGAAGGGATCCAGCTTTCTGAAGCCAATATCCGCACCAGCCTGCAGCGACTGGCCAGTGCCGGATATATCAAAGTTCACAGGACCCGTGGCGGCTGTGAGATCACAGAACTAGGGGGTCTGGTGAACACGCAGTAGATCAAACTTATATTTCGGAGCCGTCCGTTTTGGACGACTCTGTATCTTGCGGAACAGATCCATCTGTGTCTGATGTTCCAGGATCCATGACTGGTTCCGGATGAGCCTCACACCAGATGTCATACCAGAAAAGACAGGCATCGGTCCAGGCAGACTGGGCATTTTCGTATTGCTCTGTGAAAGCAGAAAGTTCCTCTTCTGCCTGTTTTTCCTGCTTTTCACCACAAGCCGCATCCTCGTTCTTATCAGCAATTTCATTTACCGGATGGTCCCAGTGTTCCAGCTCCCGTTCTTCTCTTTTCCCATTTTTTTCCAAAATTTGCTGCCAGAGTCCCTCCACCTGCTCTGCCGCATTTTCTATTGCCTCTGCTGCCAACCGCAATCTCCACTGGTCATAAGCTTCTTCCTCCGGGATCTCCCGCAGCCTGTGACGTTCTGCCCTTGGCACAGCTTTTAAGCCTTCGATCAGCGCCTGCTCTTCTGCCTTTATCCTGGCTGCCAATGGCTCTCCGGAAGCCTCTTTTTCTTTCCGTTCCAGATAATGCTCATATCCAAAAGGATAATAAAAAGCAGCGTTATTTTCAAAAATGAGCACGGACTTTGCCACCTGACGGATAAAATACCGGTCATGGGATACAAAAAGGATGGTGCCTTCATAGGCCTGAAAGGCGGACTCTAAGGTCTCTTTCGCCTGGATATCCATATGGTTGGTAGGCTCATCTAAGATCAGGAAGTTTGGCCGGCTTTGCAGCAGTTCTGCCAGCACCAGCCTTGCTTTTTCACCTCCGGACAGATCATCCACCCGTTTTGCCCCGTCCTTTCCTTTAAAAAGATAGGCCCCTAAAATCGTCCGCACTTCCTTGTCCGTCAGGGACGGAAACAAATCCGAAAAATGTTCTACTACTGTTTTTTCTGACTGGATCGCAGCGGAATACTGGTCAAAATAGCCGATAGTAATATTATTTCCCAATGCACATTCCCCGGCTACAGCAGGTAAAAATCCGGCTACTGTCTTTAAAAAAGTAGTCTTGCCGGAACCATTTACACCTAAAATACCAATCTTCTGTCCTTTCCGGATACGCAGGCTCAGTTCCAGTAATGAATGTTTGTCATAGCCGATCTTTAAATGTTCTGCCTCAAAGACCCATTTGCTTCCTGGGATCAGCGGGGTAATAGTCCCTGTAAAAATATGGGCCATATCCTCCCTTGGCTTTTCCACCGGAAGCATCCGTTCTAATATTTTCTTTCTGGAACGGGCAAATGCAGCCTTGGAAGGCTTATTTTTAAACCGTTTGATCAGTTCTTCCTGACGCTCGATCTCCTCCTGCTGGCGCAGATAGGATTTCATCTGGATCTCATAGTTTTTTCGCTTCTGTTCCCGGTAATTCGTATAATTTCCCGGATAACGGGTCAATTTTCCCTGTTCCAGTTCATATACGATATCTGCAGTCCGGTCCATAAAGAAACGATCGTGGCTGACCATGACCACAGCCCCCGGATACTGCCTTAAATAACCTTCCAGCCAGCTGGCTGTTTCCATATCCAGATGATTAGTGGGCTCATCAAGAAGCAGCAGATCCGGCTTTTTAAGAAGAAGCTGGATCAGGGCGATCTTGGTCTTCTGACCTCCGGAAAAAGCTGCTACAGAACGTTTTTTATCTTCTTTCTGAAATCCCAGACCTGTAAAAAGGGTGTCATATTCCCGCTCATATTCAAAACGTTCCCTGTCAAAAGGTCCCTTTGCAGGGCAGTTTAACATCACCAGCTCTTCTACGGTCCTTTCTTCCCCTGCCAGTGCCTGCTGTCCTAACATTTCCACTGTCAGCTGCCTGGAAGCTGTGATCCCCGGTCCCTGGCGCCTGTCATCCCGGTCCAGACTCAGCTCCCCTGCGATCAGACGCAGTAATGTAGTCTTTCCCGCGCCATTTCTTCCCACTACTGCAATTTTCTGGTTTCCCTGTATCTCAAAATCGATATGGGATAATATGGTTTCACCGCCTAAGGTAACGGTGCCGTCCTTTATCTGATATTTCATGGTAGTAACCTCATACGTTTGTAAATAATCACATAATTTGATACCAGGGTCAAAAGGTCTGAAATCCGACGCAAGCTTGCTTGCAGGAGGATTTTTGAACTTGGGACCCGCAACAAACATGAGTAAGTAGCCATTTTTTGAAGAAAAATGAGCGAATTACGAATGTTTTTAGAATTGCGAGAGTGCAAAGCACGTAGCAATTCGGTATCAGAGGGGGCAAAATACCTTTTGACCCCAACATCATAATTTACAGCTAGTATAGCCGAACAACCGCCCTGATGCAAGTGTGACACCGGTATCACAAATGTACTGCAAAGTTTCCTGCAACGCAAAAAATCCCCTCTCTGTAACAGAACCGCCACAGAAAGGGGATAAATTTTTATGTGAAATTATGCAAATGGATTTTCTGTCTTGTACAGCATTCCAGCCGGCTGGTTAAAGCCGATCTCCTCTACATCTACACCGATGTACTTAAATACCTCATACAGGCTCTTTCCAAAGTGACCGAAAGCAACAGCTCCGTGATGTGGGAAGCCCTTTTCGATCAGCACATGACGGTAGAAACGTCCCATCTGTGGAATTGCAAAGATGCCGATGGAACCAAATGACCGGGTTGCCACTGGCAGTACCTCGCCCTGTGCTACATAAGCGCGCAGAATGTTGTCAGCTGTACTCTGTAAACGATAAAACGTAATATCACCAGGCATGATATCGCCTTCCAGAGTTCCCTGTGTAACTTCTTCCGGCAGAGAACGTGCCATGATGAACTGATACTTCATTTCACAGAATGCCAGCTTCTTGGAATTGGTATTTCCGCAGTGGAAGCCCATGAAGGTTTCCTTTAAGTCATAGTTAAACTTGCCCTTAATATCCTCATTGTACAGATCTTCCGGTACAGAGTTGTTGATATCCAGAAGGGTTACTGCATCCTGGCTGATGCAGGTTCCGATAAATTCACTTAATGCACCGTAAATATCTACTTCACAGGATACCGGGATGCCACGGCCAGTCAGACGGCTGTTTACATAGCATGGAACAAAGCCAAACTGGGTCTGGAATGCAGGCCAGCATTTTCCTGCGATCGCAACATACTTGCGGTAGCCTCTGTGGTCACGGATCCAGTCTAACAGAGTAATCTCATACTGAGCCAGCTTTGCAAGGATCTCCGGCTTCTTATTGCCTGCTCCTAACTCTGCTTCCATGTCTGCTGCTACTTCTGCAATTCTTGGATCACCTGCATGCTTATTAAATGCCTCAAACAGGTCCAACTCAGAGTTTTCTTCAATCTCTACACCCAGGTTGTACAGCTGCTTGATAGGAGCGTTGCATGCTAAGAAGTTTAATGGTCTTGGGCCAAAGCTGATGATCTTCAGATCAGACAAACCGATCACAGTTCTTGCGATTGGCAGGAAATCATGGATCATATCTGCACACTCTGCAGCGGTTCCTACCGGATATTCCGGGATATAAGCCTTGATATTTCTCAGCTGTAAGTTATAGCTTGCATTTAACATACCGCAGTATGCATCGCCTCTGCCGGATACCAGGTTGTTTCCGGTCTCTTCAGCTGCTGCAACAAACATTTTCGGTCCGTCAAAGTGCTTTGCAAGAAGGGTCTCAGAAATTTCAGGTCCGAAGTTTCCAAGGTAAACAACTAAAGCGTTGCATCCCTCTTTCTTAATATCTTCTAAGGCCTGTACCATGTGGATCTCGCTCTCTACGATACAGACTGGGCACTCATAAATATCCTCTGGATCATATTTTGCCTTGTAAGCGTCTACCAGGGCTTTTCTGCGGTTTACAGATAAAGACTCCGGGAAACAGTCACGGCTGACTGCAACGATACCAACTTTTACTTTCGGGATATTCTCAAACATGTTTTTTTCCTCCATATTTACAGGGCTGTTCCACCACAGCCCTTATTTATACTTTTTTATGCTCTAAACTTCTGTATTTTCACCTTTCAGTCCGATAAAGCTGCCTTCCGGAAGTCCGCCTTCTGCATGACCGATGAGCCACTTATTGACAGCTGCCAAAAGTTTCTCTTCGCCGCTCTTATTTTCCGGCTTGTGGCTTAACTCCCCGTTAGTTCCCTCTGGAAGGACAACTACACAGCGGAAACCTTTATCAGAGGTCTGGCATGGCGCATAGTGAAGAGTCGTTGCATACACTTCGATCATGGTGCCTGCAGGAACGAAAAATGCCTTTACCTTGGAAGTATCTAATGTATAGTCATCTTCTACTTCCTCTTCTTTTGCCAGAAGCAGTACCATATCGCTGACTGCAATATTGATCTCAGAGTCTCTGTGATACTCTAACGCATTTAATTTACGGTTGTGTCCGTTGCAGTAACCGATCTGGATCGGCATCTGTCCGTAAACACCGTCTGCCAGTTCTTCTGCTATCTTTAAATCTTCCAGTTCCTTTACAGAAGCCACATATACTACATCATCCGGGCATGGAGTTTCTTCCATTTTCTGTAAAATTTCTTTCAGGTCATAACCTCCGATGACCTTGCCGTACTTTTTAAATTCCGGCTCCATTACACTTATCTGTTTGATCATGATAATTCTGCCAGCTCCTTATAATCATTTTTCAGGCTTGTATACAATTTCTGATACAGTCTGTGATATTTTTCATAAACAGCCACATCTTCTGCCTTTGGCTCTGTGCTGTCCCTGCGTGTGATCAGCTGGTCACATGCTTTTTCCACACTTTCATAAAGACCGCAGGCAACTCCTGCTAAAATGGCAACGCCAAGTGCCGGACCTTCATCCTGTACCACACGCTCTACGGAGCAGTTGTACAGATCCGCTAACATCTGACGCCATACAGGGCTCTTTCCGCCGCCTCCGCAGGCTTTCATACAGTCAACCTTAACGCCCATTTCCTGAAGGATCTCATTGCAGTCGCAGAGAGAATAAGCAACGCCTTCCATTACAGCCCGCAGCAGATGCTTTCTTGTGTGGATCGCAGACAGACCGAAAAATACGCCTCTGCAGTCCGGATCCAGATGCGGGGTCCTTTCTCCCATTAAATAAGGAAGATACAGCAGACGGTCACTTCCAGGTGCTACAGACGCAACATCCTGATTGATCTGGTCATATACATCTACTCCCTTGGCCTCTGCCTCTTTTACATAATCCTGGCAGAACTGGTCTTTAAACCATTTTAAGGAAAGTCCTGCAGCCTGGGTCACACCCATCATATGCCATGCACCCGGTACTGCGCAGCAGCAGGTATGGATCCTTCCCTTCGGATCAATGGCAGGCTTGCTGGTATGTGCAAATACAACACCGGAAGTACCAATGGTAGTAAAGGCAGTTCCGTCTTTTACAACACCGGTTCCCACTGCAGCTGCAGCATTATCACCGGCACCGCCGGCTACGATACATTTTTCAGAAAGGCCTAATTCCTTTGCTACATCCGGAAGCAGTGTTCCTGTTGCTTCGCAGGACTCATGTACCTTTCCTAAAAGGTTCTTGTCAATATTTAATGCTTTCAGCACTTCATCAGACCAGCAGCGGCCCGGAACGTCTAAAAGCTGCATACCGCTTGCATCAGAAACTTCAGTTGCAAATACACCGGTAAGTATGTAGCGGATGTAATCCTTAGGCAGTAAGATATGACGGCAGCGGTTATAATTTTCCGGCTCATTTTTCCGTACCCAGAGGATCTTTGCTGCAGTCCAGCCTGTCAGTGGCGGGTTAGCTGTGATACGGATCCATTCTTCCCTTGGCATGATCTTTAACATGTCCTCTACTTCTGCGCCTGTTCTCTGGTCGCACCAGATAATAGAAGGACGGATCACCTCTCCGGCCTCATCTAACATGACCAGGCCATGCATCTGTCCGGAAATACCAATTCCCTTTACTGCGTCTTTGTCTACACCTGACTGTGAAACAACTTCCTTTATGGTCTTAAGAACTGCATCTCTCCAGTCCTCGGGCTTCTGCTCTGCCCAGCCATTTTCCGGCTGATACAGTGGATATTCCTGTGAAGCGGAAGCGATCACGGTTCCCTTTTCATCAAACAGGACCGTCTTTGTTGCGGAAGTTCCCACATCTATTCCCAAGAGATAATTCATGATATTCTCCCTTCTCCTCTTATGACAGCCATTCCTGCCAAACATATTCTAAAATGATTATAACTTATCCTAAACCGTCATTCCAGAGCAGTTCTTATCTTTATAATAGCACTTTCTTATCCTTTTACATCATTCTTATCATATGGTATACTTTATTGCAGGATCTGCGTGTTCTGACCGGCTTTTTAAGCCTTATGTACACCTGGAATTTTTACGGAAAGGAAGCTACAGGATGGATTTTAAATATGAAATGGTCGTTCCAAACGAAGACCTGCCCTGTAAATTTTTCATTTTTGAAGGAAAAAACGGCAATTACCGCCGCGCCAACCACTGGCACCAGTCTGTGGAGATCTTCCTGGTGCTGGAAGGGGAACTGAAATTTTACATTAACAACCAGTCCCAGCCCTTAAGTGCCGGGGAACTGATCATTGTCAATTCCAATGAGATCCACTCCATTGAAGCGCCAAAACCCAATCTGACCCTGGTGCTCCAGATCCCGGTTTCTTATTTTACCCCTTATATGGGAAAAGAGGACTATGCCATATTTGTAAGCCAGTCCCAGGAGAAAAACCGCGCGCTGGCTGTTCTTATTGAAAAAATGTATCATGTATATACAAAAAAAGAAAAGGCCTATCTTTTAAAAATGCAAAGCCTCTTCTATGAACTTTTATACCAGATGGCAACGGAATTTATGAAAACAGAGGCAGATGAGGGAAATCTGCGGCAGAAACGGCACTTAGACCGTCTCTCCCAGATTACTTCTTATATGAAGAAACACTATGATCAGCCGATCACTTTGGAAAGTGTAGCTGAAACATTCGGCTTCTCACCCAACTATTTATCCCGCATGTTCCGCCTCTATGCAGGGATCAGTTACAAAACCTATCTTTTAAACCTGCGCACCGAATATGCATTCCGTGAAATGCTACACACAGACCGCAGTTTAAATGACATTGCCATTAATAATGGTTTTCCCAACAGCCGTGCCTTTGCAAAATCCTTTTTAAAGCGCTACGACTGTCTTCCCGGGGAATACAGGAAAAAAATACAGCTTACTGCTTCTGAGACTTAAGGATCATCAGAGACAGATAGGGAACCGGCTCCTCCTTTAAGGTCTGATACTCCCGGATCAGACGCTGCTCTTTGGTTCCCGCCTTTTCTACCAGTACAAAGGAATTTTCCCTTCCACTTGCCTGAATAGCTGAAACCAAGGCTTCACTGTCTGTGGAAGGCTTCATAAGCACTACATTCTCATGTTCTGTAAGAAGTTTTTCCAGATCCGCTGCATTATTTTTCCGGACCGGTGCGATCACCAGATCTTCATCCCAGGCAGTAAGAGGGATTTTTGAAATAGCCGCTGCTGCACAGAAGGACGGAATTCCCGGAACTACCTCTGTCTCTGTGCCAAAAGCTTCTATATAAGGAAGGGTATACATAAAGGTACTGTATACAGAGGGATCGCCTAAAGTAATAAAAGCTCCTGTTTTATCTCCTTTTAAATATTCAGAGATCAGGCGTCCGTTTTCTTCCCACATTTTTTTCAGCTCGTCCCCTTTATAATGCATAGGATACTCCAGATTTACGATCTGGGCTTTACTGTCTTTTATATGTTCCTTTATAATATCAAAGGCAAAACTACCTGCTCCTTTTTTCTTTTCCGGACAGAAGATCACATCTGCCTGGTTAAGGATCTTATATGCTTTTAATGTAAGCAGTTCCGGATCTCCCGGTCCTACTCCAATTCCGTATAATTTTCCCATAATTTACCTTTCTTCTATCTATTTTTCTCAACAAATCCATTTTAACAGCACTTAACCACCACAGCAAGGAATTTTTATGGTAAGATAGGTCTATTACTATATTATTTAGGGAGGAATAATTTATTATGAAAAAAACAATGAAACTGCTGGCGGCTGCTCTTGCAGGCACTTTAGTGTTAGGCGGCTGTGCAGGAAATAAGGAAACTACTGCTGCTTCTGCTGAAAGCGAGACTGTAAAAGAAACAGAAGCACAGAGCACAGAGGCTGAAAGCTCACAGGCAGAAGCTGAAACTGAAAAGGAAGAAACTGAGACTTCTGACGCAGCCGGTTCAGGTACTGCGATCCGCGTTGGCTCTTTAAAAGGACCTACCTCTATGGGACTGGCTGAACTGATGGATCGCGCTGAAAAAGGCGAGACAGAAAATGACTATACCTTTACCATGGCAGGAAAAGCAGATGAACTGGTAGGTTCCATTGCAAGTGGAGATCTGGATATTGTTTTAGTCCCTGCCAATGTTGCAAGTATCCTGTATACAAAGACCCAGGGTAATGTAAATGTGATCGACATCAATACCTTGGGCGTTCTCTATGTAGTTGCCTCTGATGATTCCATTTCTTCTATGGAAGACCTGAAAGGAAAGACCGTTTACATGACCGGAAAAGGAACTACCCCGGAATATGTAATGAATTATCTCCTTTCTGAAAATGGCCTTACTGACGGGGATGTTACTCTGGAATTTAAGTCTGAGGCCACAGAGGTTGCTTCTGTATTAAAAGAAGATTCTTCTGCAGTAGGCGTTCTTCCTCAGCCTTTTGCAACTGCTGCCTGCATCCAGAACGAAGCTTTAAAGCCGGTTCTTGACCTGACCGAACAGTGGAACCTTTTAAATAAGGAAAACGGAAGCCAGTTAGTTACAGGTGTTACCATTGTGCGCAGCGACTTCTTAAAGGAAAATGAAGAGGCAGTGAAACTGTTCATCGAAGATCACAAGGCATCTGCTGCCTATACAAGCGAACATCTGGATGAAGCTGCTGAAATGGTAGCTGCACTGGGCATCGTTGAAAAGGCACCCATTGCGAAAAAGGCTATGCCTGCCTGCAACATTGTATGCATCACAGGTGAGGAAATGAAGTCTGCTCTCTCAGGCTATTTATCTGTTCTGGAAGCTGCTGATGCAAAATCTGTAGGCGGACAGTTACCGGCTGATGACTTCTACTATCTTCCATAAATCACTTACAGGATCCTTTTCTTATTGCTTCAATGAAAAATCTGATGAAAAAATATGGAAAAAACTGGGTCTGCTGGCTGATCTGGATCGGGATCTGGCAGCTGGCGGACCTTTTCATCCACAACAATATTATTTTTGCCGGGCCTTTTGACATGGCACTGACGCTGGCAGGACTGTTAAAAGACGGGGATTTCTGGCTGAGCCTGTTTCACTCTTCCCTTCGCATCTGCCTGGGATTTTTAAGTGCTTTTTGCCTTGGGATCCTTCTTGGAAGCCTTGGTTGGGCCTTTCCCCTGGTGAAAGAATTTTTAAAACCGCCTATGCTGATGATCCGATCTGTACCGGTGGCTTCCTTTGTCATTCTGGCACTGATCTGGATCGGGTCAGAAAATCTGTCTGTTTTTATCTCTTTTCTGGTGGTAGTTCCCATGATCTATGGCGCTACGCTGGCAGGACTTGAAAATATGGATCAAAAGCTTTTGGAAATGTCCCAGGTCTTTTCCATGCCATTTCTAAAAAAAGTACGCTACCTCTTCATCCCGGCTGTCCACCCTTATCTGGTAAGCAGCTGCAGGACTGCCCTGGGAATGAGCTGGAAATCAGGAGTTGCTGCAGAAGTGATCGGTATCCCGAAAGCTTCTATTGGCGAGCAACTATATTACACAAAACTGTATCTGGATACTTCCGGGCTTTTTGCCTGGACCTTTTCCATTATCCTTATAAGCGCAGTTTTTGAGTTTGTTTTTCTTACATTATTAAAGAAGGTACGTCACTGATATGGAACAGATCATAATTAAAAACCTGTCAAAATCTTATGGTACACTGACCGTCTTAAAAAATGTGGACCTGACTTTAGACCGGTATAAGACCTACTGCCTGATGAGTCCTTCCGGAACAGGAAAAACCACTTTATTCCGTATTCTTATGGGACTGGAAAAGGCAGATGAAGGGGATATTATCTGGAATGTGGGGTCCGGAGCCGGGACTGAAACTGATACAGATGCTTCCCGTTCTCTGCGCATTTCCGCTGTTTTCCAGGAAGACCGGCTCTGTCCTTCTTTTTCCCCTTTGGAAAATGTGATGATGGTGCAGAAAAAACATGCTTCTGAAATTTCCGGGATTTCCAGGGATGAGATCCTCACAGCTATGTGCCGTCTTCTGCCGGAAGAATGTTTAAACCGGCCGGTATCTACCTTAAGCGGCGGTATGAAACGGCGGACTGCCATCCTGCGGGCTCTTCTTACCAGGTCGGATCTGCTTTTAATGGATGAACCCTTTACAGGTCTGGATGAGGGAACAAAAGATGAGGTCATAAAATTTTTAAAGGAATACAGACAGGATCGTTTCCTTCTGATCTCCACCCATCAGAAGGAAGATGTGGAGAAACTTGGTGGAATATTGCTTACTCTGTAATATTTTACTGTTTAAAAGCCCGGTTTTGCCGGGCTTTTTATATACCGCTGGATTTTACTGCGGGATTTTTGTGATCCCCTTAATTTCTCGGCTGGATCACACTTTTTCCATTGTCAAAAGACGGATTAAACGCATAGAAATTCTTGCTGTCTAACTTCTCCTGGGTGATGCGCAGGGCTTCACCGAATCTCTGATAATGAACGATCTCCCGCTCTCTTAAATATTTGATAGGCTCACATACGTCATAATCTGTGACTACACGGAGTATATTGTCGTATGTGGAGCGGGCTTTCTGTTCCGCAGCCATATCTTCATGAAGATCGGTGATAATATCTCCCTTGCTCTGGAATTCACAGGCATTAAACGGTACACCGCCTGCAGCCTGAGGCCAGATCCCGGTAGTATGGTCAATATAATAAGGACCAAAGCCCTGTTCTACCAGCTGTTCGGCTGTTAAATTCCGGGTAAGCTGGTGGACGATGGCCGCCACGATCTCCAAGTGGGCCAACTCTTCCGTGCCAATGTCTGTAAGGACTGCCTTGCACTCCTTGTATGGCATGGAATAGCGCTGGGAAAGATAACGCATGGAAGCACCCATTTCCCCGTCGGGACCTCCATACTGTAAAAACTCATGATAACAATTTTCCTTTTTCTATTGACATACCACGCAATGCGTGGTATATTTAAGTTATCAAAGGAACAGCATTAGAAAGGAGGCTGGCAATGACCATTAAAGAAATAAGAGAACATTCTGGTCTGTCTCGTACAGCATTTGCGCGGGAGTATAAAATCCCCATCAGAACTCTTGAAGATTGGGAGGCAGAGCGCAGGACTCCACCAGAATACCTGATTTTGCTACTTGAGAGAGCTGTTGTCGAAGACAAAATAAGTTAAAGGAGATAGTAAAAATGGCTTACATGACCTACAAAGAAAAGGAACAATTAGTTAGATCCGGGAAGAGTAAAATTTTCAACAACTGGCATGAATTTGCCGGAGTGTCAATGGATGATTTCCTTGAAGGCTTACTGTGGCTTGAAGAGGATCCAGGAGACGATCAGGGAAGGTTGACCAGAGAACTGGGGTGCAAGGGAGACAGTAAATTATTTAAACTTGAGCATGTTTATCTTGACGCATACCTGGCAAAACCCTGTTATTACGAAGTTGACAGCAAAAAACAGTGGTATATAGGCAATGGCGCAGCATCTATCAACAAATATGACAAATTATAAATGGAGCGAAAATTTTATGGAAATAAATAAAGAAAACGAGAAGATATATGTATCAGTCGATTACAATGAAGAATTTATCAAAGGTGCAAAACAAATTAATGGCAAATGGGAAAAACCATATTGGGTATTTCCAGAAAGGAACGAAGATATTCTAAATAAATTGCTTACGAAAGTTTATGGCGAAGCTTCTAATGGCAAAACGGTCACATTATTGGTTGATTTGCAAAAATGCACAGCTGTAAAAGCAGATGGAAAATCGCTGTATTTAGAAACCAAATGTATTGCTACTCGCTATCGAAGGGATGACCGTGTTGTCCTTCCCGAAAACGTAACCGTTATGGAGGGAGAATTTGCTAGTCGCGGCGGAAGCATCAATAAACCTGAGGTTACATGGGATACCGCCACATTAATTCTTAAAATTAGGGAGTTTCCCCAAGTTCTATATGACAGAATTGCGGACAAAACAGGAATTGATTTGGATGAAACAGATATAGATATCGAGACTTTAAAAAGTGAGAGGGATCGTTTAGTCAAACGGGTTGCAGAAATAGATAATATTTTGGCAAAATATAATTAATTTTGATTAGCTGCACAGAAAAGCTGTGCAGCTTTTGTCATTAGTTTACTTTCCACACCTCTTGTGCTCCATCAGCATTGCTCTTCCAGCAAGCTCCTTCGTATGGTCCGTTAGGTGTAGGGTCGAAATAATACCAATCTCCGCTACCGTCTTCTGGATCGCAGACTGATCCATTCCACCGGTGCCAGCTAGTGCAGGCATATCCGTCTTTGTTAAAGAGGTACCAGTGGTGATTTATCAGCTTCCATTTGTTTTTTGGATATGTGCAATCTTCTTCTTGATACCACCAACCATTACTGTCATGGATCCAGCCCGCCTGCTTTTGCTCTTTTATCCATGTCTTCATAAAATCTTCCGGTGAGGCATAAAGTTTCTTAATTCCCGCTGTACCGCTCCCCCAGTCTGGGAGCTGGAAATGCGGCTTATCTACAATGCTATGCCAATTTCCGCCCCATTCTAAGCCAATTTGTACACCAATAGTACCAACTTTTGTGAAAAAGTCGTCTTTGTCGTAATACGCACCTTTTCCGTCAGCTCTATAGATATCAAAAGCTGTTCCCCACTGATGATAAGAGCTGTAGCTGGATCCTGGTGCGTTTGTCACGATGCTGCCCGGTTTGGTTCGGCCCTGAGCGTAAAGTTCATCCTGTTCCGCTTTGGTCCGGAAGGTTTCTCCAATTTTGATTTTTAGCCCTGCTTTTTCGCAGTTTTCTACCAGTTTTTTTGCCAACTCCTGTAGTCTTGGATGACACAGTGTAATATCTCTCATATGATCCTCCTTTTGTGCAAAGCCCCAGGAAGATCCTGAGGCTTTGTTGTACCGGTGCAACTTTACTTTTCTGTTTCTGCACTTCCTTCCAGGAAGTTTCCCTCTTCAATGCCTGCATTGGAGGCGTCTGTCAGGCCCTCTCCGATGATATAGGCAACCACAGACGCTCCGGCCATGATCAACGCTGTAACTTGTGTTGCTACGTTTTCTGTACCTCCTGTAGCTACGATCATCATAGATACAAAGCTTGCTACAGCAGTCCAAAGCTTTCTGCTTGTCAGTTTTCTTACCCAGTCAATTTTTTTCATATACTACCTCCTTAAAAATCTATTGTGTCATGCTTGGCTAAAATTCTCTGATCTAACTCTTTCTTTTCATTTTCAGCATCTTGCAGATCTTTAAAGGCGCTTTCCAGGTCCCCGTTGTGGTGACCGTCCACAATTGCTTTGTAGATCCAAAAAAAGCAACGTCCTTGTCGGTGCTGTATTTTATCGTTAATCCGCAGGCGCTCTTCTTTTTCTTTTTGCCTTTCTTGATCTTCTAGTTCCTTCTGAGTCAGCCGCTTGTCCAAATATCGATAAGCAACTTTAAACATAATGCCAACAACTCCACCGGACCCCAGTACAGCTATTAAAAGGGTCTCTAAAATCTGTTCAGTTGTCATACGTCAATACCTTTACGATCCTTTCCAGGGTATCCCCCATTAACCACATCAACAGCTTTTTCATTTCAGCATCTCCTCTCATATGTTCCTTGCTTCCAGCTCAGTTTCATCCAGAATAGCATCCATAGAGGTAAGCTGCCGATCCAGCTCTGGATCATCTACCCGGATACCGTGTTGTTCGATCACAGCCTGTTGTTTTCGGACGATATCGGCCATGATCGATGTGACTTCGCACAGCATATCAATCAGCTTGAAAACGTTCATTCTTCTTCCACGATTTCTTTGTACTCTTCTGCAGTGATCTTACCTTTTTTTACTGCATTTTTGACCATGGCTTTGGTCCAGAAGCCGCTCTTATACCATTCATTGATCTTTTCATACATTACACTATGCTCCATAATCTTCTGCCTCCTTTTCTTCCGTTGGCAGGTCTACATCTGCCATCATAGCTACATACTCCGTGAGAGCTTTCTGTTTTTCCAGGTCGGCTGCTAACGCTTCCTGTTTCCGCTCTTCCCGGATCGATGTTTTTACTTTTTTAAACTCCATTTTCTTCCCTCCATAAATTTTTATAAAATTTGTCCATGTTTTGTAGCATCTTAAAAGAGTTGCCGAAGCTTGCATGTACTTTCCATGACTCATAATGTCTATCTACACTTTTCCGGGTTTTTAGGCCTTTCTTAACCAGTTCTGCCATCCTTCTTAGCTTTCTTCTCTCATGCTTGACCTTTTTAGGGTCCATCGTAATAATCACTTTTCCTGTCTCAGTTAGCTTATAGTAAAATCCTAGAAACTTCACGCCTTCGGTCAACGAAAATATCCCCGTTTTTTCTGTATTCAGCTCCATGTGAAATTCTATAAGCAAAAGTTTGATTTTTTCAATACATTCCTGCAAATATTCCGCATCTTCATGGATCAGTAAAAAGTCATCCATGTATCTTGTATATCCTTTTATGCGTAATTTTTCTTTGATATAGTGGTCTAATGGATTAAGGATTGATATACCTATGATTTGAATGATTTGGCTTCCAGGATTAAATCCAACCTCATTTGGAAAAGTATCCAAAATGTCAGCTGTCATTTTATATACTTCTGGATCCAGCAGCACTTTTAATTTTTCTTTCACGATCGCGCGGTCCATGTTTGGGTAGTACCCTTTAATATCGCATTTTAGGATAGCTCCTTTAGCCCCATGTTTTCTGTAGTGTCGCTGCAGAAAGCATTTAAAGCGCGCTCTTGCTTTATCCGTTCCCTTCCCCACTTGGCAAGCATGGTTATCATAAATGCAACTTTTTGTCAATATTGGATACAATGCCACATCATTTAAACTTCTTTGATATACTCTATCCCGAAATGCTATACTCATAATTTCTCTAGTTTTCGGCTCTGTCACTGTAAAGAATTTAGGTTTTCGTTCTTTATAAGTGCCAGTTTTAAGTTCTTTTTCCAGCCTCAGTATTTCCCTAACCCAGTTATGATAAAAGAAAGCAACACTATCTTTCCACAGAACGCCTTTTGCACATTTTTTCATGGACTTATACAAAGCTTCAAAACCTATAATTTTTTCTTTATCCATTTTTTCTTTTGTAGTCTGTGATGTATATAGTAGTTCCATCCAGATAGATGACCACATCATCACAGTATTGTTTGCCTTTCGGTCGGGATTTCGGCTCCTTGCACACTCCATTTTCAATCATCCTCGCTATGCTAAGGTTTTAAATTGTCCAAAGTGTCCAATCGGGGGCGCAGCGGTTAGCCCAGTTCGCGTTGTTGTTGTTGACGTAGCCGCTCGCACTGACGTTCCATGTGTTACAAGCGTTGCCACGATTAGCTGAGCGCAGGCGCACGTTCTGCGGTTTAACAGCCTACATCCCTGTATTTATGCTTAATGCTTCTTTCGGAAGCAATCTGCATCTGACTCTCTCCATTTTCTTAGATAGTTTTTGACCTCTTCCACCTTTTCTCCCCAGTATTTAACTTTTTTAAGCCGGAGATGAAAGACTCTTTTTGCTATCTGTATGGCTGTAAGCAATTGATCGCATTCGGCGATTGCATGGTTTTGAAGTTTTCGCCGTTCCATAAGGTCATTCGTGTTTTCTACGCGAATGTCGTTTGCGATCCTTGCTCTGTGGTATATGCTCCAAGCCAAATCCACGATCCTTTCTGTCGTTTTCTCATGATCTGGCGTGAAAACCTTTTTGTTGTCTGTAATGTCCGTTGTATAGGAAGCAAGTTGTAATGCTTTTGTAAGCGTATCAAACTTTCCTTCCCCTCTATCTTCTTTTCTTACCATTTTGCCTTACCTTACCCGGGTGAAGGTGTTCACCCGGGGATTACTGATTATCCGATGATGCAAGCGGGGGCGCAGCGGTAAGCCCAGGTCGCGCTGTTGTTGCTGACGTAGCCGCTCGCACTGACGGTCCATGCGTGACAAGCGTTGCCACGAGTAGCTGAGCGCAGGCGCACGTAACGCGGAGATGTATGGTTCTCAACTGCAAATGTTCTCATTTGCGGATAGGTCCCTTTCTGTGCCAATGGTGTGTCAGACTCAGAAGCCCTCTTCCAGTATTCATGTACATCCCCCTCGCCTTTGATCTGAGGCTGTACATGAATTTCTTCCAGTGACGGAACAAAAAATAAATCGTATGTAACATCCGCTTCACCGCCGTCCTGCACGGTGTTGGTGTAGGTTGTGATTTTCGTCTTTTTGATCACTGCAAGCAGCTCAGCTGGAACTCCGGTTAAAAATCCCGGTTTTGTCTTGAGCTGATCCGGAGCAATATCCCACTGGTCCTGTGCCGTCCACCACTCGCCTGCCGCAGCATCGCTGTTAAGATACTGACGCAGCGCAGAGGTTTTCCACCGGTTCCAACCATATGCCATCTCTTGCACGCTGTTGAAATTTCCCGATCTTGCATTATGTTTCATAACGCCAAGATTAGTGCCTGCCGCTTCAAATGTCGGTGTGACTGTTTCTAAGATATTTTTCCCGTCCGCTGAATAGCTGTAAATTTTCCATGTGGATTTAGCTACATCTGGTGCGCGGAAGCAGCCAGCCACGCGGCCGCCTGCAGGTACATCCTGTGTCAAAGTGAAGCATATGATATCACCATTAACCACATTTTCTCCCCAGTTCTGATCAACAGAAAAATAATACGTGCCTGCTGCCAGTCCATCCGGGCATGCTAAAAAAGCTCTCTGTGAGAACTGCACTCCAAACGGATGTGCATAGTGTGCCTGGATATACATGCCGTCAATCCGTTCTCCGTCTTGCAGCTCCACTTTTCCAAAATGGTTTACCTGCCATGGATAATCGTACTCCTTTGAGTCTGCTGTATCTTTCCACTTGTCTAAGAACTGATCGCCAAAATCAAATACCGCTGCTGCGGATCCGGCGCGCACAATCCTCTGCACACTCCCCCAGTCATCTGTAAGGGTTTTAATCGAGTCTTTAGCCAGGATCTGCAGCAATGCATTCTGCTTCGCCATTTCCTGGACCATATTTTTCCCTGTCTCATCCAAAATAATCGGTTTTTTTACGCTCATTTTATCCTCCTTCTATTCATCTATTACAGCGCACAGCTGTCCATCTACGATCTGCAGACCTAAACTGTCCTGCAAAACTGTTGGATTGCTTTCAAGATACTCTGAGACAACTTTTTCAATGCCGTCTCCCTGCATTTCTTTGATTTTTTTATTTAATGCTGCATATGTTTTTCGATCCATAGGCGCCTCCTACTTGATCCATGTTCTTTTTTCTCCGTCAAACCAGTACACATCTCCGCTGTCCATCTCAAAAAAAGAGGACCCATTGATAATTGGATAGCCTTCAAATTCCGTTGTCGGTTTAGGATCCGTGCTTTTCCCTGTCAACTCCAACGGTGCAATAACTGCATCGTTTCTTTTCGTTACTGTAATCATTCCTGCACCTCCCTTCTATTCGTCCAGTTCTACGCAAAGCAGGCCGTCTTCAATCACAATTCCATCTAAGCCCAATACCTTACGTGCCTGCCTGCCTTTTGTCCGGCAAAAACGGCCATCATGCTCTGTGTAAAGACTTGGTTCTACAGCTTCATCTACAGTTTCAATGATCGGTACATCTTCCGTGATTTTCTTAATTTCAGCCATCTTTTCTCCCTTCATCAAACATTTTGCACGCCCCACCGTATTACTCCGGTCCCTTGCTTAATAAAGATCAGTAGCAGTTTTCCAGGCAGTGATGCGTCATAAGCATAATCAAATCTTACATAGTTATTTGACTCGGTTAAAAAAGTTTTAAGTAAACGCTGACTTCCGTCTGAGTAAACCACGTAAATTGAAACACCGGCATTTGTGGCCCAGCCTGATTTCGCCATTTCTACAAAGAGCCTGTTGTAGCGCCGTAAATTAATCTCTTTTGGAGTGATTAATGTATTCCCGTTGGCGTTGTTATCGTTTGAATACACTTGTCCCCACTGTCCAAATCCCAGACTTCCAGTTCCAATCACACCACCTACATTGCCAGCGTTCCAAAAATATTCTGTTGCTGGTGTGTATCCGTTCCATTTTCCGGTAACCGATTGATCGTATATCGAAACTGTAGCCCCTTCCTTTATTACATCTGCAGGCGGCATTGCAAACGCAGGAATAACAACATTCTCTGTCATATATTTGCCCTTGCATTCAAGTACCTGCCGTTTCGTTGATGGAATGGGCGTCCATCCGGGTTGTGATTGAATATTGCCAGTTCGCTTTACATGAGGATCAGCTGCATAGAATGTTTTGCCTGCTAACACCTGGTCTTCAACTGCATTTCCTGTCAGCTCCAGAGTACCAGGTCTGATATTGTCATCTGATCCATTAAAAAGAGCTGTCTTACCTTTCAAAACATCATCACTGGTAGCAGTGCAATCATCTGAGTATATCAGGTTACCTTGCCCCATGATCAATCCATGCCCCATTTGTCACACCCCCTTAATGCATACATTTAGGTTAATGTTTGGTCGGTCTCCGTAGCAGTAAAACGTAATTTTTCCGTCTTCCGTCACGAAATCATCAATCAGACTATACGCTTTTTTCATAGCCTTGATGCTGGCTGCATTAACCGCATCCGGCATCCTATAGCTCATGATTGGCTCGCACTCTTTCGTTATGTCTTCCATTGCCACTGTCTGTGTATACGGTACAGAGTAGGACCAGGCAGAAGCCAGCAAAGTAATATTTCGCGTTTTCACCAGATCTGATCCATAAATTGTGTTTGCCCCGGTTCCTCCACGTTCTACAGGAAGCACGCCTGTTTCAATATCCGCCGCATCATGCTTATGTTCTGCTTTAGCGTAGGCATCTCCTTCTATCAATACGGCCGTTACATTTTGAGCGTTCCCGATCTGGATCACGATAGACATCGTTAGCTCCAAGGTTCTTCCTGAGCTGGATGAAGGGTAGTAGTCCACATCAGACTTGCTATATCTATATGCATACAGCTTTTCCACTCCGTCTGATCCCTTGGCATATACTCCAAGTTCATATCCATAAAAGCTAACCGGCACATCTCTTGATGTGATATTGCCTGTCAAAAGCATATAATTTTCTTTTGACTCTGCTGCTGACAGTCCGAATTCAAGCACTTTGTGTGTTAGATCAGTCACGTTTTCCAGATTTGTGGGTTTTCCGTCTCCTATTGCAATTTTGGTAAAGGTAATGCTGTCACCATATAAAGTCCGAATGATCATGTTTATACCCGCCTGGGTGGTTTTTAAAGTTAAATAATCTTCCGTTTTATTCACCTTCTTTCTCTGCAAGGACGCTTCCGTTTTCATCCACCAGAAGATCTCCACCGTCCGTATACCACGACCAGCTTTCAGAAGGATTTCCGCCCGTCATTGTATCCGGTGTTAATGTTTTTATCTGTTTTATAGCATGTCCCACATATATATCATCCGTCTGCTTGTAGTGGATGCAGATCCTAACAACCATATTGCTTGGACGCATTTTGTATACAATATCTTGCACATTGGCAACTGTCGATGGAGCATTTACAGTTAAGTCGATCTTAATCTCATAGATTGACTGGGTAACTTTCAGCATAACCGCTTCTGGTCCTGCAAGCTTTCCAAGTACCTCTCTTATCTTGTTTTCTGTATAAGGTAGATCGCCAGTAAAATAGCTTTTTATGGCCTGTCTGCGTTCCTCTATGCTTTCTCCTTCTTCAGTTGCAATCCCCAGAAGGCGTTCCCATATCAAGCAGCCTATGTCTGTAAGACTATCCATAAATTGATTGGCATAGATTTCATCCAGTTCTTTAAATGCCTTATCTAAAAGATAGTCGTATGCTTTGCATATTTCCTGCCACTCTGTCATTTCTGCAAGGTGCTGCGGAAGCCATTGGATTGTATTAAATGTCATTTTGCTACCTCCACAGCCCCCATAGCAGGGATAGTGTCCCAGCTTAATGCCAAGTTGGAAGTGTTTCCGTTTATGGTCGTATCGCCTATGTCAAGCACACCACTGCATGTTAGGATTGCGCTTTCAATTCTGCTTATGTAAATTGTTATATAAGTATTTTCATCCCCATTAGCCCATGATTTTCTTTGATCAGCAATGTATCCGCTGACAGCGGCTATAATCTCATTTTTGCAGTTGTCCCACGCGCTTCCAGTTGCAAATGTTATTTTACTCTTTACATTTACAACCAGCTCTTTTACAGATTCTACAGTCATGTCATGGCCAATAGCCGCTATCCCATATCCCGCTTTAGGCGTTGGACACATTTTTTCCTGTATATCTTTGATCAGATATTCTGAAACTTTTCCATAGTCAGACGATATCAGTACAGCTTTAACTGTCCCGCCGCCTTTCCATACCGGATAAATTTTGCATCCTCCAACGCCTTCCACGGCATTCAGCTTTTGCTTATATTCAGCAACATTACCGCCAAACGAAGAGCTATCAAAACTGCTTTTATATTCAGTAAGTAAATCCTCTTTTGTACTTGCGTCTGTACCCTTCACCAAGATTTCTGTTATTTTAGCTTCAGAAAGGTCTTGAACGTAAGTTATAGGTGTGACCACTCCAGTTAACTCATTCGGCGCTGATCCGCTTGTTTCGCATCTTGCAAGACATTCATATTTTGATATTTTGCCGATAATAATGTAATTGTAGGCGCCCATGTTAAATCTGGCCCCTATTGGTATTTCAACATCTCCTACCAGCTTAGCTTCTGCGTATGTGGCACTTTTGGGATAAATACCACGCTGGGCGCATAATTTTACAAGATTGTCATAGTCCGCTGTTGCAGGGTCCAGCTGTTCCAGCAGATAGTCCGCCTGGATGTAAAACTTTTCAAGTTCATACGCCAAGGCACTCAAAGCATTGTGTACGAGTGATCCCTCACTTTTCAAAATATTATCGCTTATCTGTGCTTTTCCTTCTGCTAAAAGCGCTTGATATGTCCTGTCCTCATACATTTTTACACCTCCAAGCTATATGTTTCTTTGAGTGATCCGAGTGTCGTTTGTACCGTAAACTGGATCTGTACTTTGGATCCTGTTTGTATACAGCTGTAGTCTTCTATGCCGGTAATGTATCCATTTACTCGCAACGCCTCTTCGATTTCATCCTTAAGGTCTGTTTCCAGATACTCTATCGTTAACCCTTGACCTATATACTGTTCCATATCAGTGCCATAACTCCATGAGTATATAGGATATCTAAAGCGTTGTGTGCGCAGACAAAGCCAGACCCATACTTTGATAGCCTCTATGCCTTCTACAATTTTACCGGTCAGTTGACCCGTAGCAAAATCTATACTGTATTCTTTTGGTATTTCGATTGTATCAGCGGTTTGTGTGCGCTTAACAATCTGTTTTTGTAAAAATGAAGGTAGTATGCTCATTCTCCGCTCACCACCCTGTCCAAGATCACATATTTTTTGTCATTTAGTTTAAAAATCGCCACTACATCTCCTGCTTTCAACGGTGCACTATAACTGCTGTTATCTTTGTGGCTTTCTGGTACGTTCACTTTGGTGCATATGGATGTCAGGAGACGATCCGGTATATACAGGTCTTCTGCGTATATCTGTAAATCTCCACTACAACATGTATTTGTTCCGGTCATGATTGCCAGCATTATGGGTGCAGTATTATATATAGCTCCCTGCATTCTCATCAAGTTGATCATTTCCGAAAATGGATCCATTATTTACCGCTCCCTTCCTGCTCTGTTTCAATGTCTTTCTCATCCATCAGCTGCTCAAAAGACAGTTCCAAGTCCATGGTGTATGTCTCACCCGCCCATGTATGTTTATCTGACTTGATCCAGTATTTTCCAGATAATCCGGTGGCTGCATCTTTTACAGCTACGGAGTATCCGCTTAAACAATTTTTATCGCCTATTGCCGTTATAGTTATATTCTGTGTTGGGCTTGTTTTTAGCATATTCTTGGCTGCTGTAGTTGGGTCTACTCCCTTTTCTACCTCATAAGTATCTGCAAAAATCCCATATAAATAGGTACTTGGTTCATCTACTACCTCGCCAACTTGCTTGCCTTTATCATCATAGATCTTGACCACATTTTTAATCCCGTCCATACTTTCTGATATGGATGCATCTGTGATATTAGTCTCATCTGATAATGTAAAATTTCCTACTGTATACACCGCAGGCCATACGCCAAACTCCCTCTGCCATATCATTGGCAGATACCTTTTCCCAGTCATGCGGTACGCCTGCGTGTAAGCTCCCAAAATAATGTCGTAATACGATACAGAATCACAGATCATAGATTTTATGTTGATTCCTGTTGCTTCCAAGTTATTGTATGGCACTTCTATATCTGCCAGTACCTGAGCTGCTATAGCCTCAGCTGTTTTATTTTTAAAATTGTATCGTCCGTTTGATTCCAGTAGATTTTTCATCATATCATATGCTGTATATGTGATCGTTCCAATTGCTGTGGATCTCTCAATTCCAAAGATCTGTCCATAAAAAAGCTCTGTCTCATCATCTGACAGTGATATATAGTCACCAGTGCAAACATTCGGCACCTGCAGTCCTGTATCATACGGGTCATTCAGCAAAGCAAATTCTGCTGATCGAACCGCACTTAAGATACTACCAGACCACGAAATGCTTTCGACTGCTTCTGATATGTCATAAACCATATTCTGTTGCATTTTTATTAATTGTAAGATCATGCTTTTGCCCCCGGAATTGTAAGCACTTGTCCTGGTTTGATGTTATTAGGATTGTTCCCGATAACATCTTTGTTCTGTGCATATATTGTCTGCCAGTTAGTGGATCCAGTTAGCTTTCTTGCAATGCCACTCAATGTATCACCAGACTTGACCGTATAATTCTGCGTTTTTGTTGTCTCTGGTTGTTCTCTTCCAGATGTTCCACCGTCACCACTCCCCTGATCAGGCTGAGAAGGCAAATCTTTCACAAGTGTTGATGTTGGTATGCTGACAGTACGGTATTCCTTCATGGTCAGTGTGTACACAATATCACCTGTTCCGTCATTTTCTCCCCACTCAAAGCTTTCAATGGTAACTTTCATTGACAGAATACCTGTGATAATCAATTTAACACTGCCCGTTTTTTTCATTTCCTCAATTTTTTTTACAAGATTAAGCGGTGATTTTGGCCTTACATCGCAGTAGCTTGAATCATATTGCATCGGAAAAAAGCTTGAAAAGCTGACCTGCTGTAGTTTATGCTTTCCTCTAAGAGTGACTTCTCCCAGATTGCATACTGTAACCGATGTGTTATCCTGCTCTGATGTAATCGTATAGGATGATGGAAGCACCGGGATCCTTACCCGGCTGCTTCCACCTTTAAGCCATATCTGCAACGTTTACACCTCCCATGGTTCCGGCTCTTTCCTGGAGTTTTCTGAAAAACCTTTCTGCAATTTTATCAATGTCTGCTTCTTCCCTGACAACTATTTGGTCTGCCAGTTTTGCAATCTGAAAGTTGATATTCTTTTCGCCCTCTGCTCGCGCTTTTCTGATGCTTTCATCATGCGGATATACTCTGGATCCGCTTGGAAGGTCGATAATCTCACCACCATGTTCATTAACTTGGGCAATTCCACCCAGCCAATTTTTCGTGCCTTTTGCAAGCATTGGGATCTTTGGCATATTAAAAGTTTTACCGCCTACGCCCGGAACCCAATCAGGAATTTTTATACCATTTAAGCCACTAAAAAAGCCATTAATGGCGCTGATCAATCCATTTAATGTTCCAACAAATTTTATTTTTAGTGCATCAGCAAAGCCTCCGAACATAGTTTCAAGCCCTTGCCATGCTTTATCCCAATCTCCCGCAAATGCACCTGTGATAAAATCGATAAGTCCGCCTAAAGCTGTCATAATACTGTCAATAAATGCCAGCATGTTGTCAATACCTGTAGCAACTCCATTCACAAGTCCACCTATAGCCGCCGTTAGCACTACAGCAAAGATATGTGCCATCTGTTTAGCTATTGGCCCAGCAACCGCCCAGAACGTTTTAAATTTGGTAATAATGCTTTGAATGTGTCCGTTTGCATTTTGAAATATTGGTTCCAAGTTGCTAAGCGACCGTTTAAACACATCCATATGTCTCCGGACCACAATTACCGCTGCAATTAACGCAAGTATTGCAACAATTACAATTCCCACCGGCCCAGACATTGCAGCAAACGCAAACTTAAACGCGCCTCCTGCCTTTGACACTTTTGCAATTACTCCTAAAAGAGTAGACGCACCGGTCACTACCTTACCAAATGCAATAATAAGTGGCCCTACTGCTGCAGCTCCTGCAGCTAGTTTCATAATCGAATTGACTTGTTCATCTGACATATTAGTGAACCGATCCGCCACTTTATCCACTACCCCCGTTGTCTTTTCAAATACAGGAAGTAGCTTTTCTCCTATCTGAATGCCGGCATTTTTTATCTTATTCAATGCAATTTGCCAGCGTTCTGATGGTGTAAGCATCTTTTCATAAGACTGCTGTGTCAGTCCTGCTGCTGTAGTCATCTGTCCCAGACAGTTGTTAAAATCATCCAGTCCGGCGCCAGCTAACACAGTCATGGAGTTCAATGCTTCAACTGATCCAAACAGTTTCGCCATTGCATCTGCATCTCCATTTGTCTTTGTTTTGACCTCTTCCATAAACTTAGCCCAGCCTACTGCCTTTAAGTGAGTAGCGCTAAAGTCTAATCCTAGTTTTTTTGCTGTTTTCGATGCGTCAGAAGTCGGTTTAAGAATGTTGGAGTATGCTGCTTTTAAGCCGGTGATTGCTGAACTTGTGGCAATACCGTTTTTTGTAAGTATAGCAATGCTAGAAAAAAGCTCATCTGTAGATACGTTCAGTGAATTGGCCACAGGTGTAACCTGACCAATAGATGATGCTAATTCTCCGAACGTGGTTTTACCATAGTTCTGCGTCTGAAGCATCTGATCTGACAGTTTCTCATAGTCCACAGCTCCACCAAATGAGTTATACACTGTAGTCAGTCCGTCCACCGCTGTTGCTGTATCTGTAAATCCTGCCTTTGCTGCTTTTACGGCCGTTGATACCAAATCCAGTGATTTTTCCGTGGCTGCACCCGCAGAAATAGCATTATACTGAGCTTCTGAAATGTCTGTAACCGATACACCCAACTGATTTGACAGGTCAAGCGTGGCTTTTTTGATCTGATCTATGCTCATTACTGAGGTGTCCGCTATCGTGGATACTTTGGCAATACCGTTTTCAAAATCAGATGCCATTTTCCCACACACCACTCCTGCGCCTATGATTGGCATGGTTACCGCAGCGCTTACTCCTTGGCCTACACTTTGGATTGTTTTTCCGGCATTGGCAATACTCTTTCGCATACGATTTCCCTCAGAGGTTGCCTCTGCCATTGCTTTGATCGTATGGCTCATGGGGGACGTAAATTTGTCGGTCAGCTGTATGATTGCGTCTATTACTCTGCTCATTTACGTCCCTCCCCTTATTTTCTTTCTGTCGTCCATTTCCTGCATCAAAAAAGCCTCCACCACTACTTTTTCACCCGGCGGGAGATTAAAGTAGTCGGAAGGCTTCCACCCTTTATCACGGAACAGGATATACATGATATTTGTCTGCCTGTCCGTGCTTATGAGTTTTTTACTTTTTTCTTTTTGTCTTTACCGTATCCACTCAGTTCTGTGACTGCATCAGCAATTTTTGAGATCTCGCCGCCATTAAAAAGCTTATCCAGCAGATCTTTTGGAGTTGCACAACCGAAATGTTTTTGCAGCTCCCTGTTTTTCATATCTGGCGATACCATTCCGGCCAGTGACAGATTAACATTCACCGTATGGAGCTGCGCAAAATCGACTGTTCCCTCTTCATCCACCATATTTCCCGCAAGTTCCATGTATCTTTCGCCAGGAATAGCAGTTACAGATACCATAAATGGTTTTCCCATAATATCAGACAGTCTCTTGATCTCAATCTCTTTTCTTGTCTTCCGGACGAGTTTTTCCGGGTCCAGTTCCATAAGCGTGTTAACAATATTATTCTCCATTTTCTTCCTCCTACTTTGTTGTATCCAGCAGTTCCCAGTCTTCAAAAGTAAAGCTATAAGATTCCTCGCCTACTTTTTTCCTCTCCCAGTCTGCAAGAATCATCTTGTCAAATTTACAGCCATACAATGCCACTCTCTCCGCACCGATTGCATCCGGATCATCAATCTTACTGATGATTGTAAAGCTTGGACTTTTCCCTTTTTTCAGCTTTCCCGACATCTTTTTAGTTACATAAGAGCTTACTTTTTTCAGCTTTACTTCACCTTTTCCTTCAATGCCTATCAATTTCTTGCCGTCTGCAAGGTTTCTGACGCGCGATACAGATTCATAGCTAAGATCAACTTCCGCTTTCAGAGACTCTGTTTCTGCCATGTAATCGCCATCAAACCAGACTTCTCCATAAGTTCCATTAAATACCTGATCAGAAGTATACCCGTTCATTTGTTCTACCCTCCCTGTTAAATGTAAATATTGAGGTCAATGTCTTCAATTGCATCTAAGATGCTGACTGTAGCTTTTAAAAACACCTTACTTCCTGTGCTTGCCTGCTTAACTTCATCATCCGTGCATTCTTCCAGTTTCTTTTCTTCTCCGTCTACAACTACAATTCCACCTTTTCCAGAAAAATAGCTTCTCTGTGCATCCACATCAATCTCACACTTTCCGGAAGCAAGCACACCATCCTGGATCAGTCCGGCAAAGTAGCTGTTTACAGCAGTCACCAACAAGCATTTATTATCATAGCTGTTAGCATACTTTCCGATGTAGGAGTCCTGCGCTGTCAGGCGGATGTCATCCTTGATCATGTCCATGGTATCAACTACTTTAATCTTCTTAAAACTTTCGCCCTTTGTTCCTGTTGTGGTCACAAAAGAGTTTACGGCACGACAAACCTTAACCTTTTCTCCGTCCCACATAAAGACAAATTTGCCTGCATCTACCGCCTCATCCAGATCAGATGCACTCATACGGTCACAGTCTGTCATTTCTGCCAGCGGTGCATAGGTACAGGACATGGTCAGCGGAGTTCCGCAGATAATGCCTGCTACTCTTGCACACATGTCCTCTGCGCTGTACTCACTATCCCCATTTACACATCCTGCCGTCACATTTACAATGCCTTCACAATCAGAGGCAGAATTTGGCAGTACAGCCTTATAGGTCAGTCTTGCTGTCCTCTGGCTCTTGATCCAGGATGCTACTACTGCGGTCTTCTGGTCCGTTTCTACAGTTGGGACAACCAGATAATCCCATTTCTGTGTAGCAAAATATGCCAGTGCATCTGTATAACCTGTAGTTTCTACGGATGCACTGGTGATCACATGCAGCAGGATCTTTCTTGGTGCTGTCTGATATCCCATTAATGCCTGCTCAATCGCTGCTTTATTGGCAGTTGAAAGCGTATCTGGAATATCTGTAACGGAATAAACCGTATAGTCTGCCTGAACCACTGCGCTTTCTTTTAGCAGCATCGCAATAATGCCGCGCTCACCTCTCTGGATCGCTGTAGCAGACTTTTCAATAAACGCAATATTTACGCTTGGTGCGCCCATTTAGTTATCTCCTTTCTTTTCCATTGACACGGCCAATGTCTCAGCTATCGGCTCCGTCTCAACACGTTCTTTGTGCTCATACCAGTCAAATTCTATAGTCACTTGCAGAATGTTAAGATATTCTCCTATAAACTCAAAGGATATCTCACCCACCAGCAGCTTTCTGTCTCCTACTGGCAGCGTCATCCCAAAAGCTTCCCTTATCGCGTCATAGATTGACAGACATAATTCCTCATCATGGGACTGTTCCAGCAACGTAGCCTTAAATGTAGCTCCATTCTGTGAAAAGCTTTTACTTTCATGACTATATCCATGTGGTATGATCTCCGTAAAAAAAGCGGGCCTTGTATATCCGTCTACCGTATCATTCCCATACACCTTAATATCCGGGAACGTTCGGCTTATCACTTCATTACAAGCTCGCTTTAATTCTGTGATTTTTATCATAATTTATGGTCCTTCAGCATCTTATCCACAAATTTCTCAACCAATTGTGGGTACTTCTCATGCCATTCGTTACGGGTCTTTTCGCAGTAATGCTTTCCAGGAACAAATCCCCTTTCTTCGATCTTAAATCTGGCGCCTTTTATCGTCCTTGGTCTTTTCTGCCTTGTCTCTGCCTTGGAAGATTGTGACCTATTCCTGATGTAAGCAGCAAAACTTGATACAGGTATCTTTTTTACATGTCCATTTTCTACAAGATGAAAGTGTGGGGATCTGTTCGTCACATTTACACGAACGGTATACCCGGTAAACTGTGTTTTTTCTCTTTCCCGTTTCCAGCTTTTTGAAAATGGCCTTTTTCCCCGCTCATAGCTTGCAGGAAACTTTTTATTGACATCCTTGGTAAACTGTCCTGCCAGATTAAATATCTTTTTCGATGTTTCTTCCGGATACTGTGCTATGCATTTTTCAATATCTTCCTGCAGTTCTTCCAGGCCCGTAAATTCAAAATCTGTATTGCTCATAAGATCACCTTGTTTTTCGACTCAGTACAATAGATTTCCAAAGCTACATTATTCTCATTAATGTTAATGATCGAATTGATTTCAAACTGCCGGCCATTATAGACCAGGATATCTTTTTCTGTGATATCCTGCCTGTATCTGATCGTTATCTTATACTGCAGGGCATTAGCATCTTTATAGTATTCCAGAAACTCTGTCCCTCTGTTGGGTTTCAGTTCGGCCCATACCATCATTTTCTTCACCAGGCGGACCTTTTTTCCACCCAGTGCAGAGTCTTCCTCCTGATACCCATATACAGCAACCTTTTTTCTTAATCTTCCAGGGTTCAATATGTACATGATGTTCCTCCCTATAAAAGATTGACAGAATGCATATTCAGGATACTTTCTATTGTCCTGTTGGAGTTGCCTTTAACTGCCGGGGTCATATCCCTATTGGTGTAAAAATCGCCTGCCAGACAGCATACAGCAGGGACTATATCTGGATATGTATCAACCTCTGCCTCCGTCAGCCCCGTATAGGACATAACATAGCTTTTTGCAGCTTCCAAAAATCCCTCCATAGTCTTTTTTTCTGTCTCATCCAGATCACCGGGCATTATCCTCAGATAATCGGCAATGTCCGCCACTGTAAGCTCACTGACTTTCATTTTCTACCTCCTTATGCAGCCTTCATGGTTAACGTTGCCATTTTCTGACTGTCTGAAACCTTGGAGTCTAACTCAAGCCATGCAACTACACCTACCGCATGCTGTGTTGCATATTTCTCCTGAAGCACCTGGATCTGGACATTTTCACGGACATTTACAGACAGTCCGCTCAGATCACCATACAGTACCGGCTTTGTGCCTGCCGCCACTACTGGCATATTGTCAGATACATATACGGGCTTTCCTAACAGGCGGTATGGAAACTCACCTGTGATATCATCCTGTAAGAGATAACGGTTGTTTCCGTCTTTCAGTTTACGGAAGGCAGTAAAGGTAGCCGAATTTACAACCCAGCAGGCATTTTTCTGATATGCCTGCTTTACAGACGCCTGGACCGTGATCAGATCATCCATGGTAATAGCTGTAGCAGATGCTGTCTCTACTGTGTTATCCACATCCAGAGCGCCCTGAGCTTTTCCAGATGTACCGATCAGTAGCTCTTTTTCAATAAATGCAGCAATTTCTTTTGCCATTTCAGTCACGATAAAACTTACAACATCCACCTGAGCATTATTGACTACAGTTTTACCGATCAAAGTCAGTGCGCCTACCAGATATCCGCTCAGATCAATGCTGCTGAACTTTCCGGAGTCCGCTATGATCTCTGTAAATTCTTCCTGATATCCAACCTTGATACCATGAGTTGTATTGGCCTTTCCCCATACCGGGATCTTAAGAGTTCCATTCACATGATAGATCGTAGCCTTTGCATAAATAGGGCAGATATCACGCACTGTGTTGATGATCCGGTTTGCTATAGTTGTTGGAATGATCGCGCCATTGTTTCCCATTGTCAGGTTCTGCTCCCCTGCTCTGGTTTCAAGCACCTGTTCTCCACAACAACTGCGAATATAGTTAGCAAATGCTCTCTCTTCCTTTTCTGCCTGCTCCTTTTCGGTCAGATCTTCTTTCTCGTCCTTTTTTGCGCCCTTCATTTTCAAACTTCTGGCACGTTCCATCTTTTCAATGGTCGTGTCAAGGGTCTTTACCTTTCCCTCCAGCTCATCAAATTTAGCATCTTCCTCTGGAGTAAATGCCCTTTTTTCGGTCTCTGCAGTATTCGTGAGGTCATTCATTTCCTGCACCAGGTCTGCCCTCTGCTCGATCAGGCTTTTTAAGTCATCCGCTCTGCGCTGCATCCACTTCTTTACTTTTGCTTTTCTTCTCATTTTTCGCTCTCCTTCTTTAAGCTCTTAATACGCTCTCTGTATTTGCTGTAATCAACCGTTTCTTTCGGCGTTTCAACCCGGGCATATTCTGCCCTGACTTCCAGAGGTTCTGGTGTAAGCAGTTCTGTGCCCTCTGCCCTGGTTTCTACGCTTGTCCCCGCATAACACGGCATTTTCTTTTCATCAATTAATGATACTTCTACCAGCCGCATATCCTCAATGTATCGGCGCTTCATGCCACTTGACAGTTCTTCCTCACTGGCATCCTGCTCATAAAAACCAAATGACCAACCACGCAGTTTCTTGTCTCTTGCTTTCTGGATCACTTCTGGATCCGTAATCTCTGCCCTTGCTTTCAGACCGATCGCGTCCTCATGAAGGCTGAGGTTTGTCTGTGTGGAGCCCAGTTTTCTGTTTTCATCATGGTCCAGAAGCAGATCTACCTCATTACGTTCCAGTGCCCGCTTAAATACTCCCGGTACAACCTGTTCTACAAATCTCTGACCGGTCTTTTTATCCCGCATTGGCCGCGAGTCCCTTGCTACTGCATTTACATAGCCCTCGATCAGGACACTGTCCGCCCTTAACTCAATTCTCAATATTTTCACCTTCTTTCTTTGTCTGACTGCCTATTCCGCCCGTTTCTCCTGTATTTGGTGTGTAGAATTGCCTTGTTTTCGGATCAAAAAGGACATCCTGCAATCCCAGGCGCACAAAATCCAGCCCTAACGGCGGATAATTCTCTTTCCTTCGTATCTCATCGATCTGCAGGAAACCGTTTTTGCTGGCAGTCTCATAGGCTTTAAAGCGTTTTTCTATATCACCCTTGGTCAGTTCCGATGTATCAGCGGCAAAAAAATAAGATCCTTTCTCTCTTTCCAGAAGTAGGTCTCTGTTTAACGCACACTCAATTTCTTTTAAGATCGGGTTCAGACAGAACTGTACAAAATCCGCACGGTCCTGCTCGGTAGGTTTACCGCTTATGATTGCTGTCGGCATTCCTAAGATCTTGCATATCTCATCTGCATTTGTTTTCTTATTCTCATTCAGCTGCATTTCCACGGACGTGTTACTAGCTTCCTGAAATTCCAGGCCATTATTAAGCACGATCACATTTTCATCATTGTTTGCATAAAACTTTCGCCATGCTTCCTTTAGCTTTTTGATCACACCGTTTTCAAGCCGGTTCTGAGCTTTAAGGAAGCCTTTTTTATTTCCGCCAGTCTTCACCAGATTTTTTTCATACTTCAGTGAATTGTATGCAACGCTGATGACTTCGCTGTTTTCTTCAACAATGCTCTTGCCTGACCAGCCATTTTCCGAATTTCTCAGCAGTTTCAGGAACTCAAATGGTTTATATTTTATTCCCTGGACCAAAATATCATAGTCCTTAAATATCGGATCCGGGACATACATAAAAGCTATATCTCTCTCCGATACATAATGGAGTGACTCAACCTCTACACCATTTTTGTTGATATAAGCATACCCACCTTTTCCAAGCAGGTAGTCTTTTACCATAGCTCGTTTAAACTGTACCCCGTCCAATGTATCCCCAGTGTCATCATTTAATAATTTTGTACGCTTATCATCTTTTATCTCTTCAAGCTGTTCATTTTCGACCCTGTACAGCCTGATCGGTATGGTTGATATGCTTTCCGCAATCTTATTTACACACGAGGAAAATGTTGGAACATTCATTGCCTGGTCTTTTGTGACATGTTCATTTGACAGGCTTGCTGTCAAGAGCGCATCCTCTTGCGACTCTTCCTCTGTTTTTTCTGCCGGATCCGCTCTTTTCTTAAAAGGCCACACTTACATTCCCCCTTTCTATTGTTGCACCGGTGCAACTTAGCAGACCTGCACTATAAAATCATTACTGCCATACAGCAGATCTTGCTGCAGCAGATAAATGGCATTAATTAGTGCTACTACCATGTCCACTTTTCCGGTAGATTTTTTCTTGTTTACGTATTTATTCAAGTTGGTATCTTCTGTACATCTGGCATTCTGGAAGTTGATCTCTAAAAGGCGGTTGGCATCATAGCCAAATTTTTGTCCCAGAATAGCCTCTTTCAGCAATTTTGTTGGCATATGAAGAACTGAACTGTGCTGCTTGATCTCTACGCAGGTTATTCCCGCTGCTTCCAGCTTCTGGACAGTGCTTATAGCATTCCAACGGTCATATCCTACCTGTTGGATCTCTACCCCATATTTTTCCTCCAGCGTCAGGATATACCTCTCTACGGCGCCATAATCCACTACTTCATCACCACATGCAAGGCATTCTCCTGCTACCTCTGCCCGCTTATAATCTACCTTCTCTTTCATGCTCTTAATGTCTCTTTTCGCTTCCGGAAGAAATCCCATGATCCTGGCATAAATCATATCTTCTTCTCTTGTAGCCATTGCTACCGCTGTATTATCCTCGGTCTGTGACAGATCCAGTCCAACCCACACACGGCGGTCTTTCCACCATGACGGATCTGAGTCTCTGCGGCATGCTCTTACTTTCTGGATATCAACATAGCCCTCTACACCCAGACCTTTGTAGAGGATATTGCAGTGCTTGCATAAAAAGTTTTCCCTCTTATTCTCATACAGAACAGCAAGCGTTCGTTTCTTCTGTAATTCCTTAAAGATATACTCATGCGCAACTGCTACAGGATTGCTCTGATAAATAACTCTGTCCTCTTTCATCCAGATATCGCCCTGCTGCAGCTCATTGTCCGGCTCATACAACAGTGCAAACGTCCGGCGGTCTTCCAGCAGCCCATCCAAGATCTTTTTAGCAATATCAATCTCATCGATCATCACATTATTATCATTGGGATACTGTGTGCTGATAATGATCCCAAGCTTGTTAAAAAGCGTGATCTGGGATGACCGCATTGCTTCAACCGGGTAATCATCCAGTGCCCCGGCTTCATCGGCCAGAAACGCATTCGCCAACTTTCCGTCCATTCCGTCCTGACTATATGCCAATGGCGTATATTCATTGTCATTGATCAGGCAGATGATCTGACTTCTGAGAAGTTTAAACGCCGGTTCCAGTTCGTCATAAAGGGTCGGACTGACTTTTATGATCTTCCTTATGGCATTTTTCAACTCGGATGACAGTGCCAGATCTGGCGCAACTGAAAAGAACCGGGAAAAATCCGGTTCTGTAAGCATCAGCAAAATGAATATCACCGCCGAGTTAAACGTTTTAAAGTTTTTTCTGGCAATCTCCAGCAGCGCCGTTGTATAAAACCTGATATCCTGCTCTGTATCTCTGCACTTTGTACATAACGTTGCCACGATCAGCAACCAGGCATAATCCTCCAAACCTTCATAGATCGGGCAATGCAGGTCTGGGTGGTTCATTATTTTCAGCAGTCTGCAGATTTTTTCATAAGCATTTTCATCCACAACCGCATCCGGATCCTCTCCGCCTGCAATATGCAGCCAGCTTTCCGCCTGTTTTTTTACATATTGGGGGACCTTGCCCTCTGTCTCAGTAATGCACCATTCTGCATATCTGTATGCTTTTCCTTCCTTAATTTCCACCTGTTAACGCCTCCATCAGTGGATTTTTCTTTTTATCGGTTTTCTTCGGTACAGACCTCAGAGATGAAGCTATCGTCATGATGTTCTCTTTTTCAATATCCAGTAGCATCTTTCTTTTTGTCTGTACCTGCCTGTCCAGAGCGATCATATTCTTCTGCATCGTGCTCTGCAGCATGTAATAAGTTTTCAGATCCTCATTCCTTTCAAATTCTTCCTTCGACTCCTGCAGGTCCTGCATCTGCCTGTACATCGTTTCCCGCTTATCCTGGAAGTCAGAGCATTCAGCCATAAGCAGGCAGTAGCGATTGATTGTTGCTCCATACAGGTCATCATCCTTTTCAATGGACTTTAGCAACTTACGGATCCGTTGAAACTCTTTGTGTGCTTTTTCATTTTCTTTAACCTCTGCAGCCTCTTTTAAAATCTTTCCTGTCAGGAGCTGCGCTTCTGCCCGTTTCCGTTCAGCCAGTTCCTTTTTGGTCCTGTGTGACTTTCCTTCCAGCAAAATCACATTCGTTGGTTTTGGTGGTGTTGGCATATGCTTACTCCTTTCAAAAAATAATTTCAAAAGCTGATCTGGGAAAAAATTGTGTAAAAGGGTCAGGCGTCGGTCTTGGAAAATCGTCAGATAATTTCAGGATATCCCCGGGGGGATACCTGGCTGGTGCTGCCCGTTGTGGTGCGCTATTTTTGTCAGCCTCTGCCTGTCAAGCTTTCCTGCCTCTGCCATTTCATGATGTACCCTGCATAAGGTTATGAGATTGTCCCAGTCCACGCGCATGTCCCAGTCCTCCAGTAGTGATATGATATGGTGCACTTCCAATGTATCTGTAGTGTACCTGATACCTTGTCCGTCCAGGTTATATAAACATGCCTGACAAAGATAGTGATCTCTGTTTTTAATAGCTTTGGCTGTCTCTGTCCACCTGAAAGAACTATGAAACTTATCTGATTGTGTTCCACGTTTCCGTGGCTTTGGCTTTTTTCCACAATCGTATTTGCTATCATGGATTTTCCCACAATATCTACACGCTTTCAGCATCTTTTTCTCCATACAAAAAGGCATCCGGATCTCCGAACGCCTTTTCATGCTATTATTATAGCACTCCTTCAAAAAAATTTTTCCATCTCTTTTCCCGTATTTTCCACTTTTTACGATTTTTCCCCCTTTAGTTCCAATATTTCCGGATGAACACGCTCAAATTCCATCAATGCCTCACCGTGTTTATTGATCACATACTTGTAAGAATATCCCATTGCAAAAGCAAGCTTTGTAAAATCCCTTTCCTGCTTGACGTACCTCCTGTAAAGAATATCTATGTAGATACTGTCATGAAGGTCATGGATCTGGTCTATAATCTTGTGGCACTCTTCCATATACTCCACGATCTGTTCACCGATCTCTGTTTCCAAGCTCATCAACCGCATGGCCTGGCTCTCTGTTCGGTTACCCTCTGCCGCTCCAGCAAAGGAAGTCTGGACCCGCTCACCCGTTTCTCCTTTTACAGATATTCCAAGATTTAATTTTTCATCTCTTAGTTCCTGCTTTTTATGTCTTATCCTCTGGCTCAACAGTTCCAGCTGACTTAAATACTCCTTTGCTGTCATGTCTCCTCCTATAGACTGTTTCCCTTCCGGGATCTTACTTACTTTTCATTCTTTCCCCCGGCATCATCTTTTTGCCGTGTTACAGGATTGATCATAGCACTTATGTATATTGCAGTCTGTCTTGCCGCCTCTGCCACATCTCCATTACACAGCTTTAAAAATTCCCTGTATGCAGTCACCTGCACCTGTGCCATCTGTATTACAGACATTATCATTTCACTGTTCAAAAAGTCCTGTTTCACCGGCTCCGTCCTTTCTTGTCGATCACCGTTATTTTCCCCTGGATCCGCACATGTAAGATGCTGCATAACAATATCACTGCTCTCTTGAAGCTGATAACCTCTTCCGGTGGCCTGTCTGCTTTCCGGATTGCTTTGCCTGCTGTCGGATCATAATATCCCTCTCCATTTTTTCTTATGTTCATTTGCACCTCTACTAAATTTCAGTTTAATGTATTCTTATCCTCCACAGATTCTAAAAAATCGGCACTCCGATATTGGAATTTTACATCTTCGCATTCATCACACCCATTGCAATTTCCATCACATCCAGTATTTTCGACATCCTCCTCGTCCATATCAGAGCACCACATGTTCATCGCCTTACACCATTTCATAGTATTCCTCCACTAAATCTTAATTTTGCTTATCTCGTGATTTTCTTCTGGATTTCAAAAGATAGTCACGAGATAAAACGCTTGCAAGTCCGCTATCAGTCAGCCCCTCGCCTCTGTAAATCCGACTTTCACGGTTGGCAGCACCGGCCCTATAGACTAATTTCATCCGGCTTCCAGTTCCATCATTTTAGGGTATCTTAATTGTCTGCTGCATGTTTTAAGCCTTGTCTATAGCCTAATACAAATTCTACGTTCTCTTCGCAGCCACAATTTTTACATCTATACCTTCCAAATCTGCTGTCCTCTACAAAATCATGCTTTTTGCAGTTATCTCTTTTTAAACTGTTTTCATTGATCTTTTGCATGATTTCTATTTGTTCTGGCTTTAACCCTCTACTTTTAGCTTTTTCAATATCAAACATTTCACACCTCAACTGTTAATTCTTAATTTACCTTCCTTGTGTTTCCACAACATTTAATATTTTTTCAACTGCCTTTTCCCAAAATTCCCGGGCAAAATCTTCAACTGTACAAACAACATCTTCGTCTAAATCTATAACGGTCGCATCATCGCATTGGCAGCTATGACAACCATTTTCTTGCAGAACTTCGTCCGCTATTTCTCGGACAGTTTCTGCTGTTCCGCTGAATTCGCACCCCAACGAACAAAACTCTCTTAGTTCTTCCATATCCTTTTTTGATAATTTTGCCACTATTATTTCTCCCTCCAAATTCTTAATTTACATCACTAAGCTTGATGCCCTCCATAACAGCTCTAGCTTCAAGCACAGCAAGGTAATCTGTCATAGCTTTTATCTGCATGTTATATGTACTTCTTGGACAAGTCGGTTTAAACGAGAGTGTTCCTGCATCCCATTTTTCAAGCATATTTTTTAATCCATAGTATCTAATTGCAAGCTGATTGTACTCAGCCTGAAATCTTTCTTTGTAATCTGCGCTGTTCATCATTTTTACTGTTTCGTTTAATTTCATCATTGTGTTATCCTCCAATCTTAATTTATTACAACAAATATCATTCGTCCTCCAGCCATCTGTTATCCAAATAGCAGAATCCGTATACCGCCGCCCCTATAACAATAATCCACACTATCCAGAATCCAACTATCATCGCCGTACTACTGCTTACCATATAATCCACTGCACCGTCTATTGTGTCTGCCTGAATAAATGAGCTGCCATTGCTTATCGTGTTGTCTTTCAGTTCCGTATAAATAACACCATCGTAGGCGGTGTCTATGACATAATATTTATATCGCATACGGCTTGATTTCTTCTGTGTGTCGAGATGATAGTCTCCCGGCATGGATATTGTGCCGTATGGAAACTCTACGCCAAGAAATGATACCTTTTCACTGTGTTTTTCCCAACTATCGTAATAATCCCATGAATAGTAGACCTCTGTTGTGTAATATGTGTGGGATTTTCCGTTTACCGTGGTCGTATGCGCTACCTGTCTGGTGTGTCGGTTGTAATGTTCCTCCTGGACTTTGATATAGGCATACTCGCCCTCAATATCAGAGTCAGTAACTGGATCCACAACAGATATAGTTCCTTTCACAAACGCATTTCCGACATTGGTTCTCATGCCATATTGGAACTGTTCTGCATCATTATCGATCTTAATTGCCTGATAGTATTCCTCATTTTTGTTGTCACATGAGGAAGAAATCTTTTCACTAATGAAAAACCCACTCGTAAGCATGATAAGGATAATGACGATACTAAACATGAGTTCTCGAACCGTCAAATCCCAACCACTGCCGGAGTAGATTATCGTGCTCGCTTTTCTCATAGGCTTATTCTCCAAACAGATTGCTTACCGCTTGCCTGTCCTCTGCACTGTATTCCAGATATGAATAATTGATAACCTCATATCCCATCATACCTAAAATCTGTTTATGAGGGAATTTACGCACATATTTCTTGTATGCCCGGACTTCATTGTTGTAAGACTGTCTGTACTGTGCAATCAGATTTTCAGTCGTAGACAATTCATTCATAAGCTCTTTGTAATTTTCATTCGATTTCAGTTCCGGGTACTGTTCTGCAACCGCAGCAATGGAAGTTGTGACATTCTCAATATCCACGCCGCCATTATTCCTTGCATCAACAACTGCCAGAAGTGTATCCGCTTCGTGTTTGTCGTATTCTTTCACACAGTCTACCAGATTATAAACTAGGTCTGTTCTGCGTTTCTCCTGCATCTGCACATCAGAATCTGCCGTAAGAACCTGTTCCTCTAATGAGATGGCTCTGTTGTTTGTGGTCACGAAAATTCCTGTAATCAGTACTACAAATGCGACTACAATTCCGGCAATAATCCATGTTCCTTTATTCTTCATTGATCTTCTCCTCCATTTTCTTAATTTTCTTCAGTATCCTTCTTCCGGCTCTATTTTCTGTACTTTTTTGTTCATTTTTTCCCCTTTCCAAATTCCCGCCGTTGTTAGTAATTACTCATGTTTGCGGGCTTTTTTGTGCTGCTCTGTGGTCCCTCCTTTTGGGCCGGGAAATGGAGGACTGTGATAGGCTCCCGGCCCAGGTAAAATTATCGGTCAGAGTGTATATCGTGACATATGATCCTGACCACTAGGTTTTATCTATGTATCATCCCTTTTCAGGGTGGATACCGCTTTTGTGGCTTTTCTGGTCCTTCTGGCTGGATCCGGACAAAGGACAGTCCCGTCATAAGCCGGACGCCGGAAGCTTTCACTCATAGGCGATGGATGCTTTTCCATATCCATCAGCTCAGCTATCTTCCTCTTTCTGGTGTTTTCTTTATATCCAAGCCTATCTTTCCGGTTTTCCATAAGCCTCTGCCCCCGTGCTTCCTTTTAGCTCTTCAAAATATGTCCAAAAATCCCTTAATTCACTTTCACTGCACCAGTGATCTACTTCCGCATGGAATACCAGGTGTTTTTCCGGCATATGTACAATAGACACATGCCGGTTTGAAGCCTGCTGTACCCTGTAGTCACCTATCATTATCTGTTTTCTGTTATCCATTGCTGTATTCCTCTATTCAAGCCAACGGATCGGCGGCTCTTCATCCATTACCGCCTCTGCCTGTGGCTCCTCTCCATCCAAATAATTTCTTCCAAACACGTCCATGAATTTTTTATGTCCGTATTTCTTCTCAAAGACTTCCTGCCCAATCATTTCCAGGTGTTTCCGCTTCTGGGCTGCCAGCCCGTGTACTCCATTAAGGTTATCTCGATGGTCATAATGGCACAGCCACACTTTCAGACCGTACTTTTCAGACCATTTCCGGTTTTTCTCCCCAAAAAAGATGTGATGGGATTCAAGATTACTGACTGCCCCGCAGAAATAGCATATCTTCTCAGTCTGTATGATGCTTTTCACAGTCCCACACTCCTATCAGTCTTGTCACTTCCTCTGCCCGGATCAAAGCTGCCTGTTTATCATCGTTCTTTACCAGCTGCAGTACTTCATACAGCATGTTCAAGATCTCATTCTTTTCGTTTAACTGGCGCTCTTCCTGGCTCTTCTCTGTATCTTCCACCGGCATTGGCATCCATTCCTCATGATTTTCTATGCTGTCCTGCCCTGTGATCTGCTCTTCTGTTTCCGGTTCTCTGACTGGTTCTTTCTGATTTTCTGGCTCTGGTACGGGATCCGGCACCGGTATGGTAGGCTCGATATTATGGAGCAGCGGCTTTTCCAGAACAGGTTCCTCTTTCCTTGGCGGTCTATGCCTCTCTGTAATGGCTCTGGTAACTTTGCTTTTCTCTCTTGTGGGCTTCTCTTTTACAGGCATATCCGGCATATTTACCTTTCCCCAGTTCGGTTGCACCGGTGCAACTTTCTCTTTTGCCGGATACGCTTCTCCGTATACCTTTCCCCAGGAAATATTTACATCATCATCCGGCATTAATCTGACCAGAATATCCTCCAGGCTTGTCCAGCCTGCAATCTCCTTTTCCCCGGATCTGACATTGACTATTTCAATATCTCTGTCCGATCCCTTAAACGACACAGCCAGACGACCTACACCCGGAATCCTTGCAAAATCTACCTTTGTTCCAGCAGGTGCGAAAGCCTCTGCCAGGTCTTTTACTCTATGGTCTGTGTGGATAATGTGGTGGATCTCTCCATATAGTTCAGGATCATCATGGAGAATGATCTTGACCGCCTTTCCCAACAGTGTTTTTTCCTGTTCCTGCGGCTCCTGCTGCTGTTCCAGATATAGCTCAATGTCTGAAACTTTCTTTTCTTCGTCCACCTCTGCCTTGATCGCCTGTACATCTGCCTTGCTCAGATCCGGTGTCAGGACTTCATTCAGCTCATCCGGAAGACTTAACATCAGTGTCAGCTTTGCAACTCCAAATCCTTCATACTGGGGTCTGAGTTTTTTTGAATATCCATTTTCCGAAAATTTGTTATTGATCCCGATAAGCCTTGATACCCACGATTTATCCAGATCATACTCTGCTGCTGCAAAAGCTGTCAGGCTGGTATATCCGCTCTGCTGAAGAATTTGCGTATCTCTGGCCACTTTTAACTGATATCCCATTTCCACAAATCCGATTGCAGTCTCTCCCATAGCCCTTTTTAAGTTGGTCATAACACGGTCTGTTTCCGCCTTAAATTCTTTATAACTGCTGTATTCTACTAACTCCACTTCTCTGCCTCCTATATGGCCGTTTTAAGCTCCTGTGTTCCTGCTTTCAGCCTGTTAATATATCCGTCAAGCCATTCCTGCATATGTTTCTCGTCTGGCTTTTTATCATTTGCCCCATACCACTGCAGTATATGCGGTCTGTTCCCTTCAATCTCTACCGTGATATACGGTGTTTCCGGGTCTTTCTTAGCCCGAAGCATCAGGATATAGCTTTCTCCATCATTATGCTTGCCCAGATACCCGTTACCGCCTACACAGTGATGCAATGTCCTCCCCTCTTCCACGATCTCCGCTGCTGACCTTGCGGGCCGGATCAGGTACTCATCATCCTCATACAGGTATCTGCTCCGGAGCTTTCTGTAGCTATTATGTATCTGTGGGAATTTTGTCATAACTTCCTGTATACGCAGTTCCTTCTGCTTCTTGTCTCTTTCCTTTATCACAAATGCGTGGGCATCTTCCAGGAACCTGGGCTGCTGATAGACCGTATTTGTGAGGTCATAGCCCAATGTATGTCTCATACCCAGATAATCCATATAAGTGATCGCTGTCCTCTTAAGCTGCTCTGTCGATGAGCGGCATCCTGTGTCATACTCACAGCCTGCATACTTTGATATACGGTTAAGTATCTGCTGTATGCTCATATACTGCAGCATAGTCTCCAACTCTCCCCTGTGATCCAGCCCGGCCTCTGCCATGTGGCTGACCTGGATATCGGTCCAGGTTGCACCCATGCGCCGTTCCATCTGCATGATCCTTAAAAAAGCAATATCTCCCTTGGCTCTGATCAGCTGTTTTACTCTTTCTTTCCGGATCCCCAGGAACTCATCCGGACGTTTTGCATCCACGTCCTTTACAATGCCATATCCACCCCATATAAGCTGTTCTACGATCTTGGTAAGACCGAGCTTTACCAGCATTTCAAGCTGTGGAGTATCCATATACCTTTGCAGATATTCAGCAGGTTTTACCTTGCTGACCTGCCCACAATACTCTTCCAGGCCACTGTATTGGAACATAGTCCCTTGCAGTTCCTTGAAGGTCTCCCTCATAACATGGCCGTCTTTTATGCGGATATTATAGTTACCGCCTATGTTACAGTCATCCCAGAAATTCTCACATTTATACGGATCATGCTTATGGAAGTCTGTCTGTGGTTCTTTTCCCGGTTCAAAATAGCTTCTGGCAATCTCTACACCGCTCAGTTCCTCTGCTGCTCCGGTCATCTCTGTACCATCCTGTCCGCATGTTTCATAAAGCTTATATGTCTTTTCCACTTCCACATAGCGGATGACTACACCCTTTTCCCTGTACCTCTGTCCCAGAAACATATATGCCTTCCGGCTGTGATCTTCTTTTATTTTTCCCTGGCATTTATACATGCCTTTTGTACCACATAGCGGACAGGTTCCATACTTCCCCTGTACCGGTTCTTCTATATGTCTCTGATACTGGCTTTCATAGGATATACCTCTTTTCCACCGTCCGTCTGCCACACCACCGCAGTTACTGCATGCGATCTTTACCCAACTGCCATGCTTTTTGTAATAAATGTAGTGCTGATTGCCAAAATACAACTGATCCGCCCTTTCAAGGATCTTCTTTTCCGGAAGTTCCGGTGTGTGAGCGATCCGGTCATTTAAAGCATCCTGGCGGCGCTTACGTTTTCGTTCGTCTGCCCTTTGCCTTTTCTTCAAAGCAATGCTGTTTTGCCTTTTACAGATATACTCCCACCATCGTTCACTCCGCACGCCATAGGGGAAGTTATAAAGTTTTTTCAGGCGTTTCATGTCCTCCGGGCTTTGCAGTACATTCCTTTCTTCTTTCTTCTTCCACTCATCCCAGGTCCGTCTCTGACCGTCCAGTTTTTCCCACAGCAGATCACCATTATCCAGCTTTACACCGGACCATTCTCCCCGGTCAGGAAAATAAGTTCCGAACTCCTTGGCTGTAAGCACGATCCTAACTACAGGCATCGTCACATTCTCTGCACTGTTCTTATACACTTCAACAAAAAGATGGTCTTCACCGGCTATCTCCTGTTCAGCGGTCACGCCTACATACTTAACAGCCTTTTTCCGGATCACCTGGGCCAGCCCAATGTATGGTATCCTCTCTATTGCTTTCTTTTTCATGGACAGCGCCTACCTTCCAAGGTAATACTTTGTGATGATCTTCTTCACCGTTGCCATTCCAGGGATCCCAATTGTAACACGGTTGGCTTTTACCCCTGCAACAGACGCGATGTGGCTGTCAACGGGGATCTGATGGGCAAAAGACCACTTTAAGATCTCAGCTATACAGCCTTCCAGGCTCTTCCCCTTCTTTCGGACTGCTCTTTGCATCTCTTCACGCTCTATGCACTGATCCTTGATATAGTCCAGCCAGTCTCCCATGATCTCTGCACACTTTACATGTTCCGCTTCCACTTTCAGCTTTCCAAGAGCTGCTGTGCGTGGATTAGCCAATTGACTCCATGTACCGTTCATGTAGTCCTCTGCATCCTCTGGATCCAGTCCGTTTTCTACTGCCAGAGCCTTTAAAGCCTCCATGTCTCCCTCTTCCTTCTGGCCCTCTGCTGCTGCATTCAGTTCCTCCACGGAATCAAATTCTCCAAATCGATCAAACATCTTGTTTTTCCTCCCTTATTGTTCTTGCAGAATGTGGTGAAAGCAGTTTTTTTATCTGCTGCCATTGCTCTGCATTGCGTACCAAATTACCTTTTGCGTTCTTCCATTCCCTTTGGGACCAACTGGTAAGCCAGCCCTGTTTTATTGACTCTGTGAGATAGTCGGAAGCTGAGTAAATACTCAGCATACAGGGCTTTTGAAGAATGTTTAAAGCATCTATAAGTGCCTGCAGATAGTTGCTGTTCTGGCTGGCCTTACGCTCTGCCTGGAGCTGTCTTTCATGCTGCTGGCCTGAACTGTCTACAAATGTCAGTTTTGCACTGTATCCACTCTGGCTGGCTTTCAGTTTTACGCTCACTTCATACACTTCAACACCTCCTTTTTTTCGGCCTCTCTTTCAACCTATTGGAAGGCCAGTCTGTATCTACCGGGTTTAATTTGACCATGACATAGCGCTGATACATATAGCCCAGCTTGTCCACACCGTTATACAGGCTATCTTTTACTATGTAATAGCCTTTGCGCGGCTTTGGATCCTGCTCCCAGTCACCTTTTATCTGCTTGTCCTTCCTGGTTACTTTTGGCTGTACCAGATTGCGGCTACACGAGTACCTCTGTTTTTCCGGGCTGTCCGGCTCCCTGAATGTCTTTTCGGTCTCTTTTACGAGATAGTCCGCCAGCTGATCATATTCGGCATCATCATAAAGCTGTACAAACTTTGGGGATCCTCTGCCCCGCCACAGCTCCCGGATATAGTCTGCTGTAGTCTGTACTCCATCATTTACGTTGTTGATTATCATGTGGTGGTGGATTGCTTTATTTTTGTACTCAGTCACCGCGATCCACCTCAGCACCATTCCTGCTTTCTTGTATTTTCGCCGCATTGCTTCCCTGAATTTATCAAGGTTGTCCTTTGCCTGCTGACGGTCCGGTCTGTTCTCTTTCCTGTATGTCAGTATCACATGCAGGTCACCCGGTCGGAAGTTAGCATTGATCAGTCGGGCCAGATGTCTGGCTGACTGTCTCATGTTCGCCTCCCGGATTGCTTCCGGAGTTTTCTGAACTGACTGCCGCTTAGTTCCTTTTCTCATCCCCCGTGGGTGGCACTTGATCACTTCCATCGCCGCCCCACAGATGATCTCTATCTGTCTATATCTGTGCATAACAGTGCCCCCTAAGTCTAATCCTTTAATCAAGTCTTAATACCGGGCTGTTTTCCCGGTATTTCTTGACTTTTCTGGGCTACTGATATAAAATGTTTATATCCAAATTTGTTAAACATTTTATATCAGTTAGGGCGGCGGGCTCCAAACCGCTGCCCTTTCTCTTTGTCTTCATCTGCAGTACTGCCACAGGCTGCAGAAAGCAAAGAATACAGCGATAATGGTTGTGACTTTACAGCGGGCTTTCCAGACGTCCCGCTCATTTTTTGCCGCTCTGAACATCCTTCTATAAATCTTTTCCATGTTTTTTCCCTTTCCAGGCTTGTCCTTCAGATCCGCCCTCAGGCGGTTTTTCTTTTGAAACCAGCAGGCTGCATGATCCTGTCCTGCCATTTGATTGCCAGCTGCTTGCGCTGCTCTGGTGTAAGAGTTTCCAGGCGCACGTCCTTGCCGTCGATCTCTACCATATTAATGATGGTGTACTTTTTCATATATGTAACCACTCCTTTCTTAATATTCTTATGTTTCTTTGCTTGTACTTGTTGCCTGTACTTCTCCATCGTCTTATACTGTACTTGCAGGCCCCCGCTAGGGCCAAGTACAGAAGAAAGGAGAAATTTATGGATAATACTTTAAGTAAAGAGCAGATTGCTCACGACCTTGCAGTTGCCTACGTGACTTATCAGGCTAATAAATCAGACTCCGATATTGATTTAGAGCCATTTGTACGGGACTATGTACAAGCCTACGCCGCAATTTTAGGCATTGTTGAGCGCACCTGCTAAACCACTTTATAAATAGCGAATGGCTGTTCTTTCTCAATCCGTTCGCTATTTTTTAAAAGTGCTTTCTCCAAAGATTTAGGAAGTTCCTCTGCCTCTCCTTTTGTAAATTGAGCTTCTTCCATCATTTCCATGACTTTCTTTACCATCTGATATTGACGCTGCCCTTTTTCAAATTCTGTTTTCATTCTTCTCACCCCTTTCTTATGCGCTCTTCTGTGTCATGCCCCGTGCAAATCTTATACCCTGAACAAATGCCAGAAAATCTTTCTTTTCCTGTGGTTCAAGCTCTTCCAGAAAAGCCATGACCTCTGCTGCTTCTGGCCGGTGTTCTACTGCTACTAAAGTTTCTGATGTGTTTCTTTTTTCTGCCATAATGTAGGCCTCCTTTCATTGTTTAACGATTACTAATGTTGTTTTAACGTTGTTCGTTGTTGTAATTGTATATTATAACGTTGTTCGTTAAAAGTCAATAGTTTTTTTACATTTTCTATTGACTTTTTTAACGTTCTTCGTTATTATATGAAATATAAAGAAAAGAACGGGGGTGATAACAATGACAATTAATGAACGTGTAAGATATTTTAGAAAAGATGTGCTGCACATGAATCAAACTGAATTTGCTCTTTCTATTGGAATGAAACAGACAAGTGTAAGTTCTTTTGAAAAAGAAGGTGCTACAGTATCTGATCAATCAATAAAAGCCATTTCTTCAATCCACGGTGTTAGCGAAAAATGGCTGCGAAATGGCATTGAACCAATGTATATACAACCAGCAACATTCAGCCTGGATGACTTTGCAAAGTCCAAAGGTGCTACACCGTTGGAATTGGAAATTCTGAAGACATATTTTGAACTGGATCCGGAGATCCGGAAAGCAGCAATGGCATTCTTCAAAAAGAAGCTGCTATCCGCTGTAGCTGCTGATCCTGGACTACTGATCCCGGATGAAGAAGATCTTAACGAAACTTATCCTGCTAAGGTTGGAAACGACGCTATGAAGGAAACTTCTTAAAAGGCGCCCAGCCTTCCAGCTGGGTTAACGGATATAGTAGAGTTTTGTCAGATTAGGGTTAAAAAGTAAATTATAGTAGATAGTACGGGTTTTCCGGTAACATATCGCAAACACTCTGCAGTCTGCATAGCTTATGTACTTTTTGATCATCAAGCCTCACACCTTTCTGTTATATGACCGGAAGGGCTGGGCGCGTCTAATCATTATAACCAGAAGAACGTTAGTTCTTCTCTGGTAATATATGGAAAATTACGGAGGAAAATATGATTACTGTTTCTTTAAATGGAATAGAGGAAAGACTTCCAGAAAAAGTCATACGTAATAAGG
>ERZ772991.341-NODE-341-length-62024-cov-67.163307_pt1 | contig 62024 bp, 53 predicted proteins | sample MGYA00511128_ERZ772991 | MGnify/ENA primary metagenome ERZ772991 (study PRJEB29015, sample SAMEA2737655) | human gut metagenome | biome: human gut; feature: human-associated habitat; material: faeces | place: China | collected 2012 ... | reverse complement strand
ACCTCCGCAACCCCATGTTTTCACATAACTGTTGCGTTGACCAATTGAATCTACAGCGGTGAGTTTCGTTGACCTGCATTTGAGCGAAGTGGCGCAAATGGTCAATTACGGTTTCTTCGGCGACATTGATGTTGCCGTCATTGAAGCATCGGCACTGGCACCGGATGGTCGAGTCTGGTTAACCAGCGGGATCGGTAATGCGCCGACCTGGCTGCTGCGGGCGAAGAAAGTGATCATTGAACTCAATCACTATCACGATCCGCGCGTTGCAGAACTGGCGGATATTGTGATTCCTGGCGCGCCACCGCGGCGCAATAGCGTGTCGATCTTCCATGCAATGGATCGCGTCGGTACCCGCTATGTGCAAATCGATCCGAAAAAGATTGTCGCCGTCGTGGAAACCAACTTGCCCGACGCCGGTAATATGCTGGATAAGCAAAATCCCATGTGCCAGCAGATTGCCGATAACGTGGTCACGTTCTTATTGCAGGAAATGGCGCATGGGCGTATTCCGCCGGAATTTCTGCCGCTGCAAAGTGGCGTGGGCAATATCAATAATGCGGTAATGGCGCGTCTGGGGGAAAACCCGGTAATTCCTCCGTTTATGATGTATTCGGAAGTGCTACAGGAATCGGTGGTGCATTTACTGGAAACCGGCAAAATCAGCGGGGCCAGCGCCTCCAGCCTGACAATCTCGGCCGATTCCCTGCGCAAGATTTACGACAATATGGATTACTTTGCCAGCCGCATTGTGTTGCGTCCGCAGGAGATTTCCAATAACCCGGAAATCATCCGTCGTCTGGGCGTCATCGCTCTGAACGTCGGCCTGGAGTTTGATATTTACGGGCATGCCAACTCAACACACGTAGCCGGGGTCGATCTGATGAACGGCATCGGCGGCAGCGGTGATTTTGAACGCAACGCGTATCTGTCGATCTTTATGGCCCCGTCGATTGCTAAAGAAGGCAAGATCTCAACCGTCGTGCCAATGTGCAGCCATGTTGATCACAGCGAACACAGCGTCAAAGTGATCATCACCGAACAAGGGATCGCCGATCTGCGCGGTCTTTCCCCGCTTCAACGCGCCCGCACTATCATTGATAATTGTGCACATCCTATGTATCGGGATTATCTGCATCGCTATCTGGAAAATGCGCCTGGCGGACATATTCACCACGATCTTAGCCACGTCTTCGACTTACACCGTAATTTAATTGCAACCGGCTCGATGCTGGGTTAATGACTCGTCCCGTCACGATCTTCAGCAATATGCTGAAGCATCGTGGCGGTATAACGATGATTTCTGATTGAATAAAGATATTCCTGCATATACATCGGCCTGTGCGGTGCATCAAAATATTTCAGCGTTGCCGGATTCACCAGTCGCCAGGCAAAATGCGGGATCACCGTCAGAAAATGTCCGCGCTCCACGGCGCTGATTTTGGCCATAAAACTGTAGGGACGATAAATAATGGTTGGATTGATCCCACAAGGTCGCATATTCGCATCAATCATTGCTTCGAAGTTGGCCCGGTTCTGAAAGCGCATTTGTAGCCAGGGCAGCTCCTGAAGCAGCTCTTGCTCTTGTCGCTCTTCATAACGGCGAGAAACGAGAAAGCCTAATCGCAGCGGTGGTAGTTCACTGATAGTCAGGTTTTCCAGTTCCTGAACTCGTGCAGATACATGCTGTGGGGAGATAATAAAATCTAACTGGCGGTCAAAAAGATTATCGATAACGCCATTTTCGCTGAACTCAACTGGCTGGGCGGTCACGCCTTCATACTTATCTCCGAGACTAATCAACTGATCGAAAATAATTGTCGGATAAGTATTATCTATGCCAATCACAATTTCTCGTGAACGACGCCCTGAGTTATGGATTTCATTATCAATCGCAGAAAGCCGTTGATAAACCGGGAACAGTTTTTGATACAGTTCCTGTCCGGCTTTATTGAGGCTGATATTATTATCTTTGCGGGTAAATAGCGTATAGCCAATTTGTTCTTCCAGCGCGGCAATGCTTTTACCAAATGGCGAAGCCGTCATATGGATTTTTTCTGCCGCCCGGGCAATATTATTGGTTTGCGCTAATAAAATGAAATTGCGCATCTTTTTCGAAATAAAAATGTCCATCCCCCTCCCCCGCATCCTTGTCCGCTTAACCGTTTCAGTCAGCCTATCCTTGATGAAACCGCGAGCAAAGATAGGTGATTACGTCATGGTTTTACAGAAAATTACAGAAAAAGGAGGCAATATCGGGTAAAGGCATTAGCCCGACGAATACGTCGGGCTACAAATATTATTGTGCTGCAGGTGTTTTAGCGGGTTGTTGATCCACAGGTTCTAACTGGAAGACCACATCGACCTGATCATCAAACTGAATAGCGGCCTGCTCGTAAGTTTCCTGGGCGGACACCGGCGCGGCATCGGCTTTCATCATCCGCACCATTGGGCTGGGCTGATAGTTGGAAACATGGTAGCGCACGCTATATACCGGCCCCAGTTTACGATGAAAGCCGTTCGCCAGTTCCTGCGCCTGATGAATCGCGTTATCAATCGCTGCCTTACGCGCTTTGTCTTTATAGGCATCCGGCTGCGCCACGCCCAGCGACACAGAACGAATTTCGTTAAGACCCGCCTTCAGCGCGCCATCCAGCAAGGAATTCAGTTTGTCTAACTGACGGAGCGTGACTTCCACCGTTCTCACAGCGCGGTAGCCTTTAAGGATACTTTTACCATCCTGATAATCATAATCTGGCTGGGTGCGTAAGTTCGCTGAGCTGATATCTTTTTTCGCGATCTGATTGAGTTCAAGGAAGGAAATGTATTGTGCGACGCGCTCATCTGCCTGTTTCTTGGCAGTAGCGGCATCCTTCGCGGCCACGTTAACTTCAATCGCAAGAGTGGCAATGTCTGGCACCGCATCCACGCTTGCCGTACCGGAGGTGACAATATGCGGTCCATCCGGCAATTCGTTAGCCTGCGCTGCCATCCCGCTAATACCCATTAATGCCGCCAGGGCGATAACTTTGAACTTCACGTTAGTCTCTCCGTGTTAATTGACTTGCCCAAAATTCAGGACCTCTGGAGGCAAGCTTAGCGCCTCTGTTTTATTTTTCCATCAGATAGCGCCTAACTGAACAAGGCTTGTGCATGAGCAATACCGTCTCTCGCCAGCTGCAAGGCAATAAACCACATAACACATCCCACAACCAGATTGATAATGCGCTGTGCTTTTGCCGTGCGCAGACGCGGTGCCAGCCAGGCTGCGAGAAGAGCCAGACCAAAGAACCACAGGAAAGAGGCGCTAATTGTCCCGAGTGCAAACCAGCGTTTTGGTTCCACATCAAGTTGCCCGCCAAGGCTGCCCAGTACAACAAAAGTATCCAGGTAAACATGCGGATTCAGCCAGGTCACTGCCAACATGGTGGCGATAATTTTCCATCTGCCTTGCTTCATGACTTCGGCGCTGGCTAACTCAATATTACTGCTCATTGCTGTTTTAAAAGCGCCAAAACCATACCACAGCAAGAAGGCTACGCCGCCCCAGGTGACCAGCGCCAGCAACCACGGCGACTGCATCAATAACGCGCTGCCACCAAAAATCCCGGCGCAAATCAGGACCAAATCGCTGATAGCACAAAGTAAGGCAATCATAATGTGGTACTGACGACGTATGCCCTGATTCATCACAAAAGCATTTTGTGGACCGAGCGGTAGGATCATAGCCGCCCCAAGTGCAAGACCTTGAAAGTAATAAGAAAACACGTTGGATATTCCGAATTAAGTATCTGATGCAGAGACTATATCGCGGGATTGTTATTAGCGGAAATTGATAATATTAATTGGCAATCAGAAAAACTAATAAGAGAGAGGCCAGAGAGTATTATCTGGCCTCAGCGTTGATTACGCAGCTTTGTCTTCTTTCACCCGCTTAAAGTTCACATCCATTTGCGGGTACGGGAAGCTGATACCGGCGGCATCAAATTCACGTTTAATACGCTCCAGCACATCCCAGTACACGTTTTGCAGATCGCCGCTGTTGCTCCAGACGCGGACCACGAAATTAATCGACGATGCACCAAGTTCGTTCAGGCGCACAGTCATTTCGCGATCTTTCAAAATGCGATCTTCAGACTGGATAATATTGGTCAGGATCTGCTTAACCTGATCGATATCGGAATCATACGCCACGCCAATAATAAATTCGTTACGGCGAACTGGCTCGCGGGAGAAGTTAATAATATTTCCGGCAATAATTTTACCGTTCGGAATAACGATAATTTTACCGTCTGCAGTACGCATGGTGGTGGAGAAAATCTGCACACTCAGCACAGTACCGGCTACGCCGCCCAGGTCAACATATTCTCCGGCACGGAACGGGCGGAACATGACAAGTAACACGCCAGCGGCCAGGTTAGACAGTGACCCCTGCAAAGCCAGACCAACAGCTAAGCCTGCGGCACCGAGTACAGCAATGACTGACGCGGTTTGTACACCCACGCGTCCCAGTGCAGCGATTAGCGTAAAGGCGATAATACCGTAACGGACTAATGCAGAAAGAAAATCAGCAACAGTGGCATCGATTTTACGGGAGATCATCAGGCGATTCACCGCGTTGGAAATCATCCGCGCGATAATCAAACCAACGATGATGATCGCGAGTGCCGCCACGATGTTTACTGCATAACTTAGCAGCAGCGCCTGGTTAGCTACCAGCCAGCTTCCCGCGCCGTTTATGCTATCGACAACATTCAAATCTTCCATTCAATATTCCTTTTCAACTGACTCAAAATGGAGAAATACACTCCGCCGCCTTATGACGGGCAGTCTGACAAGGGTAAACAATAAAGCATAATTTTGCCAAATAGATCACAGATTTCTCATCTGAATCACCTTGCTTTTGGCGAAAAAATCCCCGCAGAGCGGGGCTCAGACAGATATCAATGTGCGCTTTGTCATGCCGGATGCGGCGTGAACGCCTTATCCGGCCTACAAAAACCTGCAAATTCAATATATTGCAGGATACGTGTAGGCCTGATAAGCGTAGCGCATCAGGCAATTTTGCTTTTGGCGAAAAAAAGACCCGCAGAGCGGGCCTTGAGATAAGCAGAAAGGAATATCTTACAGAACGTCGATCGCGTTCAGTTCCTGGAATGCTTTCTCCAGACGAGCGATCATCGAAGTCTGACCGGCACGCAGCCATACGCGCGGATCGTAGTATTTCTTGTTCGGCTGATCTTCGCCTTTCGGGTTACCCAGCTGACCCTGCAGATAAGCTTCGTTCGCTTTGTAGTAGTTCAGAACGCCTTCCCAGGTTGCCCATTGGGTATCGGTATCGATGTTCATTTTTACTACGCCGTAGCTTACGGAGTCTTTGATTTCCTGAGCAGTAGAACCGGAACCACCGTGGAATACGAAGTTCAGGCTGTTGTGCGGCAGGTTGTGTTTCTTGGAAACATATTCCTGAGAATCACGCAGGATGGTCGGAGTCAGAACCACGTTACCCGGCTTGTAAACACCGTGTACGTTACCGAAGGACGCTGCGATGGTGAAACGCGGGCTGATTTTGCTCAGTTCGGTGTATGCGTAATCAACGTCTTCCGGCTGGGTGTACAGTGCAGAAGCGTCCATGTGGCTGTTGTCCACGCCGTCTTCTTCACCACCGGTGCAACCCAGTTCGATTTCCAGAGTCATGCCGATTTTGGACATGCGCTCCAGGTATTTAGAGCAGATTTCGATGTTCTCTTGCAGAGATTCTTCAGACAGGTCGATCATGTGAGAAGAGAACAGCGGCTTACCGGTAGCTGCGAAGTGTTTTTCACCCGCGTCCAACAGACCGTCGATCCACGGCAGCAGTTTCTTCGCGCAGTGGTCAGTGTGCAGGATAACCGGAACACCATAATGTTCAGCCATCTGGTGAACGTGATGCGCACCAGAGATCGCGCCCAGGATAGCAGCACCCTGCGGAACGTCAGATTTCACGCCTTTACCAGCGATAAAGGAAGCACCACCGTTGGAGAACTGAACGATAACCGGCGCTTTAACTTTAGCAGCGGTTTCCAGTACGGCGTTGATGGAGTCAGTACCGACGCAGTTTACTGCTGGCAGTGCGAAGTTGTTTTCTTTTGCTACCTGGAAAACTTTCTGTACGTCATCACCAGTGATTACGCCAGGTTTTACGAAATCAAAAATCTTAGACATGTCTCTTGTCCTGTATCGTCGGGCCTTATACTCGTCATACTTCAAGTTGCATGTGCTGCGTCTGCGTTCGCTCACCCCAGTCACTTACTTATGTAAGCTCCTGGGGATTCACTCTCTTGTCGCCTTCCTGCAACTCGAATTATTTAGAGTATGAAAAATTGCGTGCTCTAAAAGCGCGCTGAAACAAGGGCAGGTTTCCCTGCCCTGTGATTTTTTACTTCTTAGCGCGCTCTTCGAGCATCGCTACTGCAGGCAGTACTTTACCTTCCACGAATTCGAGGAATGCGCCGCCGCCAGTGGAGATGTAGGAGATTTTGTCAGCAATGCCGAACAGGTCGATTGCTGCCAGAGTGTCGCCGCCGCCAGCGATGGAGAACGCTTCGCTGTCTGCGATAGCGTTAGCCACGATTTCAGTACCTTTGCGGAAGTTCGGGAATTCGAACACGCCAACCGGACCGTTCCACAGAATGGTTTTCGCATTCTTCAGGATTTCAGCCAGTTCCTGAGCGGAAGCATCACCGATATCCAGGATCTGCTCGTCAGCTTTCACATCGTTAACAGATTTCAGGGTAGCCGGTGCAGTTTCAGAGAACTCGGTTGCTACGCGAACATCAGACGGAACCGGGATGTTGCAGGTGGTCAGCAGACGTTTAGCTTCGTCAACCAGGTCAGCTTCGTACAGGGATTTACCCACATCGTGGCCTTGTGCCGCGATAAAGGTGTTAGCGATACCACCACCAACAATCAGCTGGTCAGCGATTTTAGACAGGGAGTCCAGAACGGTCAGTTTGGTAGATACTTTAGAACCACCAACGATAGCCACCATCGGGCGAGCAGGTTCTTTCAGTGCTTTACCCAGCGCGTCCAGTTCAGCTGCCAGCAGCGGGCCTGCGCACGCAACGTCAGCGAATTTACCGATACCGTGAGTAGAAGCCTGCGCGCGGTGAGCAGTACCGAATGCGTCCATTACGAACACGTCACACAGTGCAGCGTATTTTTTGGACAGGGTTTCGTCGTCTTTCTTCTCGCCTTTGTTGAAGCGAACGTTTTCCAGAACAACCAGTTCACCTTCAGCAACGTCAACGCCGTCGAGGTAATCTTTAACCAGACGAACCGGGTTAGACAGTTTGTCTTTCAGGTAGTTAACAACCGGCAGCAGAGAGAATTCTTCGTTGTACTCGCCTTCGGTAGGACGACCCAGGTGGGAAGTTACCATCACTTTTGCGCCTTGTTTCAGGGCCAGTTCGATGGTCGGCAGAGAAGCACGGATACGCGCGTCGCTGGTTACTTTCCCGTCTTTTACTGGTACGTTCAGATCCGCACGGATAAATACACGTTTCCCAGCAAGATCCAGATCGGTCATCTTAATTACAGACATGGTGAATCCTCTCGTTGATTCTAAAAGTTTTGCAGACGCTGCTTGCGTCTTACCTGAAAGCAACAGTAGCCATAGCTAACGTCGTGTCGAGCATTCGGTTAGCAAAGCCCCATTCGTTATCGCACCAGACCAACGTTTTGATCAGGTGTGCGCCACTGACCCGGGTTTGGGTGCCATCGACAATGGCACTGTGCGGATCGTGGTTAAAATCTACAGAGACCAACGGCAATTCCGTATAGTCAACTATACCATGAAATGCACCTTGTGCTGCTTTTTGCAGCAACAGGTTGACTTCATTGGCTTTTACAGGTTTCTTCACCGTCACGCTTAAATCGATTGCCGTCACATTTATGGTTGGCACACGTACCGCAATCGCTTCAAAGCGATCGTTAAATTGCGGAAAAAATCGTGTGATACCGGCGGCCAGTTTAGTATCGACCGGAATGATCGACTGGCTGGCTGCCCGGGTGCGACGCAGGTCAGGATGGTATGCATCAATAACCTGTTGATCGTGCATGGCGGAGTGAATTGTGGTCACAGTGCCGGACTCAATACCGTACGCATCATCTAACAATTTGATGACGGGAATTATGCAATTCGTGGTACAGGAAGCGTTAGAAACGATGCGGTGTTCCGCACGAAGTTGATCCTGATTGACGCCGTAAACAACGGTCGCGTCGAGATCGTTACTGCCAGGATGTGAAAAGAGCACTTTTTTGGCCCCGGCGGCAATATGCGCTTCGCCATGCTCGCGGGAGCCATATACGCCGGTGCAGTCGAGGACTACATCAACGCCAAGTTCACGCCAGGGGAGCGATTGCAGTGAACGTTCATGCAATACGCGGATGGCGTCATCACCAACAAAAAGTTGATCGCGTTCCTGTCGTACTTCCCATGCAAAACGGCCATGGCTGGTGTCATATTTCAACAAATGCGCCATGCCCGCAGCATCCGCCAGTTCGTTGATTGCCACCACGGTAATTTCCGCCCGGCGTCCGGATTCATACAAAGCACGAACCACATTACGCCCGATGCGACCGAAGCCATTTATCGCTACGCGTACGGTCATAGATCTCCTGCAAGGTTTTCCCTGAGCAAATTTGCCAGACAGAGTAATCCAGCAAATCGTCCGGGGAAACCTTACCTGTCGCAAACTGCGACTGATTGGTTAATTGTCGAACATTTAATCGACTGAAACGCTTCAGCTAGGATAAGCGAAACGTGGAATAAAAGGAATGTTTGTCCAGCCGAAGAAGACATTTATCTGACTCACATCACACTTTTATCCCCTTTTGTGGGAAGCTTTATTCCAGGCTGGCGTAATAATAACCCTACAATAACTGGAATAAATTGTCAGCTTGTGAAGTGATACCGGCCTTCTTCAGTCATCTCTACTATCAGATTGGCCTGACGGCTATTCATCAGCACACGCTCGACATTGGGGCCATCGGTGCGGGCATAAAATGCTTCGGCTACTTGCCGCGTTAATCCTCCCGCAATTTTACGACTAATCAAGCGCTCCCGCAGAATTTGAGCAGGTGCATGAATAAAAATAGAAAAATCGCAGAAAGATGCCAACTCCAGCCACTTTTCATCATCCAGTAACAACCAGTTTCCTTCGACGATGACGAGTGGTGCGGTAACGTGCAACGCATCTTCAACAGGATCATGCTTTTGTCGATCGTACTGCGGCCACGTACAATCCCCTTCCACGACCTGGCGCAGATTTTCCGTCAGTTTCGCAACGTCAAATGTCTCTGGTGCGCCTTTGAAGGGGCGCAATTGATGCGCATCCAGCCAGCTATTGTAATGGTGAAAACCATCCATCGGGAGCGTCTGAATAGCGGGCAGTTCCGGGTCTTGTTGCGCGAGATATTCCCAGAAGGTGGTTAGGGTTGATTTACCCGTCCCCGGCGGAGCGCAAAGAAAAACCACCGTACGCCGCTGCGGATTTACCGTCTGTAAGGCCGCCAACATGTGCAGCAACGGTTTATGTACATTTTCAATCTCTTCGTTCTGGTACTGTGCCTGTATCTTCAGCCCATTCACCGTTAATTCAATTTTCACGGCGTTAATTCCTTTAAGGTGGTCGTTACTGCCAGCGTCAGCGCCGTTTTGACCATTCCGCTAAAACGCGCCTCTGACCAGACGGAGAAATCAGCGAACTTCATCGCTTTTAACGCGTCATAGAGCATCGCATTGCGGGTTATGCTATTGACGTTGCTGATAAAATCCCAGGTCATGTCATCGGCAAATCCGGGCGTTTCATCCTGTTCGTTCAGGTAATGCCAGAACTGGGAAAAATGCGTGATATCGGCGTACAACCATTTATCCATTTTCCCCAACGCATAAATCAAACGCAGTGCAACATCAATATCGTCAAGCGGGCCGCTTTGGGCGAGTAACGGCTTCACTGCATATTCCACGATCTCTTCATCGTTATCGACAAACAGCGACGGCAGAAACTGGCGTATCCCCTGGAGCAAAATGGTATGCGCAGTTTTCATAAATGAAAATAAATTGTCCTGTGCATCCAGTTGCTCAAGCACATCATCTTCTGTCAGCGTCGCCATTGGTCTTCCGATAGATCACCATCAATGCAGGGAGTCTATTATATTACACGTTTGGTCCGCGCCGCCGATCAGTAATGTCTGCGTCCGCACCCCATTCGCCGTCTGTTGGATACCGTTCACCAGCTCACCGCCCGTCACGCCCGTAGCGCTAAAGAGGATATCGTTCCCCCTCACCAGTTCATCGAGCGAGTACACACGGTTAACGTCAACGCCCATTGCCTTGCAACGCTTGCGCTCCTGCTCTGCAATCTGCCGATTTTCCGTGTAATCCCCTTTAGCCTGGCAAAAGTCAATCAGCTCGGCCTGCATATCCCCGCCTAATGCTTTAACGGCACAGGCAGAAATCACGCCTTCTGGCGCACCGCCGATGGTGTACATCACATCGTAAGGATTATCCTGCCAGCAGGTCAGCACGCTGGCGGCGACATCGCCATCCGGCAGGGCAAAAACCTTCACGCCCAGCTGTGTTGCTTCCTCAATCGCGGCACTCAGGCGCGGTTTATCCAGCGTAACCATGCGCAGCTTATCCAGCGGTTTGCCTAACGCTTTCGCCACGTTGCGCAGGTTGTCCGTCAGAGGCAAAGACAGATCAATCGCGCCCGCCGCCAGCCGATTAACAACCAGCTTTTTCATATACATATCGGGCGCATGTAACAGGCTATCTCGAGGGGCGAAAGCCATGACCGCCAGCGCATTGCTCTGCCCCATCGCCACCATCCGCGTGCCTTCAATGGGATCAACCGCGATATCGACTTCTGGCCCATCGCCTTTGCCCACCTCTTCGCCAATCCACAGCATCGGCGCATGGTCAATTTCTCCTTCGCCGATAACCACTCGTCCACGAAAAGCGACGTCGTTTAATGCCTGGCGCATCGCGGTGACCGCCAGGCCATCAATTTTATTTTTGTCGCCACATCCGGTTTGCGGCCAGGCAGCCAACGCTGCCTGTTCCGTAACGCGAAATAATGGCCACGCCAGGGACATCATTGCGCGGCCTCCCCGATATCAACGCCAAATTGTGCCAGCAGATATTTCTCGGCCTGTTCATTCCAGATGCCGTGCGTTTCCTCAACCAGCCGCGCCAACTCTTTAAACAGCGGATCGGTTTTGCCTTTTTCGGCAAAATCGGCAATGGCAGTGAGCGGCATGGTCACGCCGTTATAAATGAGTTTTTTACCGCCAGGGATATCCGGCAGATTGAGCACGGTTTCTGGCACCGCATCCAGGCCACCGATATGGGTCACCATAAACGACGGCTGTAACTGCCCAGTGGCGCTAAGGGCAATCGCCTCTTTCATGTCGTCCGTTGAACCGCCAGATGTACCGACGACGTGCGTGCTGTTGTAATGGACGTTGTAGAAATTAAACGGCACTTTGAAGTTTTTATCCGTCGGCCCGGCAAAGAAGTTCAGACAGCCATCTTCCGCCAGTAATTCATCAGCCATCTCAACGACAGCAGGCACCGCCGCATAAACAAAAATGTCATCGAACCCGGCATCTCCTGTCAGCGCCCGCAGCATCTGGACAGGATCGCTCATCCCTTTGGTATTCACATACACCAGCTCAATGCCTTTACTGGCCGCCAGTTCCACCGGCAGCAGCTTCTGTACCTGCGCCAGACGTTTGTCGTCGATATCGACCACCACCACCCGCGACGGTTGTATGCCGCCGTTAATGGCGTAATCGATAGCGCCAATGCCCATCGGACCTGCACACGCCAGCAGTGCAATATTGCCGCCAGGTTTGACGCCCATGCGATGCTCATAAACATATTGCGTGGTGTGATAATTGGCATGATAAGCACCAATAATGCAGCACATAGGCTCTGCCAGCGACGCCGCAGCAAAATAAGAGCCGTGATACGGTAATACGCAGCCCAAATTAATGGCGATTTCGGGAATAATCATATAAGTGGCATTGCCGCCAAAATATTCGTAGCTGTAGCCCGCTGAATATCCGCTTGGTAACCCCATCGCCGGTTGCAATACAAAACGCTGGCCTTTTTTATATTTGCCAGTGAGATTTTTACCCACTTCGACAATAACCCCGGCACATTCATGCCCGGTAATGACCGGATGATTTTCTAAATCGTCGGGTACGCGTTTATGTTCACTACCGAGTAACGCCGCTTTCCAGGTCGATAAACAGACGCTGTCAGAAATTACACTCACCAGTAATTCATTATCGGTAATTTCTGGCAGTTCAAATACGCGCAGACGGACATCCCGCTTGCCATAAATAGCAGCAACTTTGGTTTTCATTTTTACCTCTGTAATCAGTGTTTATGTTCGGCGGTTAATTGATTAAATAAAGTGTCGAGTTTTGGATCGCCAATATAGTTATTAATCAATATCAGTGGTTTATCCGTCACACGTTTCACGCGCCCTTCCAGACTGGCATGAGTAACGACGATATCCGCATCCGCAGGCACGTTTTCTATGGCGTAATGTTTTACTTCAATTGCCAGCCCCGCTTTTTCCAGGCGTTTACGGAAGGTGGTCGCGCCCATCGCACTGGAGCCCATCCCCGCATCGCAAACAAAGGCGATACGCTTAACCCTGCTTAACGAGAATGCACCCTCTTGTTTCATCGCCTTAACCGCATTGGCTGACTGAGCAAACTCATCTTCGCTCTCCGTTTCCACCGTTTTTTCCATCTTCAGTATCAGCGAAGTAATAGCAAAGGACACCAGGGTACCTACCGTAACACCGGCAATTGTCGCCAGGAACGAGCCTTTCGGCGTCAGTGCCAGGTAAGCAAAGATAGACCCCGGACTTGGGCCAGCCACCAGACCACCGTCCAGTAAGTTAAACATCCAGGTGCCAGACATACCGCCCGCAATCATGGCAATAATGGTCAGCGGCTTCATCAGCACATACGGGAAATACAGTTCGTGGATCCCACCGAGGAAGTGAATAATCATCGCCCCGGGCGCAGAACGTTTACTCATCCCTTTACCAAACAAGGTAAACGCCAGCAGCAGCCCCAGGCCCGGACCTGGGTTAGAGGCCACCATAAAGAAGATGGATTTACCGTTAACCGAAGCCTGTTGCATTCCCAGCGGATAATAGACGCCCTGATCGATCGCATTATTGAGGAAAAGCACTTTCGCCGGTTCATTGATGACTGACAACAATGGCAGATAACCCGCATGTACCAGCGCCTCAATACACTCTTTGACGAAAGTATTGGCAATTAACACCGCCGGGCCGATAACTTCAAAACCCAGCAGACAAAGGAGCATCCCCGCGATACCTAATGAGAAGTTATTGATAACCATCTCAAAACCGGCAGGTATGCGTTTTTCCAGTGCCTTATCGACATATTTTATGACCAACCCACCGAGCGGCCCCATGATCATTGAGCCAAGGAACATCGGGATCTCTGCGCCAACGATCACACCAATAGTACCTATTCCGCCCATGACCGCCCCGCGTTTACCGCCGACCAGATGACCACCTGTAGAACCAATCATCACGGGCAATAAATAGGTAATCATCGGGCCGACAATTTTGGCGAAATGTTCGTTAGGCAGCCAACCGGTGGGAATAAATAACGCAGTAATAAAACCCCAGGCAATAAAAGCACCAATATTGGGGATGACCATTGCAGTCAAAAAGCCCCCAAAAGCCTGGACCTTTGCACGAGCAGACTTGTTTTCCATAATATTATCCTGTAGAGGAGAGAGTAATTATCCGCGGCTGATAATGTCCGCTAATTGTTTTTCTGATGATGCTGTTAAGAGTTGTTCGAGTATTTCTTCTTCGCACAGTAATTCACTTAACGCCTGAATAGCGCCAATGTGCGAATCGGCATCGGCAGCAGAGAGTCCGATGAGTAATTTAATTGGTTCGTCATTCCCCGGAAAATAAACACCTTGTTCAAGTAATGTCAAAGACATCCCGGTTTTAAGCGCCCCACATTCCGGTCGCGCATGAGGCATTGCCACGCCTGGTGCGAGAATATAATAAGGGCCATTGTTAATGGTGGAATCTTTAATTGCCTGAATGTAATTCTCGCTGATATAGTTTTTATCCAGCAATGATACCATCGAGAAATCGATAGCTTCCTGCCAATCTTTTGCTGAATGTATAACTGAGATTGATGATTCTGGAAAATAATCACTAAGCCGCATAAATTATCCTTATTTTATTTTTAGGGTACCGTCCGGCGGTAAAAATAAAATACTCGTGCGGTTTAATGAAAGCAATTGAGCAGGGAAACCGGTGTTTTGAAAACAGTGAATTATTAATTTCTTATATAACATTGAGTTATAGATATAACAACAAATGTCAATACGCATATCGTGATGCATATTACATAATTGATATTTATTGCATATAAATATTTGTGATCTACAACACGCCTTATCTATTGCTTGTCCGCAAACGGACATATCAAGGTAATAAAAAAGGTCGCCGAAGCGACCTTTTTACCCGAAATGCTAATTACAGCAGTTCTTTTGCTTTCGCAACAACGTTATCAACAGTGAAGCCGAACTCTTCAAACAGCAGCTCTGCCGGAGCAGATTCACCGAAGGTGGTCATACCGACGATAGCACCGTTCAGGCCAACATACTTGTACCAGTAGTCAGCAATACCCGCTTCTACAGCAACGCGTGCAGTAACCGCTTTCGGCAGTACGGATTCACGGTAAGCAGCATCCTGCTTGTCAAATGCGTCGGTAGACGGCATGGACACCACGCGCGCTTTCACGCCTTCGGCAGTCAGTTTTTCGTAGGCAGCAACAGCCAGTTCAACTTCTGAACCGGTAGCGATGAAAATCAGTTCCGGCTGACCGGCGCAGTCTTTCAGCACATAACCACCGCGCGCGATGTTTGCCAGTTGCTCTTCAGTTCGTTCCTGCTGCGCCAGGTTCTGACGGGAGAGGATCAGTGCGGTCGGGCCGTCCTGACGCTCAACACCGTATTTCCACGCGACCGCGGATTCAACCTGGTCACACGGACGCCATGTAGACATGTTCGGGGTTACGCGCAGAGAAGCGACCTGCTCAACCGGCTGGTGAGTCGGGCCGTCTTCGCCCAGACCGATGGAGTCGTGGGTGTAAACCATCACCTGACGCTGTTTCATCAGCGCAGCCATACGTACGGCGTTACGTGCGTATTCCACGAACATCAGGAAGGTGGAGGTGTACGGCAGGAAGCCACCGTGCAGGGAGATACCGTTAGCAATCGCGGTCATACCGAACTCGCGAACACCGTAGTGGATGTAGTTACCCGCAGCATCTTCGTTGATTGCTTTAGAACCAGACCACAGGGTCAGGTTAGACGGCGCCAGGTCAGCAGAACCGCCGAGGAATTCCGGCAACAGCGGACCGAACGCTTCGATAGCATTCTGAGACGCTTTACGGCTGGCGATTTTCGCCGGATTAGCCTGCAGTTTAGCGATGAACTCTTTCGCTTTAGCGTCGAAGTCAGACGGCATTTCGCCTTTCATACGGCGGGTAAATTCAGCGGCTTCCTGCGGATAAGCTTTCGCGTAAGCAGCGAATTTCTCGTTCCATGCGGATTCTTTCGCCTGGCCTGCTTCTTTCGCATCCCACTGAGCATAGATTTCAGACGGGATTTCGAACGGCGCATATTTCCAGCCCAGTTGTTCGCGGGTCAGGGCAATTTCAGCGTCGCCCAGCGGCGCACCGTGGGAGTCGTGGGTACCGGCTTTGTTCGGGGAACCGAAACCGATGATGGTTTTGCACATCAGCAGGGAAGGTTTGTCAGTCACTGCGCGCGCTTCTTCTACTGCGCGTTTGATAGATGCCGCGTCATGACCGTCGATGTCGCGAATAACGTGCCAGCCGTAAGCTTCGAAACGCATTGCGGTGTCGTCGGTGAACCAGCCTTCAACGTGACCATCGATAGAAATACCGTTGTCATCGTAGAATGCAATCAGTTTACCCAGCTTCAGCGTACCCGCCAGAGAGCAAACTTCGTGGGAGATGCCTTCCATCATGCAGCCGTCGCCCATGAAGGCGTAGGTGTAGTGGTCGACAATGTCGTGGCCCGGACGGTTAAACTGCGCCGCCAGCGTTTTTTCTGCAATCGCCATACCGACTGCGTTGGCAATACCCTGACCCAGCGGACCGGTGGTGGTTTCCACACCAGCGGTGTAACCCACTTCCGGGTGACCCGGAGTTTTAGAGTGCAGCTGACGGAAGTTTTTCAGTTCTTCCATCGGCAGATCGTAACCGGTGAGGTGCAGCAGGCTGTAGATCAGCATGGAGCCGTGGCCGTTGGACAGCACGAAGCGGTCACGGTCAGCCCAGGACGGATTCTGCGGGTTGTGTTTCAGGAAATCACGCCACAGGACTTCGGCAATGTCAGCCATACCCATAGGGGCACCCGGGTGACCGGATTTGGCTTTCTGTACTGCGTCCATGCTCAGCGCACGAATAGCATTGGCAAGCTCTTTACGTGAGGACATTTTGACTCCAGATCGGATGATGAAGGGCACGCCCTTAACGACTTGACGACAGCGCGTTTTGGGCTACGCCGGAAAATTTGCCAACAATTTACCGCAAGCCGCGCGTCATGTACATGGAACATCCTTTTGCCGCTTCAGAAATCTCTGGATCATGCTCGCATGTTGCGCAATCTACTCGCCCGTCCGCTGCGCTTTTCCTTATACTGAGACTGAGCGTCGATTCACCTGCAAACGGCGCATTTTTAGAATAATCCTGACCTTGTGCGGAAGAGAAAACATGAAAATTCGCGCCTTATTGGTAGCAATGAGCGTGGCAACGGTACTGACTGGTTGCCAGAATATGGACTCCAACGGACTGCTCTCATCAGGAGCGGAAGCTTTTCAGGCTTACAGTTTGAGTGATGCGCAGGTGAAAACCCTGAGCGATCAGGCATGTCAGGAGATGGACAGCAAGGCGACGATTGCGCCAGCCAATAGCGAATACGCTAAACGTCTGACAACTATTGCCAATGCGCTAGGCAACAATATCAACGGTCAGCCGGTAAATTACAAAGTGTATATGGCGAAGGATGTGAACGCCTTTGCAATGGCTAACGGCTGTATCCGCGTCTATAGCGGGCTGATGGATATGATGACGGATAACGAAGTCGAAGCGGTGATCGGTCACGAAATGGGGCACGTGGCGTTAGGCCATGTGAAAAAAGGAATGCAGGTGGCACTTGGTACAAATGCCGTGCGAGTAGCTGCGGCCTCTGCGGGCGGGATTGTCGGAAGTTTATCTCAATCACAACTTGGTAATCTGGGCGAGAAATTAGTCAATTCGCAATTCTCCCAGCGCCAGGAAGCAGAAGCCGATGATTATTCTTACGATCTTCTGCGCCAACGCGGCATCAGCCCGGCAGGTCTTGCCACCAGCTTTGAAAAACTGGCAAAACTGGAAGAAGGTCGCCAAAGCTCAATGTTTGACGACCATCCTGCATCCGCCGAACGCGCCCAGCATATTCGCGATCGCATGAGCGCGGATGGGATTAAGTAAAGCCTGGTGGTGTCGAACGTAGGTCAGATAAGGCGTTCACGCCGCATCTGACATGAATGGCACATTTGTTACCTTGTGCGCATTGCCGGATGCGATGCTGGCGCATCTTATCCGGCCTACGGGTGCCGAACGTAGGTCGGATAAGGCGTTCACGCCGCATCCGACATTAATGGCACGTTTTACCCGTGCGCATCGCATCTGGTGCTTACTCGCCCTTTTTCGCCGCCTGAATATACAGCATTTCCAGCGCCAGCGTTGCCGCTGCCAGAGCAGTGATTTCCGACTGATCGTATGCCGGAGCCACTTCCACTACGTCCATCCCAACAATGTTGAGATCTTTCAGGCCGCGTACCAGTTTAATAGCGCGATCGGAGGTCAGGCCGCCAATCACTGGCGTACCGGTGCCTGGTGCAAAAGCAGGATCCAGGCAGTCGATATCAAAAGTCAGGTAAACCGGCATATCACCCACAATCTGTTTCACTTGGGCGATAACGTCATCCACGCTGCGATCGTTCACCTGGCAGGCGTCCAGCACGGTAAAGCCGTTGTCTTTATCAAACTCGGTACGAATACCAATCTGCACGGAATGATTCGGGTCGATCAGACCTTCTTTCGGCGCGGTATAGAACATAGTGCCGTGGTCAAATTCACAACCGTTCGCATAGGTATCGGTGTGGGCGTCAAAGTGTACCAGCGCCATTTTGCCGAAATGCTTCGCATGAGCACGCAGCAGCGGCAGCGTAACAAAGTGGTCACCACCGAAAGAGAGCATACGCTTACCGGCAGCCAGCAGCTTCTCGGCGTGCGCCTGCAGCTTTTCGCTCATCTCACGGGCATCGCCAAAGGCATATACCAGATCGCCGCAGTCCACGACGTTCAGACGCTCACGCATGTCGAAATTCCACGGGAAGCGGTTGTGTTCCCAGGCCAGATTCGTCGAAACCTGACGGATCGCTGCCGGACCGTGGCGACCACCCGCACGACCAGAAGTGGCCATATCGAACGGCACGCCAGTAATCACCCAGTCTGCATCGCTGTCATACGGCTGGAAGTTCATCGGCAGGCGTAAAAAACCAAAGGCATTGGAAACCAGTGAGTTATCGTATTGATGACCTAAGGTGCTCATGGATGGACTCCTATTACAAAGTCGATATAAAAAAACCCTTCCGCGTCGTTAGGCCCGACGAGGAAGGGTTGGATTTGTCACAATAAATTGTGGCGGATTATCACCGCTAAATTAAGCGGATTCAAGTAACACAGGACTTACTCATCTTCAAGATAAGTATAACCGTACAAACCTGCCTCGAACTCTTCAAGGAACTGTTGTTGCAGTTCAGCATCAAGATCGGTTTTCTTCACTTGATCGCGGAACTGGGTTAACAGCGTTTTCGGATCGAGCTGTACATATTGCAGCATGTCCGCCACGGTATCGCCTTCGTCAGACAGTTCTACTTCTACGCTACCGTCAGGGAAGACGAACACGTCAACCGCTTCGGTATCACCGAACAGGTTGTGCATGTTGCCGAGGATCTCCTGATATGCGCCGACCATAAAGAAACCGAGCATCGGCGGATTCTCTGGATCGTACTCCGGCATTGGCATTGTCGTGGCAATACCGTCACCATCAATATAGTGGTCGATAGCACCGTCAGAGTCACAGGTAATATCCAGCAGCACAGCGCGACGTTCCGGCACTTGATCCAGCCCTTCCAGCGGCAGAACCGGGAACAACTGGTCGATCCCCCATGCGTCCGGCATCGACTGGAACAGCGAGAAGTTGACGTACATTTTGTCCGCCATACGTTCCTGCAGCTCGTCGATAATCGGACGATGAGCACGGTTTTGCGGATCCAGCTGCTTTTGCACTTCATGGCACATGCTCAAATAAAGCTGCTCAGCCCATGCACGTTCTTGCAGGCTAAAGATGCCGGAAGAGTAGCCGATATGAATGTCGTGCAGATCCATCTGACTGTCGTGTAACCATTCACGCAGAGAACGGCGAGTTCCCGGTTCGTGCATCTCCTGCCAGGTTTCCCACATGCTTTGCAGCGCGCGCGGCGCATCTTCTGCAGGCGCGGTCGGCACCGTGTATTCGTTACGTTCCACGCCGATGATATTAGACACCAGCACGGTGTGATGCGCAGTCACCGCACGACCCGATTCGGTGATTACCGTCGGATGCGGCAGACCGTTTTCTTCACACGCATCGCCAATCGCCCAGATAATGTTGTTGGCGTATTCATTGAGGCCGTAGTTCACCGAACAGTCGGACTGCGAACGAGTACCTTCATAATCCACGCCCAGACCGCCGCCGACGTCGAAGCACTGAATATTGACGCCCAGCTTGTGCAGTTCCACATAGAAACGCGCGGATTCACGAACGCCTGTCGCGATATCGCGAATATTCGCCATCTGCGAACCGAGGTGGAAGTGCAGTAGTTGCAGGCTGTCGAGACGCCCGGCTTCACGCAGGGTTTCAACCAGTTGCAGTACCTGAGTCGCAGCCAGGCCGAACTTCGATTTTTCCCCGCCGGAGGACTGCCATTTACCCGAACCCTGCGAAGCCAGACGTGCACGCACGCCCAGACGAGGAACGACATTCAGACGTTCTGCTTCATCCAGCACAATGGCGATTTCTGACATCTTCTCAATGACCAGATAGACCTTGTGCCCCATCTTCTCGCCAATTAATGCCAGGCGGATATATTCGCGGTCTTTATAACCGTTGCAGACGATGACGCTACGGGTCATGCCAGCATGTGCCAGTACTGCCATCAACTCGGCTTTGGAACCGGCTTCCAGACCCAGCGGTTCGCCCGAATGAATCAGGGACTCAATCACGCGGCGGTGCTGGTTAACTTTGATCGGATAAACAAGGAAGTAATCGCCGTTATAGCCGTAGGATTCCCTCGCACGTTTGAACGCGGCGTTAATGGAACGCAAACGGTGCTGCAGGATCTGTGGGAAACAGAACAGTGCAGGCAGACGCTGGCCCTGTGCTTCACGAGTTTTCACTAACTGCGCGAGATCGACGCGAGCTTCCGGGACGTCCGGGTCCGGGCACACGCTAATGTGGCCCAGCTCGTTAACGTCATAGTAGTTATTGCCCCACCAGGCAATATTGTAAGTACGCAGCATCTTGCTGGCTTCCTGGGAGCTCATTGCAACCTCCTGCATGGAGCGTAGTACACCGTGTTCGCCCGCTGACGAAGGCAAACCCATAGACATGTCGTCAGACATAGCGAACCTCAAATTATTTTATTAAGTGTAAAACAGTTAACGACTATCGCAGCCTGGAACTGCGATAACAACCCATAAGCACATGGATTTTCCAGCAGTGAATGCTGACGCTCCAACTGCGCAACCGGTTTCTTTTTCATAACATTATTAAGCACATAACCGAACGTAAGTGTGAAAGTTCGGCGAAACCACGAGAAAACTCTTGTTTTTACAAGAGCGCCCTTGTTCAGTCCTCAGTAACTGTAACCAGCTCTTGAATCCTGAGAAGCGCCGAGATGGGTATAACATCGGCAGGTATGCAAAGCAGAGATGCAGAGTGCGGGGAACGAATCTTCACCAGAACGGTGAGACAGGTTAAGCAGCAGACAACGGTTCATTATTTCGTATCACCTCCACGGCCGCCTGTTAAGACGAACCCACAAGCCAAAACTCTGATTTCAACCCGGCTGGAAGTGGCAACACGAAAGAAACGTCGTGTGCTTTTTATTTAAGCCGCGCGCCGCGTTTTATACCCCACAATGGCAGAAAATTGCAAAAGATAAATACGCAGAATGCCGGCATTGTCAGGAAAAATTTCCAGCCACGTTTTTAACAGAATGAGACACGATTCAAAAAAAAGTGGAAATAGGGTGAAGAATTGACCTAAAATAGCCATCCAGATGTTAATCCATCCATACCGATTAACACTCAGACTGCCAGTGTTTTTAACCTGCAGAGTCGTGGTAGGATCCGCTACCACAGAAAATCCACACAACAGTTTGAGCTAACCAAATTCTCTTTAGGTGATATTAAATATGGCAAAACACCTTTTTACGTCCGAGTCCGTCTCTGAAGGGCATCCTGACAAAATTGCTGACCAAATTTCTGATGCCGTTTTAGACGCGATCCTCGAACAGGATCCGAAAGCACGCGTTGCTTGCGAAACCTACGTAAAAACCGGCATGGTTTTAGTTGGCGGCGAAATCACCACCAGCGCCTGGGTAGACATCGAAGAGATCACCCGTAACACCGTTCGCGAAATTGGCTATGTGCATTCCGACATGGGCTTTGACGCTAACTCCTGTGCGGTTCTGAGCGCTATCGGCAAACAGTCTCCTGACATCAACCAGGGCGTTGACCGTGCCGATCCGCTGGAACAGGGCGCGGGTGACCAGGGTCTGATGTTTGGCTACGCAACTAATGAAACCGACGTGCTGATGCCAGCACCTATCACCTATGCACACCGTCTGGTACAGCGTCAGGCTGAAGTGCGTAAAAACGGCACTCTGCCGTGGCTGCGCCCGGACGCGAAAAGCCAGGTGACTTTTCAGTATGACGACGGCAAAATCGTTGGTATCGATGCTGTCGTGCTTTCCACTCAGCACTCTGAAGAGATCGACCAGAAATCGCTGCAAGAAGCGGTAATGGAAGAGATCATCAAGCCAATTCTGCCCGCTGAATGGCTGACTTCTGCCACCAAATTCTTCATCAACCCGACCGGTCGTTTCGTTATCGGTGGCCCAATGGGTGACTGCGGTCTGACTGGTCGTAAAATTATCGTTGATACCTACGGCGGCATGGCGCGTCACGGTGGCGGTGCATTCTCTGGTAAAGATCCATCAAAAGTGGACCGTTCCGCAGCCTACGCAGCACGTTATGTCGCGAAAAACATCGTTGCTGCTGGCCTGGCCGATCGTTGTGAAATTCAGGTTTCCTACGCAATCGGCGTGGCTGAACCGACCTCCATCATGGTAGAAACTTTCGGTACTGAGAAAGTGCCTTCTGAACAACTGACCCTGCTGGTACGTGAGTTCTTCGACCTGCGCCCATACGGTCTGATTCAGATGCTGGATCTGCTGCACCCGATCTACAAAGAAACCGCAGCATACGGTCACTTTGGTCGTGAACATTTCCCGTGGGAAAAAACCGACAAAGCGCAGCTGCTGCGCGATGCTGCCGGTCTGAAGTAATCTTTCTTCACCTGCGTTCAAAGGCCAGCCTCGCGCTGGCCTTTTTCTTTTGGATAGGCGTTCACGCCGCATCCGGCAAAAAAACCGCCCGCACAATAACATCATTCTTCCTGATCACGTTTCACCGCAGATTATCATCACAACTGAAACCGATTACACCAACCACAACAGACAAAGATTTGTAATATTTTCATATTATTATTCGGTTTTCACAGTTGTTACATTTCTTTTCAGTAAAGTCTTAATTGCAGATAACAGCGTTTAATCTATGATGATATAACTCAATTATTTTCATGCACTTAAATCATAACTAAGATAAATGTTAGTGTAAGCGATTACACTGATGTGATTTGCTTCACATCTTTTTACGTCGTACTCACCTATCTTAATTCACAATAAAAAATAACCATATTGGAGGGCATCATGCCTGACGCTAAAAAACAGGGGCGGTCAAACAAGGCAATGACGTTTTTCGTCTGCTTCCTTGCCGCTCTGGCGGGATTACTCTTTGGCCTGGATATCGGTGTAATTGCTGGCGCACTGCCGTTTATTGCAGATGAATTCCAGATTACTTCGCACACGCAAGAATGGGTCGTAAGCTCCATGATGTTCGGTGCGGCAGTCGGTGCGGTGGGCAGCGGCTGGCTCTCCTTTAAACTCGGGCGCAAAAAGAGCCTGATGATCGGCGCAATTTTGTTTGTTGCCGGTTCGCTGTTCTCTGCGGCTGCGCCAAACGTTGAAGTACTGATTCTTTCCCGCGTTCTACTGGGGCTGGCGGTGGGTGTGGCCTCTTATACCGCACCGCTGTACCTCTCTGAAATTGCGCCGGAAAAAATTCGTGGCAGTATGATCTCGATGTATCAGTTGATGATCACTATCGGGATCCTCGGTGCTTATCTTTCTGATACCGCCTTCAGCTACACCGGTGCATGGCGCTGGATGCTGGGTGTGATTATCATCCCGGCAATTTTGCTGCTGATTGGTGTCTTCTTCCTGCCAGACAGCCCACGTTGGTTTGCCGCCAAACGCCGTTTTGTTGATGCCGAACGCGTGCTGCTGCGCCTGCGTGACACCAGCGCGGAAGCGAAACGCGAACTGGATGAAATCCGTGAAAGTTTGCAGGTTAAACAGAGTGGCTGGGCGCTGTTTAAAGAGAACAGCAACTTCCGCCGCGCGGTGTTCCTTGGCGTACTGTTGCAGGTAATGCAGCAATTCACCGGGATGAACGTCATCATGTATTACGCGCCGAAAATCTTCGAACTGGCGGGTTATACCAACACTACCGAGCAAATGTGGGGGACCGTGATTGTCGGCCTGACCAACGTACTTGCCACCTTTATCGCAATCGGCCTTGTTGACCGCTGGGGACGTAAACCAACGCTAACGCTGGGCTTCCTGGTGATGGCTGCTGGCATGGGCGTACTCGGTACAATGATGCATATCGGTATTCACTCTCCGTCGGCGCAGTATTTCGCCATCGCCATGCTGCTGATGTTTATTGTCGGTTTTGCCATGAGTGCCGGTCCGCTGATTTGGGTACTGTGCTCCGAAATTCAGCCGCTGAAAGGCCGCGATTTTGGCATCACCTGCTCCACTGCCACCAACTGGATTGCCAACATGATCGTTGGCGCAACGTTCCTGACCATGCTCAACACGCTGGGTAACGCCAACACCTTCTGGGTGTATGCGGCTCTGAACGTACTGTTTATCCTGCTGACATTGTGGCTGGTACCGGAAACCAAACACGTTTCGCTGGAACATATTGAACGTAATCTGATGAAAGGTCGTAAACTGCGCGAAATAGGCGCTCACGATTAATCTCCCCAAGCTTCCTCCCATCGCGGAGGAAGCCACCTCTTGCAGTCATCTTTTCTTCGCTCTATCCTCTGCCGCTATGAAAACATCCCGTCTCCCTATCGCCATCCAACAGGCCGTTATGCGTCGCCTGCGGGAAAAACTCGCCCAGGCCAACCTGAAGCTAGGGCGTAACTACCCGGAGCCAAAACTCTCTTACACCCAGCGCGGAACCTCCGCCGGAACGGCCTGGCTGGAAAGCTATGAAATTCGCCTCAATCCCGTTTTGCTGTTGGAAAACAGTGAAGCTTTTATTGAAGAAGTGGTACCGCACGAACTGGCACATTTGCTGGTATGGAAACATTTCGGCCGCGTAGCGCCACATGGCAAAGAGTGGAAGTGGATGATGGAAAACGTGCTGGGTGTTCCCGCCCGTCGTACGCATCAGTTCGAACTGCAATCCGTGCGTCGCAACACCTTCCCCTACCGCTGCAAGTGCCAGGAGCATCAGCTTACCGTACGCCGCCATAATCGCGTAGTTCGTGGCGAGGCCGTCTATCGCTGTGTTCACTGCGGTGAACAGCTGGTTGCGAAATAACCATCTGAACTATCAGGAACTTTCCTGATCTGGCTGATTGCATACCAAAACAGCTTTCGCTACGTTGCTGGCTCGTTTTAACACGGAGTAAGTGATGTACCGTTATTTGTCTATTGCTGCGGTGGTACTGAGCGCAGCATTTTCCGGCCCGGCGTTGGCCGAAGGTATCAATAGTTTTTCTCAGGCGAAAGCCGCGGCGGTAAAAGTCCACGCTGACGCGCCCGGTACGTTTTATTGCGGATGTAAAATTAACTGGCAGGGCAAAAAAGGCGTTGTTGATCTGCAATCGTGCGGCTATCAGGTGCGCAAAAATGAAAACCGCGCCAGCCGCGTAGAGTGGGAACATGTCGTTCCCGCCTGGCAGTTCGGTCACCAGCGCCAGTGCTGGCAGGACGGTGGACGTAAAAACTGCGCTAAAGATCCGGTCTATCGCAAGATGGAAAGCGATATGCATAACCTGCAGCCGTCAGTCGGTGAGGTGAATGGCGATCGCGGCAACTTTATGTACAGCCAGTGGAATGGCGGTGAAGGCCAGTACGGTCAATGCGCCATGAAGGTCGATTTCAAAGAAAAAGCTGCCGAACCACCAGCGCGTGCACGCGGTGCCATTGCGCGCACCTACTTCTATATGCGCGACCAATACAACCTGACACTCTCTCGCCAGCAAACGCAGCTGTTCAACGCATGGAACAAGATGTATCCGGTTACCGACTGGGAGTGCGAGCGCGATGAACGCATCGCGAAGGTGCAGGGCAATCATAACCCGTATGTGCAACGCGCTTGCCAGGCGCGAAAGAGCTAACCTACACTAGCGGGATTCTTTTTGTTAACCCCTACCCCACGCGTACAACCGCGTGGGGAGACGACGCGGATTTTTAACTATGCGTATCCCCCGCATTTATCATCCTGAACCACTGACCAGCCATTCTCACATCGCGCTTTGCGAAGATGCCGCCAACCATATCGGGCGCGTACTGCGCATGGGGCCGGGGCAGGCGTTGCAATTGTTTGACGGTAGCAACCAGGTCTTTGACGCCGAAATTACCAGCGCCAGCAAAAAAAGCGTGGAAGTGAAGGTGCTGGAAGGCCAGATCGACGATCGCGAATCTCCGCTGCATATTCACCTCGGTCAGGTGATGTCGCGTGGTGAAAAAATGGAATTTACTATCCAGAAATCGATCGAACTCGGTGTAAGCCTCATTACGCCACTTTTTTCTGAGCGCTGCGGCGTTAAACTGGATAGTGAACGTCTGAACAAGAAGCTTCAGCAGTGGCAGAAGATTGCAATTGCTGCCTGTGAGCAGTGTGGTCGTAACCGGGTGCCGGAAATCCGTCCAGCGATGGATCTGGAAGCCTGGTGTGCAGAGCAGGATGAAGGACTGAAACTGAATCTTCACCCGCGCGCCAGTAACAGCATCAATACGTTGCCGTTACCGGTTGAACGCGTCCGCCTGCTGATTGGCCCGGAAGGCGGTTTATCGGCAGATGAAATTGCCATGACTGCCCGCTATCAATTTACTGATATCCTGTTGGGACCTCGCGTTTTGCGTACAGAGACAACTGCGCTCACCGCCATTACCGCGCTACAAGTACGATTTGGCGATTTGGGCTAACGGAGAAGAATAATGATCAAGCTCGGCATCGTGATGGACCCCATCGCAAACATCAACATCAAGAAAGATTCCAGTTTTGCTATGTTGCTGGAAGCACAGCGTCGTGGTTACGAACTTCACTATATGGAGATGGGCGATCTGTATCTGATCAATGGTGAAGCCCGCGCCCATACCCGCACGCTGAACGTGAAGCAGAACTACGAAGAGTGGTTTTCGTTCGTCGGTGAACAGGATCTGCCGCTGGCCGATCTCGATGTGATCCTGATGCGTAAAGACCCGCCGTTTGATACCGAGTTTATCTACGCGACCTATATTCTGGAACGTGCCGAAGAGAAAGGGACGCTGATCGTTAACAAGCCGCAGAGCCTGCGCGACTGTAACGAGAAACTGTTTACCGCCTGGTTCTCTGACTTAACGCCAGAAACGCTGGTTACGCGCAATAAAGCGCAGCTAAAAGCGTTCTGGGAGAAACACAGCGACATCATTCTTAAGCCGCTGGACGGTATGGGCGGCGCGTCGATTTTCCGCGTGAAAGAAGGCGATCCAAACCTCGGCGTGATTGCCGAAACCCTGACTGAGCATGGCACTCGCTACTGCATGGCGCAAAATTACCTGCCAGCCATTAAAGATGGCGACAAACGCGTGCTGGTGGTGGATGGCGAGCCGGTACCGTACTGCCTGGCGCGTATTCCGCAGGGGGGCGAAACCCGTGGCAATCTGGCTGCCGGTGGTCGCGGTGAACCTCGTCCGCTGACGGAAAGTGACTGGAAAATCGCCCGTCAGATCGGGCCGACGCTGAAAGAAAAAGGGCTGATTTTTGTTGGTCTGGATATCATCGGCGACCGTCTGACTGAAATTAACGTCACCAGCCCAACCTGTATTCGTGAGATTGAAGCAGAGTTTCCGGTGTCGATCACCGGAATGTTAATGGATGCCATCGAAGCACGTTTACAGCAGCAGTAACCCACCTTAGCGAGAAGGATCTCGTTGAGACTCTGAGTGACAGCGCCCTTCTTTCCACGCATACTGGGCGCTGTTGCTTTTTTGAACCAGGAAACAGAACCTCTGACAATGAATTTACAGCATCACTTTCTTATTGCCATGCCTGCTCTCCAGGATCCGATTTTCCGTCGTTCCGTGGTCTACATTTGCGAACATAATACCAATGGTGCAATGGGGATCATCGTCAACAAGCCGCTGGAAAATCTCAAAATTGAAGGGATTCTGGAAAAGCTGAAGATCACGCCGGAGCCGCGTGATGAATCAATCCGTCTGGATAAACCGGTTATGCTCGGCGGTCCGCTGGCTGAAGATCGCGGGTTTATTTTGCATACTCCGCCCTCCAATTTTGCTTCCAGCATTCGCATTTCAGACAACACGGTAATGACCACTTCCCGCGATGTGCTGGAAACGCTCGGCACCGATAAACAACCGTCTGACGTATTGGTGGCTCTGGGTTATGCCTCCTGGGAGAAAGGTCAACTGGAACAAGAAATTCTCGATAACGCGTGGCTAACGGCCCCGGCAGATCTGAATATTCTGTTCAAAACGCCGATTGCCGACCGCTGGCGCGAGGCGGCAAAACTGATTGGTGTGGATATTCTCACCATGCCTGGTGTGGCAGGACACGCCTGATGAGTGGAACCTTACTCGCCTTCGACTTCGGCACCAAAAGCATTGGCGTAGCGGTCGGCCAACGCATTACCGGCACCGCTCGCCCTTTGCCTGCAATTAAAGCACAGGACGGTACGCCGGACTGGAACATTATCGAGCGTTTACTGAAAGAGTGGCAGCCGGACGAAATCATCGTCGGTTTGCCGCTGAATATGGACGGCACCGAGCAACCATTGACTGCCAGAGCGCGTAAATTTGCCAACCGTATTCATGGCCGTTTCGGTGTTGAAGTAAAGCTCCATGACGAGCGTCTTAGCACTGTGGAAGCCCGTTCCGGTCTGTTTGAACAGGGCGGCTATCGGGCGCTCAACAAAGGCAAAGTTGACTCTGCCTCTGCGGTTATTATTCTCGAAAGCTATTTCGAGCAGGGATATTAAGGCGATTTAAACGCCTGGCGGAGTGTAAATAATATCATCGCGTCTTATTGCCGGATGCGGCGTGAACACCTTATCCAGCACACATCTGGCAGCGGCTATAGGTCTGATAAGACGCGTTAGCGTCGCATCAGACATTTATTGCCTTTGTAGGCCCGATAAGCTTGCGCATCGGGCATGGCAACGTCACAAACGCCCTTCCCCCACCCGGTGCTGATAACTCTGCTGAAACGTTATCATCCCCACCTGCTGCCCGGTTTGAATAACATGCGGTAACTGGTGGGTTTTCCCTTCGCGAATCAAATTCCCCACCGCGGGTGTGTTAATCAGCAATTCAAATAGCGCCACGCGTCCTTCCTGTTTATCCACTTCCAGCTTTTGTGACAGCACTGCCCGTAAACTACCTGCCAGTTGATTACGCACGGGGTCTTTTTCCTGCGCCGGAAATGAATCCACCAGTCGCTCAACTGCCTGCGCGGCACCACGCGTATGTAATGTTGCCAGCACCAAATGCCCGGTTTCTGCCGCCGTCAGTGCCAGACGGATTGTCTCGCTGTCACGCAGCTCTCCGAGCAAAATCACATCAGGATCTTCCCGCAATGCGGCCCGCAATCCCGATGCGAACGTCATACAGTGCAAACCAATTTCCCGCTGCTGGATCAAACATCGCTGGCTGGCATAGAGATATTCAACAGGATCTTCCAGCGTCAGAATATGCGCATCGGCATGTTGATTGAGATAGCCAACCATCGCCGCCAGCGTGGTAGATTTGCCACTCCCCGTCGCCCCCGTCACCAGAATCAGGCCATTCTCGCTCTTGAGTAATTCCGGCAATACCGTTGGTGCGCCAAGCTGTTCGAGCTGCGGGCAGTGCGAAGGTAACAGCCGTAACGCCAGCGAAATGCCATGCCGTTGCGCGAATGCGCTGCCACGCAATCGCTGGTTTTCCGCCAGCGACACGGCAAAATCCAGCTGACCATTCTCCAGCAATATTGCCCGCTGATCGTCATCCAGCCACTCCCGCAGTAGCTCTTCGACGTCCGGCGTATCAAACGGCGCAGCTTCCATTCTGCCGCGAATGCGCCATCGTGCGGGCCAGGCGCTGCACAGGTGTAGATCCGAGACGTTATGCTTTACACTAAGGGCCACAATTTCTTCCATATTCATACTAAGATCCTCGGAAAATGAACGATATTGCGCATAACCTGGCACAGGTCCGGGACAAAATCTCAGCGGCTGCAACGCGTTGCGGCCGTTCTCCAGAAGAAATTACGCTGCTTGCAGTCAGTAAAACAAAACCTGCGAGCGCCATCGCAGAAGCCATTGATGCCGGGCAGCGTCAATTTGGTGAAAACTACGTTCAGGAAGGGGTAGATAAAATTCGCCACTTTCAGGAACTGGGCGTAACAGGATTAGAATGGCATTTTATTGGCCCGTTGCAGTCTAATAAAAGCCGCCTGGTGGCAGAGCATTTCGACTGGTGTCATACCATCGACCGTTTGCGCATCGCTACCCGTCTCAACGACCAGCGCCCGGCAGAACTTCCCCCTCTTAACGTTCTGATTCAAATTAACATTAGTGATGAAAACAGTAAGTCCGGGATTCAACTGGCTGAACTGGACGAGCTGGCAGCTGCGGTCGCTGAACTACCGCGTTTACGTCTGCGCGGGTTGATGGCAATCCCTGCGCCTGAGTCAGAATATGTAAGGCAGTTTGAAGTTGCACGCCAAATGGCTGTAGCATTTGCCGGACTGAAAACGCGCTACCCGCATATCGACACGCTCTCTCTGGGAATGTCGGACGATATGGAAGCCGCCATTGCGGCAGGTAGCACGATGGTTCGTATCGGCACTGCAATTTTTGGTGCGCGTGATTACTCTAAAAAATAAGGAATTAAAGGAACGCCATGAATACGTTGACTTTCCTGCTTTCAACGGTCATTGAGCTGTATACCATGGTGCTGTTATTACGCATCTGGATGCAGTGGGCTCATTGTGATTTTTACAACCCCTTCTCACAGTTTGTAGTGAAGGTAACGCAGCCAATTATCGGGCCACTGCGCCGCGTTATTCCGGCAATGGGGCCAATTGACAGCGCCTCGCTGCTGGTTGCCTATATTCTCAGTTTTATCAAAGCCATCGTGCTGTTTAAAGTGGTGACCTTCCTGCCAATCATCTGGATTGCCGGTTTACTGATTCTGCTGAAAACCATCGGCCTGCTGATTTTCTGGGTCCTGCTGGTGATGGCGATTATGAGCTGGGTAAGCCAGGGGCGTAGCCCGATTGAATACGTGCTGATTCAGCTGGCCGATCCGCTGCTGCGCCCGATTCGCCGCCTGCTACCGGCAATGGGTGGGATTGATTTCTCGCCGATGATCCTCGTTCTGCTGCTGTATGTCATCAATATGGGTGTCGCAGAAGTATTACAGGCAACCGGAAATATGCTGCTGCCAGGGCTGTGGATGGCGTTATGAATGCCGTAACAGTTAATGATGACGGTCTGGTTTTACGGCTCTATATTCAGCCGAAAGCCAGCCGTGATTCTATTGTCGGTTTACATGGCGACGAAGTTAAAGTCGCCATTACCGCGCCGCCGGTTGACGGCCAGGCCAACAGTCATCTGGTGAAGTTTCTCGGTAAGCAATTCCGGGTTGCCAAAAGCCAGGTGGTGATTGAAAAAGGCGAACTTGGCCGCCACAAACAAATTAAAATCATTAATCCGCAACAAATCCCGCCAGAAATCGCGGCGTTAATTAATTAGGTATCCTATGCAAAAAGTTGTCCTCGCAACCGGCAATGTCGGTAAAGTGCGTGAGCTGGCGTCGCTGCTTAGCGACTTCGGTCTTGATATCGTGGCCCAAACAGACCTCGGCGTTGATTCCGCTGAAGAAACCGGCCTGACCTTTATCGAAAACGCGATTCTGAAAGCGCGCCATGCGGCAAAAGTGACCGCTTTACCGGCAATTGCCGACGACTCTGGTCTGGCGGTAGATGTGCTTGGCGGCGCGCCGGGCATTTACTCCGCGCGTTATTCCGGTGAAGACGCGACCGATCAAAAGAATCTGCAAAAACTGCTGGAAACAATGAAAGACGTACCGGACGACCAACGTCAGGCGCGTTTCCACTGCGTGCTGGTATATCTGCGTCACGCGGAAGATCCCACTCCGCTGGTATGCCACGGTAGCTGGCCGGGCGTGATTACTCGTGAACCAGCGGGCACTGGTGGCTTTGGTTATGATCCAATCTTCTTCGTACCTTCCGAAGGGAAAACCGCCGCCGAACTGACCCGCGAAGAAAAGAGCGCCATTTCCCACCGTGGTCAGGCGTTGAAACTGCTGCTGGACGCTTTACGTAATGGTTAAATTACCTCCGCTGAGTCTCTACATTCACATCCCGTGGTGCGTGCAGAAATGCCCGTACTGCGATTTCAACTCTCACGCGTTGAAAGGAGAAGTGCCGCACGACGATTATGTTCAGCATCTGCTTAACGATCTGGACAACGATGTGGCTTACGCTCAGGGCCGTGAAGTAAAGACAATCTTTATTGGCGGTGGTACGCCGAGCCTGCTTTCCGGCCCGGCGATGCAAACGCTGCTGGACGGCGTGCGTGCGCGTTTGCCGCTGGCAGCGGATGCAGAAATTACTATGGAAGCGAACCCTGGCACGGTAGAAGCCGATCGCTTTGTCGATTATCAGCGTGCTGGTGTGAACCGCATCTCTATTGGTGTGCAGAGTTTTAGCGAAGAAAAGCTGAAACGACTTGGGCGTATTCATGGCCCGCAAGAAGCGAAACGCGCGGCGAAGCTGGCGAGCGGTTTAGGGTTACGTAGCTTTAACCTTGATTTGATGCATGGGCTGCCGGATCAATCACTGGAAGAGGCGCTTGGCGATCTACGCCAGGCCATTGAACTGAATCCGCCGCATCTTTCCTGGTATCAACTGACCATCGAACCCAATACGCTGTTTGGTTCGCGACCACCGGTGCTGCCGGACGATGACGCGTTGTGGGATATATTCGAACAGGGGCATCAGTTATTAACCGCAGCGGGTTATCAGCAATATGAAACTTCCGCTTACGCCAAACCCGGTTATCAGTGCCAGCACAATCTCAACTACTGGCGCTTTGGTGACTACATCGGTATTGGCTGCGGCGCACACGGCAAAGTGACCTTCCCGGATGGGCGCATTCTGCGTACCACCAAAACGCGTCATCCGCGTGGTTTTATGCAAGGAAGGTATCTGGAAAGCCAGCGTGATGTCGAAGCCACAGATAAGCCGTTTGAGTTCTTTATGAATCGCTTCCGTCTGCTGGAGGCCGCGCCGCGCGTGGAGTTTATTGCGTATACCGGGCTTTGCGAAGATGTGATTCGCCCACAGTTAGACGAGGCGATTGCCCAGGGTTATCTCACCGAATGTGCGGATTACTGGCAGATAACGGAACATGGGAAGCTGTTTTTAAATTCGCTGCTGGAGCTTTTTCTGGCTGAGTAAACTTGTATTGCCGGATGCGGCGTGAACGCCTTATCCAGCCGACATGTGGCAGCGGTTGTAGGTCTGATAAGACGCGCAAGCGTCGCATCAGACGTTGATTGCCGGATGCGGGGTCAACGCCGCATCCTGCTACAAATCGTGCACTATATCAAACTTACTTAATCACCCCATTGCGCCGCAGTTGTTCGGTATCTTTTTTCCAGCGTTCATTAGCTTGGTTGATATCGTCAATTTTCATCAAAATCGCGACTTTTTTACTGTTTATTTCTGAAACTTTCATCGTTAACGGATATTGCCCTTTTTCGAGCGTTACCCAGTCATCCTGCAATTTACGGCTAAGTTTTTGTGATTGCAGAAAAGTCTGTCGCCGTTGTTCGTTGATATCGAAATCTCGTTTCTGCTGAATCGGCACTTCATAACACTCTTCACTCTGTTTATGACATGCCGCAATCGCCGGTTGATAAACCTCTTTGTCATATTTAACCGCGAACGCCTCGCTATCGTTCTGTTTATTAAACTCATCACGCTGTTGGTGAATTTTTTTAAAGGCGTCTTCGCGGGTCATTTGCTTACCGTTTGCATCTTTTCCCCAATATGCATCCGCTGCTTTCTGCGCCGCCACCATTTGCTTATCAAGCGCTTTCACTTCCTTTTCCAGCGCAGGAATCGAGTTCTTCTGGGTATTCAACGCAGATTCAAGCTGACTAAAGCGATAATTGAAATCTTCGCTATTCACGATCAGATATTTATTATTCGTTTTGATATCGTCGACCACCCGCCCACGATCGCTGGCTGCCGCCTGAAAAGAGTAAAAGTTCACCGACCAGCCAGACGCGGGCGTTCCTTTACTGGTTAACATCGCCGAGAATTTTACCGGTTTATCTTTCGTCCAGGTCTGTTCGAGCAGTTCGTAATCTGCCAACTGACCGACCCAGGTATAGAGATCGTCACTGGAAGAGACATCGCCTTCCGCTGACCAGGTGGCCTGATTACCCTTAGCATCAAGATTTTTTAAGGTGATAGCATCAAGCTTGAGAATGCCGTGATACTGCTTTTTGAATTGATCTTTTAAGATATTTTCAGTTGGCGGTTCGCCATCTGCCCAGGCATTACCAGTCATCAACATAAGCAGTGCCGTGCCAACAATCCATTGCTTTTTCACCCGAAAAACCTCACGCGGAATAATTTATTCCGGTGATTATCATTAGGGTAATTAAAATTGGCAATGGACGTGAGTCTGAAGTGAAAAAGCCCCGGCACGATACCGGGGCGAGGCGATTAGTACTGATTGAAGATCTGCTGGATCTGCTGCGGATCTTTGGTTTGCGTCAGAGCCAGTTGCAGCAGAACGCGCGCTTTTTGCGGGTTCAGCGTGCCAGAGGCGACGAAGCCGTATTTCGCATCATCCACTTCGGCATCCTGAGTGGTAGCGCCCGTCGGTACGCGGGAAGAACGCACGACTGCAGTACCGGTTTTCGCGGCGGTCGCCAGCGTGTCGAACACAGATTTATACAGGTTGCCGTTACCCACACCAGCGCTAACGATGCCATCATAGCCCGCATCTACCAGTGCTTTAGCCGGAAGATCGGATGCGTTAGCGTAGTTATAAACAATGCCGACTTTCGGCAGTTCATTCAGCTTAGAGACATCGAATGGCGTGTCGCTGGTATGCTTACGTGCCGGGGTACGCTGGTAGTCAATCTTACCGTTGTGAATGTAACCCAGAGGACCGTAGTTAACAGACTTGAAGGTCGCTACGTCGGTGGTGTTGGTTTTGGTGACGTCACGGCCATCAAGCACGGTGTCATTCATCACTACCAGCACGCCACGGTTGGCGGAGGCTTTATCAGCTGCGGTCACTACCGCGTTATACAGGTTGAATGGACCGTCTGCGCTCATAGACGTGGACGGACGCATTGCGCCGACCATCACCACCGGTTTGTCGCATTTCACCGTCAGGTCGAGGAAGTAAGCAGTTTCTTCCATCGTGTCGGTACCGTGGGTAATGACGAAGCCGTCGGTCTTATCGCAGTCGGTGTTAATTTTTTTCGCCAGTGTCAGCCAGACATTATCGTTCATGTCCTGGGAGCCGATATTCACTACCTGCTCGCCTTTAACGTTCGCAATGTCTTTTAGTTGCGGCACCGCATTAACCAGATTTTCTACGCCAACTTTACCCGCTGTGTAGTTAGATTTGGTTGCGGAGTCACCACCACCGGCAATGGTCCCGCCGGTTGCTAAAATGGTGATATTGGGTAATGCCAATGCTGCACCACTAAAACCCATAACCAGTGCGGCAAGTGCCGTCTTTTTGAAAAACTCCATTTCATTCCTCCAGTTACGTGAACGCTACGCATTATCCCTTAGCTCTGTATGGGAAATTTGACGTTAAACAATTTACAACGTGAATATATTTTGGAGATCTACAAAGTTAGAGGCAGGTAACAAAACGAAGAATTAAACGGCATAAAAAAGTATTATGCCGTCTTAAAATAGAGGATTATTTTAAATTCCCGACCAGGGCTTTGCGGCTATCTTCCAGAGTCACAACGCGGCTACAAACATCTTTGCCAAACTGCTGGAAATCTTTTTCCTGCTTTTTCCACTCGGTTTGGATTGAGGATTGCAGCCCCCCCAGGCTTCCCAGCACATTCTGTAATGGGTTACCGCCGCTTTTCAGCACCGCTTTCGCGCCCATTTCATTAATGCTGTCCTGTAAAATTCCACCCATTGCCTGATTCACTAATTGCTGGCCTTCGGCGCGAACCTGATCAATGGCTTTATAGTGAAACGTCAGGCCATCGCTGCGCGTTTCAATAATGCGGTTCATCTGCTCTTTCAGCTGCGCATCAAGTTTGGTCAGACGGCTGCGCATTTTGCTGCTTTCGCCCATCTCCTGAACGATAATTTTATCCAGAGCAATACGGGCTTTCTCGACGCGGCTTTTCGCGCCTTCATCAATCCACGGCAGCGTGCTGCGTAGTTCAGCCTGATAATCCTTCGCCTGCTCGCGCTGGGCGGCATTCAGGGAATATTGCTTACCGTTATACATCACGTTGCCGTCTGGCGTGATCACCAGATTGCCGTTTTCGCCCTTCACCTGCACGGTTTGCGGGCTGACAATCACATCGTCACGCGGCGTGACGCTGCACTGGTAGTCGGCGTGAGCGGTCATTGCCGTCACTGAAAGTGCTGCCGCCAGCAGCATTTTGCGCATCATAGTCTTCCCTCAAGAAAAAATCAGGCCAGCATTTGCTGGCCCCAGATTGATAACAAAGTACGCGTTTTCCATGCCGGATGCGGCGTAAACACCTTATCCCGCCTACTCGATCGTGCATCTTTCCAGGCCTGATAAGCGTAGCGCATCAGGCAGTTTTGCATTTGTCATCGCCCGTATGCTTTCTTAGTCCCACCAAACGTCGAAAAGTTCGCTGGTGCGTACCTCATCCAGTTTGCGCTCTTCCAGCCACTTACGCACAATCGCCTGATGTTCTTCGGTGCATTTGCCGATTTCCTGCATGCAGATCAGACCTTCCCAGGCCAGATAACCGCTGCCGTCAAAGGCCAGTTTGTTCGGTTCGATAACCTCGTTAATAAAATCATCAACGGTTTTATCAATCTGTTCTTCCGATGTACCTTCCGGGAATCGCCATGCCACCGAAAATCCTAATTCCTGGAATTCGTCGATGTGCATTTTTTTACGCAGACGACGGCTACGGTTCTTTGCCATTATTTCACCCTCTCGAACATTAAGTCCCATACTCCGTGACCAAGACGATGACCACGTTGTTCAAATTTCGTCACCGGACGTGATGCCGGACGCGGTACGTAATCATTGCTCTCTGACAGGTTTTTATAACCGTCAATAGAAGACATCACTTCAAGCATATGTTCCGCATAAGGTTCCCAGTCGGTCGCCATATGGAATACGCCCCCCAGCTGCAGTTTGCTTTTTACCAGTTCGGCAAACGGCACCTGAACGATACGGCGTTTATTATGGCGCGCTTTGTGCCACGGGTCAGGGAAAAAGAGCTGCACCATGCGCAATGAATTGTCAGGAATCATTTTATGCAGCACTTCAACCGCATCGTGACACATCACGCGCAGGTTGCTTAAACCTTCTTCATGCGCAGAAGCCAGGCACGCACCAACGCCCGGTGAATGCACTTCAATGCCGAGGAAGTCCTGCTCAGGGCGATCTTTAGCCATTGCCACCAGCGACGCCCCCATGCCAAAACCAATCTCAAGCGTCACCGGCGCTTCACGGCCAAAAAGCGCGGGGAAATCCAGCATATCTTCGCTGAACTCAACGCCCATCACCGGCCAGTAGTTTTCCAGCGCATGTTCCTGGCCTTTGGTCAGTCGCCCCTGGCGGCGCACAAAACTACGGATACGGCGCAGTGGGCGGCCGTTTTCATCAAATTCCGGTGAAATGACGTCGTTTTTCATAAAGGTTTAGTCGCTTGTGAAAGTGTTCTGAAAACGGGCATTATCCAAAGTTAGTTGCCGGATGCAAGCATGATAAGGCCGTGGCTGCGGAAAGTTCCGGTTTACACCCTGCCGTCGCTGTGCTGCAATCTTGCCCCCAACAACAGTGAATTCGGTGACCATGCAAGCGTCGCAATTTTCAGCCCAGGTTCTGGACTGGTACGATAAATACGGGCGAAAAACTCTGCCCTGGCAAATTGACAAGACGCCCTACAAAGTATGGCTCTCAGAAGTGATGTTGCAACAAACTCAGGTTGCGACCGTTATCCCCTATTTTGAACGCTTTATGGCGCGCTTCCCGACGGTGACCGATCTCGCCAATGCGCCGCTCGACGAAGTTCTCCACTTGTGGACCGGGCTTGGCTATTACGCCCGCGCGCGCAATCTGCATAAAGCGGCACAACAAGTGGCGACCTTACACGGCGGTAAATTCCCGGAAACCTTTGAGGAAGTTGCAGCACTGCCGGGCGTCGGGCGTTCCACCGCAGGCGCGATTCTCTCGCTTTCTCTGGGTAAGCACTTTCCGATTCTCGACGGTAACGTCAAACGCGTGCTGGCGCGCTGCTATGCTGTAAGCGGCTGGCCTGGGAAAAAAGAGGTCGAGAATAAATTATGGAGTTTGAGCGAGCAGGTGACGCCCGCGGTTGGCGTGGAACGGTTTAATCAGGCGATGATGGATTTGGGTGCGATGATTTGTACGCGCTCGAAACCGAAATGTTCGCTCTGTCCGCTACAAAACGGATGTATTGCCGCCGCCAACAATAGCTGGGCGCTTTATCCGGGCAAAAAACCGAAACAGACGCTGCCGGAGCGCACCGGCTACTTTTTGCTATTACAGCACGAAGATGAAGTATTGCTGGCGCAGCGTCCGCCGAGCGGATTGTGGGGCGGTTTATACTGTTTCCCGCAGTTTGCCGACGAAGAAAGTTTGCGGCAGTGGCTGGCGCAACGGCAGATTGCTGCCGATAACCTGACGCAACTGACCGCGTTTCGGCATACCTTCAGCCATTTCCACTTAGATATTGTGCCTATGTGGCTTCCCGTGTCGTCATTCACCGGCTGCATGGATGAAGGCAATGCGCTCTGGTATAACTTAGCGCAACCGCCGTCAGTTGGCCTGGCGGCTCCCGTGGAGCGTTTGTTACAGCAGTTACGCACTGGCGCGCCGGTTTAGCGCGTGAGTCGATAAAGAGGATGATTTATGAGCAGAACGATTTTTTGTACTTTCCTGCAACGTGAAGCAGAAGGTCAGGATTTTCAGCTGTACCCCGGCGAGCTGGGAAAACGCATCTATAACGAGATCTCCAAAGAAGCCTGGGCGCAGTGGCAGCACAAGCAAACCATGCTGATTAATGAAAAGAAACTCAACATGATGAATGCCGAGCACCGCAAGCTGCTTGAGCAGGAGATGGTCAACTTCCTGTTCGAGGGTAAAGAGGTGCATATCGAGGGCTATACGCCGGAAGATAAAAAATAAAAACAGTGCCGGAGCACGCCTCCGGCAACTTGCATAAAAACAAACACAACACGCACCCGGAATGATGAAAAAATATCTCGCGCTGGCTTTGATTGCGCCGTTGCTCATCTCCTGTTCGACGACCAAAAAAGGCGATACCTATAACGAAGCCTGGGTCAAAGATACCAACGGTTTTGATATTCTGATGGGGCAATTTGCCCACAATATTGAGAACATCTGGGGCTTCAAAGAGGTGGTGATCGCTGGTCCTAAGGACTACGTGAAATACACCGATCAATATCAGACCCGCAGCCACATCAACTTCGATGACGGTACGATTACTATCGAAACCATCGCCGGGACAGAACCTGCCGCGCATTTGCGCCGGGCAATTATCAAAACGTTATTGATGGGTGACGATCCGAGTTCGGTCGATCTCTATTCCGACGTTGATGATATTACGATTTCGAAAGAACCTTTCCTTTACGGTCAGGTGGTGGACAACACCGGGCAGCCGATTCGCTGGGAAGGTCGCGCAAGCAACTTCGCGGATTATCTGCTGAAAAACCGTCTGAAGAGCCGCAGCAACGGGCTGCGTATCATCTACAGCGTCACCATTAACATGGTGCCGAACCACCTTGATAAACGTGCGCACAAATATCTCGGCATGGTCCGCCAGGCGTCACGGAAATATGGCGTTGATGAGTCGCTGATTCTGGCAATTATGCAGACCGAATCTTCCTTTAACCCGTATGCGGTCAGCCGTTCCGATGCGCTGGGATTAATGCAGGTGGTACAACATACTGCCGGGAAAGATGTGTTCCGCTCGCAGGGGAAATCCGGCACGCCGAGCCGCAGTTTCTTGTTTGATCCTGCCAGCAATATTGATACCGGCACCGCGTATCTGGCGATACTGAACAATGTTTATCTCGGCGGAATTGATAACCCAACATCGCGGCGTTATGCCGTCATCACCGCCTATAACGGCGGCGCAGGCAGCGTGCTGCGAGTCTTTTCGAATGATAAGATTCAGGCTGCCAATATTATTAACACCATGACGCCGGGCGATGTTTATCAGACGCTGACGACCCGCCATCCCTCTGCGGAATCTCGCCGTTATCTTTATAAAGTGAATACCGCGCAAAAATCCTACCGCCGCCGATAATTCCATTAACCGCCCCTGACGATGCTCAGGGGCAAAAATGTTATCCACATCACAATTTCGTTTTGCAAATTGGGAATGTTTGCAATTATTTGCCACAGGTAACAAAAAACCAGTCCGCGAAGTTGATAGAATCCCATCATCTCGCACGGTCAAATGTGCTTTTTCAAACACTCATCCGCATCACGATGTGAGGAAATTAACATGAATCTTAAGCTGCAGCTGAAAATCCTCTCTTTTCTGCAGTTCTGTCTGTGGGGAAGTTGGCTGACGACCCTCGGCTCCTATATGTTTGTTACCCTGAAGTTTGACGGTGCTTCTATTGGCGCAGTTTATAGCTCACTGGGTATCGCAGCGGTCTTTATGCCTGCGCTGCTGGGGATTGTGGCCGACAAATGGTTAAGTGCGAAATGGGTATATGCCATTTGCCACACCATTGGCGCTATCACGCTGTTCATGGCGGCACAGGTCACGACACCGGAAGCGATGTTCCTTGTGATATTGATTAACTCGTTTGCTTATATGCCAACGCTTGGGTTAATCAACACCATCTCTTACTATCGCCTGCAAAATGCCGGGATGGATATCGTTACTGACTTCCCGCCAATCCGTATCTGGGGCACCATCGGCTTTATCATGGCAATGTGGGTGGTGAGCCTGTCTGGCTTCGAATTAAGCCACATGCAGCTGTATATTGGCGCAGCACTTTCCGCCATTCTGGTTCTGTTTACCCTGACTCTGCCGCATATTCCGGTTGCTAAACAGCAAGCGAATCAGAGCTGGACAACCCTGCTGGGCCTCGATGCATTCGCGCTGTTTAAAAACAAGCGTATGGCAATCTTCTTTATCTTCTCAATGCTGCTGGGCGCGGAACTGCAGATTACCAACATGTTCGGTAATACCTTCCTGCACAGCTTCGACAAAGATCCGATGTTTGCCAGCAGCTTTATTGTGCAGCATGCGTCAATCATCATGTCGATTTCGCAGATCTCTGAAACCCTGTTCATTCTGACCATCCCGTTCTTCTTAAGCCGCTACGGTATTAAGAACGTAATGATGATCAGTATTGTGGCGTGGATCCTGCGTTTTGCGCTGTTTGCTTACGGCGACCCGACTCCGTTCGGTACTGTACTGCTGGTACTGTCGATGATCGTTTACGGTTGCGCATTCGACTTCTTCAACATCTCTGGTTCGGTGTTTGTCGAAAAAGAAGTTAGCCCGGCAATTCGCGCCAGTGCACAAGGGATGTTCCTGATGATGACTAACGGCTTCGGCTGTATCCTCGGCGGCATCGTGAGCGGTAAAGTTGTTGAGATGTACACCCAAAACGGCATTACCGACTGGCAGACCGTATGGTTGATTTTCGCTGGTTACTCCGTGGTTCTGGCCTTCGCGTTCATGGCGATGTTCAAATATAAACACGTTCGTGTCCCGACAGGCACACAGACGGTTAGCCACTAATTACGCAAAGAAAAACGGGTCGCCAGAAGGTGACCCGTTTTTTTTATTCTTACTTCAACACATAACCGTACAACCGTTTCACGCCATCCGCATCGGTTTCGCTATAAACACCTTGCAGCTCCGGCGAAAATCCCGGCAACAAATTCACCCCTTCTTCCAGTGCAAGGAAATAACGTTGAACCGCCCCACCCCAGACTTCCCCGGGTACCACGCAAAGCACGCCAGGTGGATAAGGCAACGCCCCTTCTGCCGCAATTCGCCCTTCGGCATCACGAATCCGCACCAACTCCACGTCACCGCGAATATAAGCGCTATGCGCATCCTGGGGGTTCATCACCACTGACGGGAAACTCTGCTGGCGGAACATCGCTTTTTGTAGGTCTTTGACGTCGAAACTGACATACAGATCGTGCATCTCCTGACACAACTGGCGCAGGGTGTAGTCGCGATAGCGCACCGGATACTTGTTATAAACGCTCGGCAACACCTCAACCAGCGGCGAGTCATCCTCAATATGCTGTTCAAATTGCGCCAGCATCGCCACCAGTTGTGCCAGCTTCTCGTGGCTTTCCGCCGGAGTTAATAAAAACAGAATGGAGTTGAGATCGCACTTCTCCGGCACAATGCCGTTCTCACGCAGATAGTGCGCCAGAATCGTCGCCGGAACGCCAAAGTCGCTATATTCGCCGGTTTCGGCATCGATACCTGGTGTAGTGAGTAACAGCTTGCACGGATCAACAAAATACTGATCCGCGGCATATCCTTCAAAGCCGTGCCACTTCGCCCCCGGCTCAAAACTGAAAAAACGGCGGTCGCTGGCTAACACTGATGTCGGATAATCCTGCCACAATTTGCCATCAACAACGGGCGGGATAAACGGGCGGAACAGCTTACAGCGCGCAAGAATAGCCTTGCGCGCTTCAATCCCTATCTCAACACACTCAGCCCACAGCCGACGCCCACTCTCCCCTTCATGAATTTTGGCGTTAACATCCAGTGCAGCAAACAGCGGATAGAAAGGGCTGGTAGAAGCATGGAGCATAAAGGCGTTATTCAACCGCTTATGCGGGCAAAAACGCGCCTGTCCGCGGATATGGTTATCTTTTTTATGGATCTGCGACGTCTGTGAGAATCCCGCCTGCTGTTTGTGCACCGACTGAGTCACAAAGATCCCCGGATCGTTTTCGTTAAGTTCTAACAGCAGCGGCGAGCTATCCGCCATCATCGGGATAAATTGTTCATAACCGACCCACGCGGAATCAAACAGAATGTAATCACACAGATGCCCAACGGTATCGATCACCTGACGGGCGTTATAGACAGTGCCGTCATAGGTTCCCAGCTGAATAATCGCCAGGCGATACGGGCGCGGCAGGTCGGCTTTTTCTGGCGCAACGTCGCGAATTTGCTGGCGCAGATACTCTTCATTAAAACAGTGCGCATCAATACCGCCAATGAAACCAAACGGGTTGCGTGAAGCTTCCAGATAGACCGGCGTCGCCCCCGCCTGAATCAGCGCGCCGTGATGATTCGACTTATGGTTGTTACGGTCGAAGAGCACCAGATCGCCACGCGTTAACAGCGCATTCGTCACCACTTTATTCGCTGCCGATGTGCCGTTCAGCACAAAATAGGTTTTATCGGCATGAAAGACTTTGGCTGCGAATTTCTGCGCATCTTTCGCCGATCCTTCATGAATAAGCAGATCGCCCAATTTTACGTCAGCGTTACACATATCGGCGCGAAAGACGTTCTCACCAAAGAAATCGTAAAAATGGCGTCCGGCAGGATGCTTTTTAAAAAACGCACCATGTTGATGTCCAGGGCAAGCAAAGGTGCTGTTGCCCATCTCAACGTACTGCGTCAGCGTGTCATAAAACGGTGGCAGCAAATTCTCTTCATACTGACAGGCTGCGGATTCCAGCTCCAGCCACTGCTGCTCGTTGCCGTTGATTACCGCCGTAACGCCCGCAGGTAATTCAACAGCATGTTCGGAATACAAAAACACCGGTAGATGAAAACCGGTGCGCTTAAGCAACGCAAGAATGCCACTGCGACTATCCGCAGCGGTAATGACGACTGCCGCGACGTCCGTAAAATCAGTATCTCCCAACGCCACCACGCGACGATGAGAAGAAAGTCGGGATACCAGTTCACTACTGGCGGCAATATTCATTGATTTCATAAGCGCAAACCCGTTTCGGGGAAGTAAGAATACCGGACAAGGTGGAAAACCCTGCCCCATGAGATATGGGTCAAACTGGTCACCAGCTCCGACCGCCAGACATCAGTAAAAGCAGAAACGCTCTGATTTTACTGTTGTCCTGCAGTGAGCGTGCGTTAACTTCACCGCATGAGCAGTAACATAGAAAGGGAAACGTTTCGCGCGAAACGGCGATAAGCGAGAGAATGTAAGGAGATGGCGTGCATCGGGCAAACTCCGTACAGAGAGGAGAAAATTCGCGCAATCATGGCACCTTTCGCTAAAGCGTGCAAGCCAGGACTTTGCGAACAAACAAGCCATCGACGGCACCAAACGGTCATAATAAGAAAATCAAACAATACAGCTAACAGGAACTCTTGTGGTCATCGGCCCTTTTATCAACGCTAGTGCAGTCTTACTGGGTGGCGTTCTCGGCGCACTGCTCAGCCAACGCTTACCGGAACGTATCCGCGTCTCCATGACATCAATTTTTGGTCTGGCATCGCTGGGGATTGGTATTTTACTGGTGGTGAAATGTGCCAACCTTCCAGCGATGGTTTTAGCTACGCTACTTGGCGCTCTAATTGGCGAAATTTGTTTGCTGGAGAAAGGTGTCAATACAGCAGTCGCCAAAGCACAAAATCTGTTTCGTCACTCACGTAAGAAGCCAGCGCATGAATCTTTTATTCAGAATTATGTCGCGATTATTGTCCTGTTTTGCGCCAGCGGCACCGGGATCTTCGGGGCGATGAACGAAGGGATGACCGGCGATCCGAGTATTTTAATCGCCAAGTCATTTCTTGATTTCTTTACGGCGATGATCTTCGCCTGCTCGCTGGGTATTGCGGTATCGGTGATTAGTATCCCATTACTGATCATCCAGTTAACGCTGGCGTGGGCTGCCGCGCTGATTTTACCGCTGACCACACCGTCGATGATGGCAGACTTCAGCGCCGTAGGCGGTTTATTGCTGCTGGCAACCGGATTACGCATCTGTGGCATTAAAATGTTCCCGGTGGTCAACATGCTTCCAGCACTCCTTCTGGCAATGCCGCTTTCCGCCGCCTGGACCGCCTGGTTTGCCTGACAATGCGTGCAATATCGGCAAAGTGATGATAGATTGTGCAGTCTGCAGTAAATTGAAGAAATTTGATTGACGAGACGAGGCGAATCAGGTTTAATGCGCCCCGTTGCCCGGATAGCTCAGTCGGTAGAGCAGGGGATTGAAAATCCCCGTGTCCTTGGTTCGATTCCGAGTCCGGGCACCAAATTCATATCAACGGACCTCCACGGAGGTCCGTTTTTCGTTTCAGAACACCATGATTTAAGCGTTCTACCTACAAATCAATTCTACCGAACTCAACCAGATTCCCCCCACATCAACCCCATTGTGTGGGTATAATTGCGGGTATACCCCAGTTCGACAGAATTTGTACCCTCTTTAACGCATTCAGAAGGCTGTACTATGGCACTGACTGACGCAAAAATCCGAGCTGCAAAGCCCTCTGACAAGGCTTATAAACTCACTGACGGGGCTGGCATGTTCCTGCTGGTTCATCCTAATGGTTCCCGTTACTGGCGTCTCCGTTATCGTATTCTGGGTAAGGAGAAGACTCTGGCACTTGGTGTGTATCCAGAAGTTTCTCTCTCCGAAGCTCGTACAAAACGGGATGAGGCCCGAAAACTGATTTCAGAGGGGATTGACCCTTGCGAACAGAAAAGAGCTAAAAAAGTAGTCCCTGATTTACAACTCTCTTTTGAACATATTGCACGACGCTGGCATGCCAGTAATAAACAATGGGCACAATCACACAGCGATAAGGTACTCAAAAGCCTCGAAACACACGTTTTCCCCTTTATCGGCAACCGGGATATCACAACACTCAATACCCCGGACCTGCTTATCCCTGTTCGTGCTGCAGAAGCTAAACAAATTTATGAAATCGCCAGTCGTCTGCAGCAAAGAATATCTGCTGTAATGCGTTATGCTGTACAGTCTGGCATCATCAGATATAACCCGGCTCTGGATATGGCTGGTGCATTGACCACGGTAAAACGCCAGCATCGCCCTGCTCTGGATCTTTCACGCCTGCCTGAACTTCTGTCGCGTATTGACGGTTATAAAGGCCAGCCTGTCACCCGACTGGCAGTTATGCTGAATTTACTGGTTTTTATTCGTTCCAGTGAACTCAGATACGCCCGCTGGTCTGAAATTGATATTGACAATGCCATGTGGACTATTCCAGCCGAACGCGAACCTCTGCCAGGCGTAAAATTCTCACACCGGGGCTCCAAGATGCGAACACCACATCTTGTGCCACTCAGCAAACAGGCTGTAGCCATACTGACAGAACTTCAGACATGGGCAGGTGAAAATGGTCTGATATTTACGGGTGCACATGACCCGCGTAAACCAATCAGTGAAAATACTGTAAATAAAGCCCTGAGGGTGATGGGGTATGACACAACCCAGGAAGTCTGTGGCCATGGATTCCGGGCGATGGCGTGCAGTGCATTGATTGAATCAGGTTTGTGGTCCCGCGATGCTGTGGAACGTCAGATGAGCCATCAGGAACGTAACGGTGTACGTGCTGCTTACATTCATAAAGCAGAACATCTGGAAGAACGCCGCTTGATGCTACAATGGTGGGCCGATTTTCTGGATGCAAACAGAGAAAAATTTATCAGTCCATTTGAATATGCAAAGATTAATAATCCATTAAAACAGTAATCATCCCGGGCAAATGCCCGGGAACCTACTCCAGGATTATTTTCTTTGTTAAAAAAACAGACAAAACGGTATTAACTTCGTAAGCGTACAGCGAGGGCCGTATTGACGGGGATGTGTTATTCAGCTGGCAGTGCTATGCGCCACGGAAGCAGTTCGCTGACCCGGTTGACCGGCCAGTCTGCTATGACGCCAAGCACATGGCGAAGGTAGCTTTCTGGATCCACGTCATTCAGTTTGCACGTCCCGATCAGGCTGTACAGTAGCGCTCCCCGCTCACCACCATGGTCAGAGCCGAAGAACAGGAAGTTTTTACGACCCAGACTGACCGCCCGCAGGGCATTTTCAGCGATGTTGTTGTCGATTTCCACCCAGCCATCGTTCGCATAGTACGTCAGTGCCGGCCACTGGTTAAGTGCGTACGCGAACGCCTTCGCCAACTCTGAGTGTCGCGACAGGGTCTTCATCTTTTCACGCAACCAGCTTTCCAGGGATTTCAACAGCGGTTTCGTTTTTCGCTGACGTTCAGCAAGCCGCTGCTCTGCCGGCATTCCCCATATATCCGCCTCTATGGCGTACAACTGACCGATCTGCTCCAGGGCTTCTTCCGTCAGTGCTGACGGGATGCGGACGTGCACATCGTGGATCTTTCGGCGGGCATGAGCCCAGCAGGCAGCTTCCGTTATCCCACCATTGCGATACAGCTCGTTGAACCCGGCGTACGCATCCGCTTGCAGCACACTGTCACGAACGGTGCAATAGTCATCCGTCGTTGACAACAGCTGATACTGAGGGTTTCCGGGTCCTCTGCGAGCGATTCTGGCTGTTCGGCAGCTGCATCGAGAGTCACAGGAAGTAGCTGGGGGCTCTCTGAAGAAGGTAATAGCAGCTTTCCCTCGCGCCATTGTTGTGTAAGCGCCCCATCTGCGACGTCTTGTGAAAATTGTCCTGTCTGGCAACAATCGCGCCCATCTATATAGATGGACACGAACGATGAATTCCCAGACAAAAAAAGATATTCCCTGCTTCCGTTCTTATTTGCCTGATGCTCTGCGTTTAAGATTTGAAGATAAACTGACCATCCGGGCCATCGCTCAGCGTCTAGGTCTCAGTCATTCCACAATACATACGCTTTTTCAGCGATTTATTGCATCCGGTATCGCATGGCCATTGCCCGATTCAGTTTCATTAGCTCAGCTTGACGCCATCCTTTATGCCAACAGAAAGAAGGAATTAACAGAGCCTCAAATCAGCGAAGGCACATGGCGAAAAGAACGGCGAGCCAGCTACAGCCGTGAATTTAAGGTCCGTCTGGCTAAGCAGGCATTACAGCCCGGTGCTGTTGTTGCCCGGATCGCCAGAGAACACGGTATCAATGATAACCTGCTGTTTAAATGGAAAAGCCAGTACGAGGACGGCTTACTGAGCGATGATGACATACAGGAATGCATGCCTGTCCCGGTGGCTCTGACTGATACGCCAGAGCCGACCAGACCAGTTACAAATCCCTTCTGGCGTAACAAGCCTGATGAGTGCCCTGAGAGTGATCCCGGAAACGTCCCACGGTGCGAGCTGCACCTTAAATCAGGTGTGGTAAAACTGTTTGACCCTCTCACTCCGGAAATGTTACGGGCGCTAATCCGCGAAATGAAAGGAGGTACCCGATGATAACGCTGCCAACCGGTACCAGAATCTGGATCATCGCTGGCATCACAGATATGCGTTGTGGCTTCAACGGCCTGGCTTCGAAGGTGCAGAACACGCTGAAAGATGACCCGTTCTCCGGGCATATCTTCGTCTTCCGGGGCCGCAGTGGCAAAATGGTGAAAATACTGTGGGCCGATCGTGACGGGTTATGCCTGTTCGCCAAACGCCTGGAACGGGGCCGCTTCGTCTGGCCGGTAACCCGGGAAGGGAAAGTGCACCTGACGCCAGCTCAGTTATCCATGCTACTGGAGGGGATCGCATGGCAACATCCCAAACGGACAGAACGGCCTGGCATCCGGATATAACCCGTGATAAAACAGGGGAATGAACAACACACTCCCCGACGACATCGAGCAACTGAAGGCCCTGCTGATCGCACAGCAGGCTGTTATCGTCCGTCTGTCTGGTGAAATAACCGGCTATGCCCGCGAGATCAGCTCACTCAGAGCGCTGGTCGCTAAACTGCAGAGAATGTTGTTCGGTCGCAGCAGCGAGAAAAGCCGCGAGAAGATAGAAAAGAAGATCGCACGGGCAGAAACGCGTATAACCGAGCTCCAGAACAGGCTTGGTGAGGCGCAGTTGCAACTCACCTCAATGGCCGGAGAGACAGCGCCGAAAACATCAGACTCTCCCGTCCGCAAAGCACTTCCGGCAACACTTCCCCGTGACAGGCAGGTTATCTCCGCGGCAGAAACCGAATGCCCCGTCTGCAGCGGCAAACTGAAACCGCTGGGAGAAAGCATCTCTGAACAACTGGATATCATCAACACCGCGTTTAGGGTAATCGAAACGGTTCGCCCAAAACGGGCCTGCAGCCGGTGCGACTGTATAGTTCAGGCTCCGCAGCCACCAAAACCCATCGAGCGCAGTTACGCCAGTCCGGCTCTGCTGGCCCGCATAATCATGGCTAAGTTCGCCGAGCATCTGCCGCTGTACCGTCAGTCAGAAATCTATGCCCGCCAGGGCGTGGAGCTGCACCGCAATACGATGGGGCGCTGGGTTGACATCATGGGAGAGCAGCTTCGCCCGCTGTATGATGAACTGAAGCACTATGTGCTGATGCCGGGTAAAGTGCATGCCGATGACACGCCGGTAAATGTACTGGAGCCGGGTCAGGGTAAACCCGTACCGGACGGCTGTGGGTCTATGTTCGTGACGATCGCAACGCCGGTTCGACCATGCCGGCAGCGGTGTGGTTCTCATACTCTCCCGACCGCAAAGGCATCCACCCACAGCAACATCTGGCGGACTACAGAGGTATCCTGCAGGCCGATGCATATGCGGGTTACAATGCTCTTTACGAAAGCGGTCAGGTAACCGAAGCGGCTTGTATGGCACATGCCCGACGCAAGATCCACGATGTACATGTCCGCCATCCAACGACAGTAACGGGAGAAGCGCTCCGTCGTATCGGGGAACTGTACGCTATCGAGGCTGAGATCCGCGGCAGTCCGGCAGAAGAGCGACTGGCTGTCAGAAAAGCCAGATGTAGTGGTCAAGTAATATTGGCCACGGTTTTACAGTAAAAATGGTATCTGTTCTCTGACTCTTCCGGCGTCAGCCCACCGTTATAATGGTGAGGTCTGACGCTGTTGTAGTAGTTCAATATGTAATCATTAATTTGCTGCCGGGCCTCGTCCTTGCCTGCGTAACCATTCGTTGGCACCCATTCTGTTTTCAGACTGCGGAAGAAGCGTTCCATGGGGCTGTTATCCCAGCAGTTTCCCCGCCGACTGACGCTTTGATTTATTCTGCAACGCCAGAGAAGTTGTTGATATTTAAGGCCTGTATACTGGCTTTCCTGGTCGCTATGGAACACGACATCCCGGGGTTGGCCACGCGTCTCATAGGCCATCCGCAGGGCACTGCTTATCAGTGCGGTATCGGCATGCGCTGACAGACTCCAGCCGATAACCCTGCGGGCAAAAAGATCCATAACAACCGCCAGATAGCACCAGCGATTTCCTGCCCAGAGATACGTAATATCTCCACACCATACCCGGTCTGGCTCCGGTACTGCGAACTGACGCTCAAGCAGATTCGGCAGGCTGGTATGCTCCTGACGGGCATTTTTATACTGATGTTTTCCGGGCTGACAACTGCTCAGGTTCAGATATTTCATCAGACGTCCGGCACGGTAACGGCTCATCGGGACGCCGTTTTGAGTCAGCATTTCAGCCAGAGTGCGCGCGCCCGCAGAGCCCCGACTTTGGTTCCACGCCCGGCGTATTTCGCTGCACAACCTGACTCGTGCCGGATTAACCGTATCGCGTCGTTTTCGCCAGTACCGGTAACTGCTGCGGTGTATTTCCAGAGCAGAACACAGGCTGACAACCGTGTGGCTGTCACTTAGTCTGGCGGCTATCGTGAACCGTTCAGCGAGTCGGACATTAAGAGCGCGGTAGCCTTTTTTAATATCGTATTTTGTTCCTCCAGACGGCGAACTTGCTTTTCCAGCTCGCGGATACGTTGCTGGTCTGGAGTAATGGGTGTGGCAGAGGGCGTAATACCCTGGCGCTCTCGCCTGAGCTGGCGTACCCAGCTCTCAAGCGTGGTTGAACCGACATTCATCGCTTCACTGGCCTGTCGATATGAGTAGCCCTTATCAACAATCAGCTGTGCACATTCCAGCCTGAACTCAGGGGTGAAGGTTCGTTTGGTTTTCTTGTTCATTAAGTCACCTGTTTTGTGTTGTGGTGAGAATATCACCTTTCATCAGGTGGCCAAATTTAGTGTGCCACTACATGTCTCTTATACACAAATCCCCACCCGGGGATTTGTGATGTCTGTCAGTCTGCTTTAGGGGGACTCTTTCCATCCGGTAGTTTCCTTCCTCCCCGGCAGCGATTTTTTGAACTTTTTCTTCACCCGTTGATCTTCTCTTATATTTCATTTTCTTCGGGTCTGTTATGGTACTTTCTGATTGTTATTCACTGGCTAACGAGCAGTCTGGACATGCCCGTCTCGGTGATCCGCGTCGTACACGACGCCTTGTGTCACTGACCTCTTCTCTCGCTCAGCATGCAGGTCTTTCTATTGTGAAATCATCCCACTTCACTGCTCAGGTTGAAGGTGCGTACCGCCTGATACGTAACCCGTCGGTGTCCCCGTAAGCCATTGCCGAAGCCGGATTTACTGCCACTGCAAGGGCATGTGAGGCACATCCGCTGCTCCTCGCGCTGGAAGATACCACCACCATTAACTTCGGTCACAGTACGGCATTTGATGACCTGGGGAATACCACCACTAACCCGAAGACGCACGGGCTGCTGGCTCACTCTGTCCTGATGTACGCCCCCGACAGCGCCCTGCCAGTCGATCTTATCGAACAGCAGTGCTGGAGTCGTGCCACGGACACCTACGGTGTTAAGCACCAGCGAAAAGAACGTCCCTGTGAAGAAAAAGAAAGTTACCGCTGGCAGCAGGCTTCGGAGCGCATGGCCGAACGGCTGGGGGAGATACAGAAACAGGTAATCACTGTCTGTGACCGGGAAGCGGATATCTGGCATTACCTGCATTATAAAGTCAGCCGCGGGAAGCCACACGCTGAATGTGATGCAAAAAGGCGGGCGGGCAGCCCGCCAGGCCCGGATGCTCATCAGTTACAGCGAAGTCAGCATAAAAAATCCCGACAACAGCGGCCAGGCGCTCTCGCTCACGTATGTCTGTTGCGGGGAGCAGGAGAGGACGGAGCCTGCTGGTATCCGCTGACATCAGAAAAAGTGGCGAGTGCCGCCGATGCGCGACGTATCGTCAGCCATTACGAGCAACGCTGGCTGATAGAGGAATACCACAAAGCGTGGAAAAGTGGTGGTACATGTGTGGAATCGCTGCGAATGCAGACCCGGGATAACCTTGAGCGCATGGTGGTTATCGCGGTGCGGGTGCTGGGCCTGCGGCAGGGAGGTATCAGTGAAGAAACACAAAATGACAGCTGTGAGAAAATACTGACGCCGACAGAGTGGAAACTACTGTGGGTTAAGCTGGAAGGAAAGCAGCTTCCGGCGCAAACACCGACCCTGAAATGGGCCTGTTTGAAACTGGCTAAACTGGGGCGATGGCATGACAGCAAACGCACAAGCAGCCCCGGTTGGGTAGTTATGTGGGATGGCTGGTTCAGACATCAGGATATGGCTGAGGGTTACCTGGTGATGAAGTCTCTTGATCAGGAGATCTGCTCAAGAGACAGGTCAAAGATGGGGGACAACGTCTGGTGTTGTATAACAGCACAGGCCTCACACTCTTGACGCCCGTGGAATATATTAGAGAACAAAAATTTCAATATGTGGTGGACGCATACAGAGGATTGACAGCATTCCCATACTAATTGTTAAGATTCAAATTGAAGTATATCTATCTGTCATTTTGCAAATGATATGCGGTAGCTTTACCTAACTATCATGAACATTTCGAAAAATCATCCACAAAGCCCCGAAGAATAAAGCACTATCGCCCGATAAAGACCTGTAAGCTCAGTGGCATGGATACTATTGAGCTCAGAATGGCGAGCTGTACCGTTATTTCATTACCATGCTCGACGAACACAGCAACTACTCTCTGGCCGTACTATCGCTTAAAAGTGATATCATCAGGCATTTCTTCTGCTGTGTAGCCCAGTTGTTCCTTGTTGGTATCAACCAGATCATCACTGATGATGGGCAAAGAGTTCTCGGGAAAATTCGACAAAACGCTACAGGAAGCCACCGTCGGGTTCGTATGGACTTATCTCTATACGCCGAAAATTAAATGCCATAAGTGAGCATTTTAACCGAACACTGAGGGAACAATTTATTGAGTTTAATGAAGAATTGCTCTTTGAATAGCTGAATATGTTCAATCTGAAACTGGCTGAGTATCTGGTACTGTACAACAGTAAAATTCTTCATAAATCGTTTAAACTACAAAAATCAGTAGAATATATTATTTCCACTGTCAGGCGGAAAATTTATAGAAAGGATACAAACATATGCCAATAATAAACAAATCGGCATCAAATTATGTTGAATATATTTCAAAAAACAATCCCCCTTATTTATCAAAAAAGAGAGATGCCAGTATAAATCTAAATGGAAAGGTTAGTGATTGCAATGGGGAAATCATATGGTGTCGACATATAGCATCATATTGGAGTGAGTTTTTTTGTAGTAATTCAGGAAAGATAGACTACGAAACATTTTCATCCCCTCAATTATTAAGCAAAGCTATTGTAATTCAGGAAAACAAGGGGACAAATAATATTAAGGGTGATGTGTATTTTGTTGAAAATGAATCTTGGGGAAGCGTTATATATAACCTTTTTCTTCAACTTGAGAAAGAGAATAAATCTCACACATCATTAGAAGTTCATTCTCCCGGACATGCAATGGCTCTGGGCATTAAAATAAAAAACGACAAGGAAAATAAGTTTGTTATTAATTTCTATGATCCCAATCAGACCGCGACGCATAAACGAGTATTTTTTTGCACTAATAACATTTGTGATATAATAAACCTGACAGCATATGATTTTCTTAGTGAGCAATGTCTGAAATGTTATGGGCTAAAAGAAGACACACTGTCACTTTTTGTGGATAAAACAAAATCGAATGACAACAATAATGTGTTTATAAAAAAATTACCTGATAATATTCTCCAAGGTGTTGTTATTAATTTTGCTATGGGAGCAGGACTAAGAGAGATAATAAAAAAGGTATATAACGATACTCGATTTACAGATCTTACAAAATCTCAGATGAAAATCTTGTGTGAATCAAAAAATGTTAATAATGTTCCTGGGTTGCTTTTAGCTCTACAAAATGGACATGATAATGTAATTGATGAATATGGTACTTTAATTAAAAAGTCAAATCTTAATAAAGAAGAATTAATACATATATTATCTGCAAGAACTTTGGATGGAACCATACCTGGTTTATATCAGGCCCTTCAAAATGGACATGCTCAAGCTATTAAGAGTTATGGTAATTTAGTTCTGGATACTATTGATAAAAATATAGATTTAGAGTATTTGCTTTCAGCATTTAAATATGAGGCGCATAGCTCTAGTAAATATACTCCTGGATTATTTTCTGCATTTAAAAATGGTCATGCAGACGCAATAAAAGCATATTGTGGCGTACTTGGCAATAGTAATTTGACAAGAGGTGAGATAATCAGGATGCTTGAGGCGAGAAATTATGATGGTGCACCAGGATTACTTCTTGCGTATCAAAATGGAGATATTAATACGATTCAGTCTTTTTTTGACTCACTAATAATGTTAGATATATCAAAGGATTTTATCGAAGAGTTATTGACTGCAAAACATTATGATTTTACGGGGTTATCATTAGCGATCAGTCATAGACATGATCATGTTGTCAAATTATACGGAAAGTTATTTAAAAAACTTGATACCAGTCCATATAAAATGTCAATTATCCTAGCATTAGCAATTGATTGCGAGAGAAATAATGCAAACATAATTATTGATAGTGAGTACAAGTCAAATAAGGCAGTAAAGGAATATGTAGAAATTTTAAAAGAATTCAATATATGCCCAGAAAAGGTAGCAGAATACCTAAGCGAGTTCAGCGGAAAACATTTCCTCGATGTATATAATTATTATTCCAATTGAAAAAAAACATAAAGTATCTATCACGGCACTCTCAGTTGAGTATCACAGGCACATGTATTTTAGCCCCCTGAGTCTACAGACAACCAATATTACTTAAATAAGTGATAATCTTAATGCTGTTTTTTAGAACAGATGATTGATATTTTTGGGCCGGAGAAACGCAGACAGGCTTTGTTGAATAAATCGAGCTTTTGCTGAGTTTAAGGATCAGATCACTCATTTTCCTGCAAAAGCTCATTGGGCGAAACAATCTGACTCAGAGAACCCGGATTAAACGTCTGGCCCGCAGAACCATCTATTTCTCACGCACTGTAGTACGTAATAAAAAAGTCATCGGTATTTTTATCAAAAAACATATATTCTATTAATTATTGCCATCACCTTTTTCTTATTGACAACATTACTCTGCTGATTGTTAAAATCTAACCTGTATTCAGGGTTACGATTCTATACAATAGAACAGGGAGGGGAAAGGATGTCATCGTTAATGAGACTTTTTGTTAATGTCAACAATGCTATGAATTTATTTTAGAAAAACAATTAAGCTGACGTAGTGTTCCGTCTAAATGACGGGGCGATATTAACATGATTAGAACAAGAGGAATTTTATGTTATCTTCATTAAATGTCCTTCAATCCAGCTTCAGAGGAAAGACAGCTTTATCAAATAGTACACTTCTCCAGAAAGTTTCTTTTGCTGGAAAAGAATATTCTCTGGAACCTATTGATGAAAAAAACCCTATTCTTTTTCAGTGGTTTGAAGCAAGGCCAGAGCGATACGAAAAAGGAGAAGTACCAATATTGAATACCAAAGAACATCCGTATTTGAGCAATATTATAAATGCTGCAAAAATAGAAAATGAGCGTATAATCGGTGTGCTGGTAGATGGAAATTTTACTTATGAACAAAAAAAGGAATTTCTCAGTCTTGAAAATGAATATCAAAATATAAAAATAATCTACCGAGCAGATGTGGATTTCAGCATGTATGATAAAAAACTATCTGATATTTACCTTGAAAATATCCATAAACAAGAATCATACCCTGCCAGTGAGAGGGATAATTATCTGTTAGGCTTATTAAGAGAAGAGTTAAAAAATATCCCAGAAGGTAAGGACTCTTTGATTGAGTCATATGCAAAAAAAAGAGAACATACTTGGTTTGATTTTTTCAGGAATTTGGCCATATTGAAGGCTGGAAGTTTGTTTACAGAGACGGGAAAAACTGGATGCCATAACATATCGCCCTGTAGCGGATGTATATATCTTGATGCCGACATGATTATTACCGATAAATTAGGAGTCCTGTATGCTCCTGATGGTATCGCTGTGCATGTAGATTGTAATGATGAGATAAAAAGTCTTGAAAATGGTGCGATAGTTGTCAATCGTAGTAATCATCCAACATTACTTGCAGGCCTCGATATTATGAAGAGTAAAGTTGACGCTCATCCATATTATGATGGTCTAGGAAAGGGTATCAAGCGGCATTTTAACTATTCATCGTTACACAATTATAATGCTTTTTGTGATTTTATTGAATTTAAGCATGAAAATATTATACCGAATACCAGTATGTATACCAGCAGTTCATGGTAAGTCTTCCGGTTGTGGTTGAAAAATATCGTTCTTTAGGTATAGATTCAGATGATTAATCCTGTTACTAATACTCAGGGCGTGTCACCTATAAATACTAAATATGCTGAACATGTGGTGAAAAATATTTACCCGGAAATTAAACATGATTACTTTAATGAATCACCCAATATATATGATAAGAAGTATATATCCGGTATAACCAGAGGAGTAGCTGAACTAAAACAGGAAGAATTTGTTAACGAGAAAGCCAGACGGTTTTCTTATATGAAGACTATGTATTCTGTATGTCCAGAAGCGTTTGAACCTATTTCCAGAAATGAAGCCAGTACACCGGAAGGAAGCTGGCTAACAGTTATATCCGGAAAACGCCCAATGGGGCAGTTTTCTGTAGATAGTTTATACAATCCTGATTTACATGCATTATGTGAGCTTCCGGACATTTGTTGTAAGATCTTCCCTAAAGAAAATAATGATTTTTTATACATAGTTGTTGTGTACAGAAATGACAGCCCTCTAGGAGAACAACGGGCAAATAGATTTATAGAATTATATAATATAAAAAGAGATATCATGCAGGAATTAAATTATGAGTTACCAGAGTTAAAGGCAGTAAAATCTGAAATGATTATCGCACGTGAAATGGGAGAAATCTTTAGCTACATGCCTGGGGAAATAGACAGTTATATGAAACACATAAATAATAAACTTTCTAAAATTGAGTAGAGAAGCTCAGCCACTTGTGTAGGGGGGCTAAAATTAATTCTATTTCATTATATGAGAACACCAATAAGAATAATAATATTTGATCACAACTGAAGATGCTTTTTACAATGAAGAATTATTGTTAAAAAACGCTTTGTTGAATCAACCGAACTGTTGCTGAGTTGCAGGATCACATCACGTATTTTCCTGAAAACGCAGGCTGCTTAGTAGCAAAGCAGAAGTTCAAAATCACCAACTAAATAGCTGCGCCGAATAGTAGATCAATGAAAGGGAACTCAGCCCGGATTGTGCGATCTGATCAATCGCCAAAAATCCCCCCCTAACCGGACTGAGCGATGCCGATCATAGCACCAATTCCCCGCGACGAATGACGCCTGATGCAAAAAGCAATCTATAAAACTCACGATAAAAATTATGCCCGCAGGCTGACCGCCATGCTGATGCTGCACCGGAGCGCTCGCGTCAGTGACGTTGCCAGAACGCTCTGTTTCGCCCGTTCATCTGTCGGGCGCTGGATTAACTGGTTCACACAGTCGGGTGTTGATGGACTGAAATCATTACCCGCCGGGCGTGCCCGCCGCTGGTCATTTGAACATATCTGTACACTGTTACGTGAGCTGGTAAAACATTCTCCTGGCGACTTTGGCTACCAGCGTTCACGCTGAAGCACAGAACTGTTGGCAATAAAAATCAATGAGATAACCGGATGTCAGTTACATGCCGGAACCGTGCGCCGCTGGTTGTCGTCTGCGGGGCTGGTGTGGCGCAGAGCAGCGCCAACTCTGCGTATCCGTGACCCGCATAAAGATGAAAAGATGGTGGCAATTCATAAAGCACTGGACGAATGCAGCCCAGAGCATCCGGTATTTTATGAAGATGAAGTGGATATCCACCCTAATCCCAAAATCGGTGCGGGCTGGCAGCTTCGCGGACAGCAAAAACACGTGGTGACGCCGGGTCAGAATGAAAAATATTATCTGGCTGGCGCGTTACACAGCGGAACGGGAAAAGTGAGTTATGTGGGTGGCAACAGCAAGAGCTCCACTTTATTTATCAGTCTGTTGAAACACCTGAAATCGACATACCGACGGTCTAAAACTATCATGCTCATCGTGGACAACTACATCATCCACAAAAGCCGGGAAACACAGCGCTGGCTGAAGCAGAATCCGAAGTTCAGGGTGATTTATCAGCTGGTTTACTCTCCATGGGTGAATCACGTTGAACGGCTATGGCAGGCGCTTCACGACACAATAACGCACAACCATCAGTGCCGTTCAATGTGGTAGTTGCTGAAAAAGATTCACCATTTTATGGGAACCGTCAGCCCATTCCCCGGAGGTAATTATGGACAGGCAAAAGTGTAGCGGTATTAGGCACAGCTATTTAGTATTAAGACTATCACTTATTTAAGTGATATTGGTTGTCTGGAAATAAGGGGGCAAGAACAAGTGGCTGACGGATAATGGTTCATGCTACCGGGCGAATGAAACACGTCAGTTCGCCAGGATGTTGGGACTTGAACCGAAGAACACGGCAGTGCGGAGTCCGGAGAGTAGCGGAATAGCAGAGAGCTTCGTGAAAACGATAAAGCGTGATTACATAAGTATCATGCCCAAACCAGACGGGTTAACGGCAGCAAAGAACCTTGCAGAGGCGTTCGAGCATTATAACGAATGGCATCCGCATAGTGCACTGGGTTATCGCTCGCCACGGGAATATCTGCGGCAGCGGGCTTGTAATGGGTTAAGTGATAACAGATGTCTGGAAATATAGGGGCAAATCCACTGGTTGATAATAGCTGATGTCCTTTTCAGCTATTAATGTGTTTATTTTAGCGTAAAATTATACTCGTATTTTTATAACTTTATGAGATTGCCAGATTTGGTCGATAAATAATAATGCCAGTGACAGACTTACTTATTAGGGACAAATTTCGCGAGGATATCAGGTTCACTGGCAACATAAATGCTTTCATCAGACAGAGTTACAATTCCTTCAGGTTGGGGCAAATCACTGGTCAGAGAATGATTTCCTTTTGTCAGGTCAAGCATCTCAATGAAAGACATCTCTGTCAGGTTAAACTTGAGTAAGTTACGCGATTCATCGGACAGAATCATCAGACTTTCATTATTAAAGGCCAGGCCGGATATATCGTTAATACGTATATCATTTAGTTCCTCTGGAATAGTTGCTTGCTTTACACTCAGCAGGTCTGGAGAAAGTTGATATATAAATATTTTACTTGGGCGTCTTTCTTTTGCGACAAACAGCATCCGATCATCTGCTTTCCATGCCAGCCCTTCAAATCCTCTATTCTTTTTATTGAATTTTTCTAACTGAATTTTATTTCGAAAGGAGATATGCATATCTTTTGTAACTGTAAAAAAGAATAGTTCAGAAGTGTTTTCGTCTACTGCAGCAAAAATGTTCCCTTGTATGTGTTCAATTGTTTCAGCATCAGAGATAAAAGGCAGCGGAGCTCTGTCCATGATGTCGCCACTTTTGGTTATTTTAAATAGCTGTGCAGGGCTATTCTGGGTGGCATACAGGAAATCATCCTCTTTATTATAAGTAAGAGATGATAAGTTCACCGTATTTGGTAATTGTTTTATAAATGAAAGTGAGTGTTCTTGAGGTGATTTTTTGTAAGTACAATTAAATGGAAATAATATTAATATGGTTAGCATAATAAATATCGCAATGAAAAATGCAATTAATGGTTTTCTTTTCATTTTCTCTATTTACTGTAAATTGTTTGCAGAACAAATATCTTTGTTTAATTGTAATTAACTTCAGGGTGAATTGTTAATAATTGTGGGTGTAATTTCTATTATTGATTTTGATTAATAAAGTTTTATTTTAAGTGTTTTGTAAGTACGTTTCAGATGCAGCATACCTTGGTTGTAGCGCTCTTACCATTTCATCGATTGTACATTTCACACCTTGCGGCACTTCATAAGAAGTCCTGTTCGTCAACATGCCCATCTCGTTGGGGCGGTCTTCTGGCGCCATTATCAGAACCCCGGTATGGCTGGTAACATAAATGTTTCCATCTGATGATTGAGAGATACTTATGTTAATGCAAGCGTTAGGTGTATCTAACGATCTTTCCGCATTGTATTCACTGGCTTTAGAGATCCTTTCATGTGTCAACGTTAAGGCTGGCACATTGAAAGATTGATAGAAAGCCGAGCATATGGCCGTTGCTGCTTCTGGATGGCATAAAAATTCCACAACTTCAGCTTTCTGATTATCGCTGCCGCTGCTTTCTCTTGCTATTTGCTCTGCATCATGGCGAGAAATACCATGATCTATAACATTCCGGGAAGGTGATGAGTGTGTGTCTTTAAGTCCTAGTGCATCGCGAAGCAACATTTGTGCATTTGCAGGTATATCAACACCATTGAGTGAAAGCTTTGCATTGCCGAGTCCTCGACATGTATCCATAAAGATAGAGCTGAATGGTGTAGGCCCGGAAAGCGGATCTGTTTGAGCATTATGCGGAATCAAGGTTGTTGATAGTTTTGACGTAAAACCAAGTAGATTGCGCATTGAGGTAGTATCAGTCAGGTCAATCTCAGATAAGGCACGATGAACCTGAATGTATGGCATGTGGCGATCGATGGGTAAAGATTGTAATAACCTATTTTGTTCGTTTGACTCTAGGAGCACAAAAATCTTTTCATTATCTGGTGTGCGAATCTCGGCTTCAATACTTTCGCTGTTAGTGACGGAAATTCTTAAGGATGAGCCATCTGAAAAACGAGCAGATACTCTGCCTAATTCATTGGGAAGTGGAGATACAGGCTCTAAAACGGTTAACAACTCTTGAAATGATTGTCTTTCACTACGACTGTACGTTGGATTCCATAAACCAAGACTAAGTACTTTAAGTAACTTTTCAGCGCATGACATCTCATCCCAGCTTTTTTTAAACCCAGAATTAACTTTCATTGCAGCATCTAAAACTAAAGATGCGGAGTCATTATTAAGTCCATTTATCATGAGAGATTCTCCTATCTGGTTTGTAATGAACAATTTGGCAACAAGTATCATATAGCATCATATAGTGTCAATAATATACAAGATATTTATAGCGGGTATTTTAAACGCATAGAAAGTTATTTTTACCTTCTGAAAAATAAGTGAAAATATTAATCTAATGACGGATAATTGATTGCAAGTGATGCGTCAGCCATAGTTTTTGTGTCTATAAAAAGGTTGTGATTATTTACATAAGTAATAGAATTTAGATAATTTTTATTGTGACGATAAAATATACCATTAATGATTGATTTAGAGACACTGGCTTTCTGAATCGCCACGGATAATCTAGACACTTCCGAGCCGTTGATAATACTGGTTTTCATATTCTGTCGGTGACATCTGTTCGCTAGAACCATGCCGACGCTTACTGTTATAAAACATTTCGATGTAATCAAAAATATCACTGCGGGCTTCTGATCCTACCCACGTAATATGGACACAGGCCTAAGCGAGGTTCTTGTTTTCAAAT
>ERZ772991.330-NODE-330-length-63556-cov-10.106093_pt1 | contig 63556 bp, 96 predicted proteins | sample MGYA00511128_ERZ772991 | MGnify/ENA primary metagenome ERZ772991 (study PRJEB29015, sample SAMEA2737655) | human gut metagenome | biome: human gut; feature: human-associated habitat; material: faeces | place: China | collected 2012 ... | reverse complement strand
CCTCTTTGAAAATTCCCCGGGGGGATTTTTTATATTTGAGTTTCATGATACTTATAAGGGCTTATGATATGGTCTAGTGCACATCTCAATGGACCTGCCACCTATTGAGAGTTTGTTAGTTTCTCCTTTCTGTTTTGTGCATCCCTCCGCCATATTATAAGTCTTTATAAGTGTTATGAAACAGTATGGAAACTATAAGAAAGGAGATCAGAAACATGGCAAAAGTGAAGCAAACCTCAACCAAAGACACAAAAAAGAGCCTCAGACCAGCTTTAACGCCAGAGGCAAGAGAAAACAGAGCTATTGCTTTGGCTATGGATTTGGTCGAGGAGCGGTTGATGAATGGAACGGCATCATCACAGGAAACAACTCATTTTTTGAAGCTTGGTTCTGTAAAGAATAAACTCGAGATAGAGAAACTTAAAGCTGAGAATGATCTCATCCACGCAAAAGCAGAAATGGTACGGGCTCAGAAGAATAATGAGGAGATGTTTAAGGATGCTATTGCAGCAATGAAGGAGTATAGTGGCAATGGAACTACGGAGGATGATATAGAAGATGAATATTAAAAGATATTCAGAACTTATAAAATTTCTAACATTCGAAGAAAGATACGACTATCTGAAATTGAATGGTCGAGTTGGCGAAGACACTTTTGGTTTTGATAGATATCTGAATCAAGTTTTTTATCGATCAAAAGAATGGCGATCAGTGAGAGATTTTGTTATAGCAAGAGATAACGGATGCGATTTAGCAATTGATGGTCGAGAGATATTTGATAAAATTTTAATACATCATATGAACCCAATCACTAAGGATGATGTATTGAAGAGACGGGATTATATTTTAGATCCTGAGTATCTGATAACAGTCACAAAGCGTACACATGATGCAATACATTATGGCGATAAAGAATTGTTATTAAGCACATCGCTAATTACAAGAACTAAGAATGACACATGTCCATGGAGACATTAAAGTGAGAAGCCTGACGATAGGCTTCTTTTTTTTATTTGAGAGGAGGTATGCAAATGAGCGAAGTCACAAATGCGAACGACAGCATTCTTACATCAATCAAGAAAATTCTTGGAATACCAGAAGAGCATGAACACTTTGATGCAGATATCATTATGCATATCAACACAGTTTTTATGATTCTCAATCAGCTTGGTGTCGGACCCACTTCTGGTTTTAAGATTCTGGATAAAACTACGATGTGGGACGACTATTTGAAAAATGATAGTCAGTTAGAAGCTGTGAAATCCTATATGGGTTACAAGGTTCGATTGATGTTTGATCCCCCATCAAGCTCAGCCATCACAGAGTCAATTAATCGCGTCATTAGCGAGCTTGAATGGAGAATACTTGTGATGGTCGAAAGTAAAAATTCTCGAGAGGAGGAATCATGATGTACGAATATGTATTATGCCATCATGGTGTTCTTGGTATGAAATGGGGTGTCCGTAGATACCAGAATGCTGATGGAAGTCTTACGTATGCTGGAAAGAAACGAGCATTGAAAATCCAGGACAAATATACAAATTTCACAGAGAATCAAAAGTATCGAAAGAAGAACGGTGATTATACATATGCCGGACGTAAGAAGGCTCTGAAGATGCGAGAGAAGTATTCGGCGGTTACTGGTGGAAAGAAATTGACTCGGTTTACACCATCTGGAAAGGCAGTGACAAACAAACCAAGAACGTTAGGAGATTTGTCGGACGAAGAATTGAACAAAAAAGTTCAACGTCTGAGATCGGAACGAGATTATTTGGATTTGAATAGACAAATATCATCGTTAACTCCTAAACATATATCTGCCGGAAAGAAATTTGTAGATGCGATCAAATCATCAGCAGTATCAGTGTTAAAGGATAAAGGCACAAAACTTGCTGGAGATTATCTGGATAAGCAGGTTAGAACGAAGTTGGGTATGAATGATGCAGACAACAAAAAAAAGAAATCTGAAAAATTACAGCAGGAAATGCTCGACGCTAGAAATCGATATAACATCGAAAACTTCAACAGAATGTATAAAGATTTAAAGAATAAAAAATAGGAGTGATTTTATATGGCATTATCGAACACCGCCACCCCACGATACTACGGCGAGTTTCGAGATGCCGTACTTCGAGGTGAAATTCCGGTAAATGAAAAAATCGAGATGGAAATGAATCGAATAGATGCCCTAATACAGAATCCAGGTGTCTACTACGATGATAAGGCAATAGATGGATTTATTGCTTATTGTGAAAAAGAATTGGTTCTAACTAATGGTGATGATCTACATTTATTGGATTCATTCAAACTGTGGGCTGAGCAGATTTTTGGATGGTATTACTTTGTTGAGAGGAGTGTGTACGTCCCGTCAAAAGATGGGCACGGAGGGCATTATGCGAGAAAACGAATTAAGAAACGGCTCATAAATAAGCAGTATCTGATCGTTGCGAGAGGCGCAGCAAAATCTATGTATGCTTCTTGTATTCAAAACTATTTCTTGAATGTCGATACATCCACAACACATCAGGTCACAACAGCTCCAACAATGCCACAAGCAGAAGAGGTTATGTCGCCAATCAAGACTGCCATAACCAGGGCAAGAGGACCGTTGTATCAGTTTCTTACTTATGGATCATTGCAGAATACAACCGGATCGAGAGCTGACAGAGTGAAACTTGCCAGCACAAAGAAGGGAATTCAGAATTTCTTGACGGGGTCACTGCTGGAAGTAAGACCAATGTCGATTGACAAGCTTCAGGGATTACGAGTGAAGATAGCTACAGTAGATGAATGGTTATCTGGAGATGTCCGGGAGGATGTAATTGGTGCTTTGGAGCAGGGCGCCGCTAAGGAACAGGGCGGAGGTATGAACGATGACTATCTTATCGTAGCGATTTCCTCTGAAGGAACTGTCCGTAATGGTTCGGGAGATACAATCAAAATGGAATTGATGAGTATATTAAAAGGTGAGTACAATGCTCCACACACCTCGATATGGTGGTATGCCCTTGATTCTGTTGACGAAGTATCAGAACCGGATTTATGGATAAAAGCAAATCCAAACCTTGGAAAAACTGTAAGTTATGAAACGTATCAGTTGGATGTCGAGAGAGCTGAAAAGAATCCGGCAGTTCGGAATGATATTTTGGCAAAGAGATTCGGTATTCCCATGGAGGGTTATACATATTACTTCACATATGAAGAAACTCTTCCTCACAGAAAGAAAGAGTATTGGCAAATGCCATGTGCAATGGGAGCCGATCTTTCTCAAGGTGATGATTTCTGTTCTTTCGTATTTCTATTCCCATTATCAAATGGAGAATTCGGTGTAAAAACAAGAAACTACATAACGGAGCTTACTTTGAATAAGCTACCTTCAGCCATGAGATTCAAATACGAAGAGTTCATGAATGAAGGAAGTCTTATTGTCATGGATGGAAACATTCTCGATATGATGCAGGTATTCGACGATTTGGACGAATACATTCTGTCTATTGGCTATGACGTTCGGTGTTTTGGATATGATCCATACAATGCTAAAGAATTTGTGGAAAGATGGTCAAGAGAAAATGGACCATTTGGTATTGAGAAAGTAATACAGGGAACAAAAACCGAGTCAGTCCCATTAGGTGAATTAAAGAAGTTATCAGAAGAGAGAATGCTGCTGTTTGATGAGAAGCTTATGACCTTTGCGATGGGAAACTGTATCGTTATGGAAGATACAAATGGAAATCGTAAACTTCTAAAGAAAAGACATGATGCAAAGATTGATGCTGTAGCGGCTATGATGGATGCCTTCGTTGCATTCAAGTTAAATCGAGAAGCATTTGAGTAAGAATCTTACATTATAAAAGGCGGGTGTAAAAAGTTTGAAACAATATGGTTTATCAATTAAAAGACAAGTCATAATTCCAGATGATGAATTATACCATTGGAAGTACATTAAAAGAAAAAGGGTTAATGGAAAATGGCGGTACTACTATGATATAAAAGATGCTCTTGGGTATGACGAAAGAGATGGCTATAAAAAAGCAAAGAAGGATTTAGATGCTGCATATGTGAAGACATTAAATGCAAATTCGTTAAATAACAACTATCAGTCATCGTTATTTGCTAAATATAGGCACCTTCGAGATCCTGAAGGAAACATTCTACCGGCACTTCGATCAGAATACAAAAAAGATCATGCAAGATTAAAAAACATAAATGATAATATTTTAAAAGCAAATTCTGATTACAGAAAAGCTGGTGAGAAGTATGCGAAAGCAGAAAAAGCTTATTTTAAGACCCCATTAGGAAAATTAGAAATTACAAAAAAGAAAATTGAAAAAGCCAAAAGCTGGTTAAAAAAATTTCTAAAATATTAAAGGAAGACAGAATATGATTCTAATAAATAAAGGAGGTCAAAATGGAATTAAATATTGGATCTAGGCTTAAAAGAGCCTGGAATGCGTTTACTAACCGGGATCCTACAGGTGGATATAAATCTGTCGGACCCGGTTATTCTTTATCTCCGAGTAGACCAAGACTATCTAGAGGTAACGAAAAATCCATAGTCAATGCTGTATTAACACGTATTGCGATGGATGCGGCGGCCATAGACATTAAGCATTGTCGATTAGATAAGAATGGACGTTATCTGGAAGACATTGATTCTCCGCTCAACGATTGTTTCAACTTGTCGGCGAATATCGATCAGACAGGTAGAGCATTTAAACTAGATGCATATCTGTCATTGCTTGATGAGGGTTGTATTGCTCTCGTTCCGATAGACACGACAGATAATCCGGATGATACGAATTCCTATGACATTAACTCGATGCGTGTATGTAAGATTCTCGACTGGTATCCAAGGCATGTTCGAGTTCTTGCTTATAATGATCGAACTGGTGAAAAAGAAGAATTGGTGATGCCGAAGAGCCAAGTGGCTATTATCGAGAATCCGGCATATTCAGTTATGAATGAACCTAACTCAACTATGCAGCGACTGAAGAAGAAACTTAGTTTGTTGGATGCTACTGACGAACAGTCTGCTTCCGGAAAATTAGATTTGATTATTCAGTTGCCGTATGCGGTAAAGAGCGAATTGAAGAGACAACAGGTTGAAGAGCGAAGGAAAGACATCGAAGATCAATTGACGAATGGTAAGTATGGAATAGCATGGGCTGATGGTACTGAGAAAATTACTCAGCTCAATCGACCGGTTGAGAACAATCTTATGAAACAGATTGAGTATCTTACCAACCTGTTCTATAGCCAGCTGGGTGTTACTCAGAGTGTTATGGATGGCACCGCTGATGAAAAGACGATGCTTAATTACAATAACAGAACAATCGAGCCTTTGGTGGCTGCGGTTGTTGATGAAGTGAAACGAAAGTTTCTTACGAAGACTGCCAGAACAAAAGGGCAGTCTATTTCTTATTTCACAGACCCATTCAAACTGGTTCCAGTTGATAACATCGCTGAAATAGCAGACAAGTTCACAAGAAATGAAATTATGACTTCGAATGAAATCAGACAGATTATCGGAATGAAACCATCGGATGATCCGAAGGCTGATCAGCTTATAAACAGCAATATCAGCCAACCAAACCAGGGAGAAGAGTTGGCGGTGGATGATACAGAAAATGAAGAAAGGAGTGAGAGTCAAAATGGGTATTAATTGCGACTTTAGTGGATGGGCTACCAGAAACGATTTGTTATGCGGCGACGGTAGAACTATTCGAAAAGACGCCTTTGCACAGAACGATGGGTGTCAGGTTCCTCTTGTTTGGAACCACAAACATGATGATGTGAATGCCGTGCTTGGACATGCTGTTCTGGAGAATCGACCAGAGGGTGTCTATGCGTATGGAGTGTTCAACGACAGTCCACAGGGACAGAAAGCGAAGGATCTTGTACAGAATGGCGATGTTCGATCTTTGTCCATTTGGGCAAACGAACTGAAACAGATTGGAGGAGATGTGATTCACGGAAATATTCGTGAACTCAGTCTTGTATTAGCAGGTGCTAATCCAGGAGCATACGTAGATTTCGTAATGGCGCACAGCACTGAGGAAGAAGACAGTTTATATGCTTCATGGGATGAAAATATTATGCTTCATCACTCTGCTGATGGAGAGAAAGGAGATTCAAAAATGGAAGGTGGCAATAAGCCAGAAGAGAAGAAAAACGAAGGTGACAATAAGCCAGAAGAGAAGACGATTCAGGATGTAATCGACACCATGAATGAGGAACAGCAGGAAGTGTTCTATGGCGTGCTCGCACAGGCAATTGAAGAAAAGGAAGAAAAAGATAATAGTGAAGGAGGAGATAACTCTATGAAACATAACGCATTTGATAAGAACAATGAAACTGCTCAGCAGAATGTACTTAGCCATTCAGATGAGATGGCAATCGTCGCACTTGCAAAGCAGAGCGGTGTTGGTAGCCTTCAGCAGGCTATGGCGATTTACGCAGAAGAGAATAAGGATACTTTGTCACACGGTATCTTTGATGACAGTGTTGAGGAGCTTTTCCCAGAGTATGAGCTTCTCAAGAAGGGTGAACCTGAGACACTTGAGAGAGATCAGAGCTGGATTGGATCTGTAATTTCTAAGATTCATAAGAGTCCGATCAGCCGTATTCGTACAAGACAGGCGGACGCTCGTATTGCAGAGCTTAGAGCTAGCGGTTATCAGAAGAAGGGAAATTACAAGCATGAGTCAGAGCAGATCAAGCTGCTTAGTCGTACAACAGACCCACAGACAATCTACATCAAGGATACAATGCATCGAGACGATATTGTCGACATTACAGACTTTGATGTTGTAGCTTATCAGTGGAACATGATGCGTCATGTACTTGATGAGGAAATGGCTATGGCCGCTCTTGTTGGTGATGGTCGTGATGATGGTGATCCGGATAAGATCCACGAAGATCATATTCGTTCAGTATGGCATGACGATGAGCTTTATACAATCCATCAGGTTGTGGATTTCGAAGCCGCAAAGACAAAGCTTCAGGGCACAAATACAGGAGCTAACTTCAGTGAGAACTATATCAAAGCAGAGGCTATGATTGAGTCAGCTTTGTATTCTCGTGAGAAGTTCAAGGGTTCTGGAACACCAGATTTGTACTGCACACCACATCTTCTTAATGTAATGCTTCTTGCTCGTGACCTTAATGGTCGTCGTATCTATGATTCCAAGGCAGATCTTGCCAAGGCGCTCAATGTAAATGAAATTCATACTGTTGAGCAGTTCGAGGGACTTGAGAGAACAGCAGATGATGGTAAGAGAAAGCTTCTTGGTTTGTTTGTCAACATGGCTGATTATCAGTTTGGTGCTACTAAGGGCGGTGAAGTTACAAGATTCTCAGATTTCGATATCGACTTCAACCAGTACAAGTACATGCTGGAGACAAGACTTTCTGGAGCACTTACAAAGGTTTACTCTGCGATCGCTCTCGAAGAGAAGGTTTCGTAGTTGCGTAATTATATAAGGAGGAACATGGATTATGGAAAAGATCATGGAAAATTCTAGTGACTTACATGTAGTAGCAAGAAAGGTATACGCAAAGCCTAGCGACGCTTATGCTTATTCCGATTCAGACTACAAGACAAAGATCTCAGCAGACGAGTTGTATGACGCATTTGTTAAGGGGATGATCGTCATCGATGCTGGAGTAGAGTACAAGCCGATTAGTATTAAGGTTGCTTCTAAGGTAGCAACTGTGTCATACGTTAAGGCTGGCTCTACAAATCCGGAGATTGCAACCGTTAAGTCTGAGTAGTTAAGGAGGAAAATTCAAAATGGGTAAATGGTATGGGAATGTCGGTTTTGCACATACAACTGAAAATAATCCTGGTGAATGGGATTCCGAGATTATCGAGAAATCATATTTCGGAGATATTATGGGCAATCGATGGAAACGCCAGAATTCCGGTGGAATAAATGACGATGTCAATATTTCCAACATTATCAGCATTGTTGCTGATTCGTTTGCCAATGAGAATTGCTCCGAAATTGTGTATGCAGAATTCTTGGGTATAAAGTGGAAGGTTACAGATATCGAACCACAATATCCAAGATTACTGCTCACATTAGGGGGTGTATATAATGGCGAGTAGGGTTGATTTGCAGAGCAAACTGGAGGAAATCCTTGGGCGTAGAAACGTATATTATAAAGCCCCTGAAAATATTAAGATGAGCTATCCAGCAATAATATATTCTCTTAATAATATAGAGGATAGAAACGCAAACAATAGTTCATACATAAGAAATAGAAGTTATAGTGTTACGGTGATATCAAAGCAATCAGATCCGGAAGTGGTAAATCGATTGTTGGACCTTCCATATTGTTCTTTTGATAGACCATACGTATCAGATAATTTGAATCATTACGTATTCACTTTGTATTGGTAAGTAAGAGCCCATAATACGGGCTCTTTTTTATTACCTAAATCATGAAAAGGAGGACAGATATATGTCTAAGATTAAATGGGATGAAACCGGAGAGCGTTTGTTCGAAACCGGTGTAGAAAATGGAGCGTTGTTTGTACAGGACAATAACGGAACTTATGGAAAAGGTGTGCCTTGGAATGGACTTACGAGCGTAAGTGAGAGTCCGGAAGGTGGAGAAGTCACAACGTTGTATGCAGACGATGTAGCATACTTGGATCTTATCTCAGTAGAGAAGTATAAATACACAATCGAAGCATATTCATCACCTGTTGAGTTTGATGCTTGTGATGGAACAGCAAGTATTGCTAAGGGCGTTACGATTGGTCAGCAGTCACGTAAGAAGTTTGGATTCGTATACAAGTCACGTATCGGCAATGATATTGAAGGCTCTGATTTCGGATACAAGCTGCATATTGTGTATAATAGCTTGGCTTCTCCATCTGAGCGGTCACATGCAACCATTAATGATAGCCCAGAGGCAGAGACGATGTCTTGGTCGGCTAGTTCTACAGCAGTAAATGTTGCAGGTCATAAGCCAACTTCTACTGTAGTAATCAATAGCACAACAGCAGACCCTGCTAAGCTGGCTGTTCTTGAGAATATTCTGTATGGAACAGATCACGAGCTCACAAAGACTGAGCCTAAGAATTGGTCAACGGATTATAAGAAGTATTATACGAAGTCCGGAGATAAGTTCGAAGCGGTTACTGGTGAATCAGCGCCAACTTGGGAAGAGAACAAGTATTACGATGAGGCAACAGAGCCAAGATTGCCATTCCCTGATGAAATCATGGAAATCATGGGACAGGAGTAGAATATCAACCATGAGACCTCACAAAAATCGTGGGGTCTCTTTTTATAAAAAGGAGGAAATTTATGTTAAAGAAGACAATAACATATACAGATTTTAATGGCACAGAAAGAACGGAGGATTATTACTTCAATCTGAGTAAAGCAGAATTATTGGAGATGGAAGTTGGTACCACTGGCGGTTATGCCGAAAAGGTGCAGGCAATCATCGACGCAAAGGATTCGCCTGACATCATGAAGATCTTCAAGGAGTTGCTGCTCAAGGCATACGGCGAGAAGTCAGCAGATGGAAAGCGGTTTATTAAGATTGACGACAATGGACGTCCATTAGCAATCGCGTTCGAGCAGACACCGGCATATTCCGAGATTTTCATGGAGCTTGCAACAGATGCAGACGCTGGTTCCGCGTTTATTAATGGTATCCTTCCGGCTGATTTGATTAAAGAAGCAAACAAGGCGGCGTTACCGAAGGTCGTAAAATAATATATCAAAATGGAGATGAATGAGAATGCTTTCAATTACGATACCCGGGAGAGAGTGGTTTGATGAAGAAAAGAATGAGTTTGTGACCACGACGAGTATGACTATTCAAATGGAGCATTCTCTTCTTTCTCTTCATGAATGGGAAAAGAAATGGAAAAAACCATTTTTCTCCGATAAAGAAAAAACAACAGAAGAAGTGCTGGATTATTTTAGATGTATGACACTTACTCCGGATGTTGATGATGATATTTTTCGTGGACTTACGAATGAAAACATAGAGACAATCAGGAATTATATTAATGATTCGATGACTGCTACTACGTTTTCTGATAGAGAAAATCGTAAGTTCAATAGAGAGATAATAACCAGTGAGATTATCTATTATTGGATGATATCACTGAACATTCCTGTGGAGTTTGAACGATGGCATCTAAATAGTCTCATCACATTAATTAGAGTTTGTAATGTTAAGAATCAACCACCAAAGAAGATGAGTAAGAATGAGATTCTTGATCATTATTCGGCTCTAAATGCAAGTAGAAGAAAGAAATTTAAGTAAAACAGGAGGTACAGATATGTCAATGAACGGAATCGATATTAGTGCATGGCAGAGAGGGATTAACTTAAGTAATGTTCCATTCGACTTTGTAATTGTAAAGGCTACCGAAGGAACGAAGTATATCAATGGCGTATGTGACAGTCATTGCGAAGATGCAATTCGCCTCAGCAAGTGCTTTGGTGTATATCACTATGCAAATGGTGGAGATTACAAGCAGGAGGCAGATTTCTTCTTAGAGAAGGTAAAGAAGTATGTTGGAAAAGCATTGCTTGTTCTTGACTGGGAGAGTCAGAACAATCCACAGTTTGGTAAAACTGATCGTGACTGGGTTAAGAACTGGTGTGATTATGTGTATGCTCGGACGGGTGTTAAGCCAGTTATTTATATATCCAAGAGTTTCATGACTACATTGGATGGACTTGGGTATGAATTCTGGATCGCACAGTATGCGAATAACAAGCCTACGGGTTATCAGGAGAATCCGTGGAATGAGGGAGTATATACATGTCTCATCAGACAGTATGCATCAACAGGTCGTCTCACAGGTTATCCTGGAGACTTGGATTTGAACAAGTTTTATGGTACAGCAGCGGATTGGAATGCACGAGTATCAGTTGCCACACCAGTTCCAACACCAGCTCCGGCGGTATCTCCTACGGGTACAACTATCGAGCTTGTGGTAGCAACATTGCAGAATAAGTATGGCGTAGGCGATGAGCGTAAGCAGAAGCTTGGAACTCGATATGACGAGGTTCAGAAATTTATTGATTATGTGGCAAATGCTTCTATCGATCAGCTGGTAGCAGAAACAAAGGCTGGCGATTACGGTAATGGCGAAGCTCGCAAAATTATTCTTGGAGCATTCAATAAGTATGATGCTGTTCAGAATAAGATCAATGCTGAGAATACGACCAAGGCTAGTTCGGCAGCTATTTACGTAGTCAAGAGTGGAGATACGCTCTCCGGCATTGCTGCGAAGTACAAAACAACATATCAGGAATTACAGAAGCTGAATGGCATTCCGGATCCAAACAAGATTTATCCGGGTCAGAAATTGAAAATTAGATAATGAAAGGGTGATGCAGGTGATCGCATTTAAGCAGAAGGGTGATTTCTCTAAATTGAATGGCTTTTTTGAGAAGATCAAGGAGGTCGTCAAAATGGGTGATCTCAACAAATATGGTCGAGCTGGTGTTGAGGCACTTGCATCTGCCACACCGAAAGAATCTGGAAAAACGGCGGATTCTTGGTATTACACAATAGAACATGAAGATGGACGAGCATCAATTAATTTTCTTAATTCGAATATTAATGATGGTGTTCCAATAGCAATCATATTACAGTACGGACATGGTACTGGAACTGGAGGCTGGGTCGAAGGAAGAGATTATATCAATCCATCGGTTCAGTCTCTTTTTGATAAGATTGCCGATGATGCTTGGAAGGAGGTTACTAGATTATGAGTAAGCAGGTTGACGAAAGAGTTGTATCGATGCAATTCGACAACAAACAGTTTGAGGCTAATGTTAAAACTTCCATGACCACTATTCAGAAACTTAAGCAGAGTTTGAATTTTAAGGATAGCGGAAAAAGTTTGGAAAATCTTAGCAAAGCTGCAAATGAAGTGAAATTCGATAAGCTTTTGTCTGGCGTTGAAACATTAGAAAAGAGATTTTCTGCAATGGGCATTGTCGGAATGAGAGTTATTGAGAATTTAACCGATTCGGCGATGCAGATGGTAACCAAAACCAAGAATCTTATAACAAGCACTATTAAACAGGGCGGTATTTCGAGAGCAACAAACATCGAAAACGCCCGTTTTCAGTTACAGGGATTATTAAAGGACGATGAAGCAGTTGCCGCTGTAATGAAAAACGTAAGTGATTCGGTGGATGGCACTGCCTATAGTTTGGATGCAGCAGCAAAAGTAGCATCTCAGTTAGCAGCTTCAGGAATGAGAGCTGGAGATGAAATGTTTTCATCTTTGAGAGCAGTTGCTGGTGTTGCTGCTATGACAAACAGTTCTTATGAAGATATTGGTAGAATCTTTACACAGGTAGCCGGTCAAGGTCGAATGATGGGTGATCAGTTGTTACAGTTATCTGGTAGAGGTATGAATGCGGCAGCCACTTTGGCAGAACAGTTAGGGAAAACAGAGCAAGAAGTTAGAGACATGGTGTCTAAAGGACAGATTTCTTTCTCAACATTTGCTTCGGCGATGGATAATGCATTTGGAGAACATGCTAAGAAGGCAAATGAGACATTGAATGGTGCGTTCTCCAATGTAAAATCAGCATTAGCCAGAATCGGTGCTGAATTCGTTGCACCACTTATTGTGCAGAATGGTCCACTTGTACAGGTTCTCAACACAATACGAGAAAAAGTAAATGACGTAAAGAGAAATATTGTTCCATTTGCAGAACTGGTCACAACCACTATTAATAAGCTGGCGACAAAGGTAAATGCGGCAATTTCAAAGCTGAATATCGACAAGATGTTTGAGAAATTCAGTTTTTTGAGTCGGGATTTTGGCGCGAGCAAGATTATTAAGCTGGTAAATGGGATCTCTAAGCCGATTGAGAAGGTCACAGATACTGTGAAAGAAACTGTCAACGCGGTAACCGATTTGGATGATATCGTAAATAAAGTTATTCGTGGTGACTTCGGAAACGGGGCGGAAAGACTTAATAAACTCACTGAGGCGGGACAGAACTATTACAAAATTCAAAATAAAGTAAATGAAGCTCTTAATAATGGGTTTAGATTTTCGGAAGATCAAATACAGGCACAGGACAAACTTCTTGGGGTTAAGGAAAATACAGTTTCAGAGACAAAGAGTGAAACGACGGAAACTGTTAAACTGACTGACGAAAAGAAGAAACTCATTAAAGAACTTGCCAGTATGAGCGATGCACAATTAAGAGCAAATGGTTACACTGAGGAACAGATCGCAGCATTCAGAGAGTTAAGAGGAGTAGCAGATAAGCTTGGTATGCCGATAGATAAGCTTATTGACAATATTGATGAGCTGAATGGTAAGTGGATTATTATGGACGCGCTGAAGAATATAGGGAATAGTATTGTTTCTATATTTAAGGCAATTGGACAGGCATGGAAAGATATTTTTCCATCGTCTTCTACTGACACAGTGTTTAATATTGTAGCAGCATTTCATAAGTTATCTGAGAGAATGAAGGTAACCGATGAAGATGCAGATAAGATAAAACGTACATTCAAAGGTCTTTTCGCAGTATTAGATCTGGTTAGTACCCTTGTTGGCGGCGGTTTAAGATTAGCATTAAAAGCTACGTCTTACATACTTAGTCTTTTCAATTTATCGTTATTAGACGTCACAGCAATACTTGGTGATGCCTTGGTTAAGTTCAGAGATTGGGTAAAAGGTAATAATTTAATCACAAGAGCGTTTGAAACTATGGCTCCATATTTGAAAGAGTTTGTATCGTTGATTGTTGAAGGAATTGTCGCAATAAAAGATTGGGTTGTCGCCAATGAAAAGATCACTCAGGGTTTCAAGAAGATTCTTTCATATCTTAGAGAAGCTGGAGCAGGATTCAAGGCGTGGATTGAAGGCGCTAGAGAAGCCGAGAACATACCAGTTTATATAATTCAGGGATTGGTAAATGGATTGAAGAATGGGATTTCAACAGTTGTGTCTATTGCAATAGAGTTGGCGAAATCGATTATTCAGACTGTTTGTGGCGTTCTTGGGATTCATTCACCATCTACCGAATTTTATGCAATTGGTTTGTACATAATTCAGGGATTGATAAATGGTCTTAAAGCAGGAGCAAAGAAAGTATGGGATACCGTCAAATCAATTGGTGAAGCTATCGTTGGTGTTGGAAAAGAGATTGATTACAAATATCTTGGCATTAGCACAACGGCATTGGGACTGTTGATAGTTCTTAACAAATTTACTAATGCTGTAACGGATATCAAGGAAAAGGTAATCGACGCAGGTCTTGGCGTTGTTAATAGCATATCTTCAATATTTGATAGTATCAGTAAATATGTCAAAGCACGAGCATTGAAACAACAGGCAAAAGCGTTGTTATTGTTAGCAGTTTCAATTGCGGCTCTTGGAGCAACGATATATTTCATTTCTCAAATAGACACAAAGAGTTTGATTAAAGGTGGAATTGCTATTGGTGTTTTAGCCGGAATGTTAATTGGTCTTACTGTGGCTATGAGTAAATTGGATAAGCTCGGTGTATTCTCCGATAAAGTCGGAGTAATGTTACTAGGAATGTCTGTCGCTTTGTTGGCAATGGGAAAAGTTGCGACTGAAATCGGAAAACTTGAGTGGGAAGAAATAGCAAAGGGAATCGTGTTTGTCGGTGCTTTGGAATTATTCATCATAAGTCTGATTGCAATATCTAAGTTTGCTGGCACTAATGCTAAAGATGCAGGGAAGATGATTTTCAAAATTGCTGGTGCACTTTTGATTATGGCTTTAGTTGCAAAATTAGCGGGTAATTTAAGAAAAGACGAACTGACACAAGGATTAAAATTCATTGCTGTGATGGGTATCTTTACAACCGCATTAGTTGCGGTGTCTTTATTTGCAGGAAAGAATGCGTCTAGGGCTGGAACTATGATTCTTAAGATTGCCGGAGCGTTACTTATTATGGTAATGGTTGCTAAAATAGCGGGAAACATGAAACCAGAAGAATTATCACAAGGATTAGAATTCATTGAGATAATGGGAATATTTACGGCTACATTAGTAGCGGTGTCTATACTTGCTGGAAAGAATGCGTCTAGAGCTGGTAATATGATTCTTAAAATCGCAATTGCTTTGCAGATTATGGCTAAAGTGGTAAAAACGATTGGACAGTTAAAACCCGATGAAGTCGAGAAGGGATTAAGTTTCATAAAGACTTTGGGCAAGTTTATCGTGGCATTGGTTGCAGTGTCGTTATTAGCCGGAAAGAATGCATCTAGAGCGGGCATAATGATGATTGGTGTAGCTATAGCGATGGGAGTTATGGCGCAAGTCGTCAAAATGGCTGGAAGTATTGATAAGAATACTCTTAAGCAGGGGCTCGGAGTAATGGCTGCATTTGAGACATTTATCCTCGCACTTGTCGCAGTGTCAATCTTAGCTGGTAAAAATGCGGCAAAGGCTGGTGAAATGCTGTTAAAAGTGTCAGTCTCATTATTAATTCTCACTGGCGCATTATTCTTGATTGGACAGATGGATTCGAAGAAGTTATGGAAGGCAGTTGGTGTAGTAGCAGTATTAGAGACTTTGTTTGCAGGTTTAATTGCAGTTACGAAGGTGTCTCAGAATGCAAACAAGACAATTATAGGACTTGTCGCAACACTGACATTACTTGTTTCTGGCTTGGCATTACTTACCACTCTGAATTCAGATAAGCTAATTACATCAGCGGAATCATTATCTATGGTTATGGTAGCTATGGCAGCAATGATCGCAGCAACCGGACAAATCAAGAATACCGAAGGAGCGACGAAAGTTCTTCTTCAAATTTCGTTGGTAGTTCTCATGTTGGTTGGTGTTCTTGGAATGATTCAGACACTTAATATAGAAGGAAATATGGGCGCCGTTGCTTCAATCTCCGTATTGCTGGTTTCTATGGCAGCTTCGTTAGCTCTCTTAGGAAACACGAAAAATGTATCGCTTAAAGCGGTTGGTGCTATGGCATTGATGGGATTGGTCGTTGCCGAATTGGCAGTTGTAATGAAAGCAATGGATAAACTCAACATCGATGTATCCACAAAGACTGTTGCTCAATTATCTGCTTTACTTCTTGCTATGTCTGGCGCATTAGCTATTCTGACTGTTGTAGGAATTGGTGGTGCTGCCGCATTTGTAGGAATTGGTGCGTTAGTGACGTTGATAGCCGCAGTTGGCGGATTAATGATAGCAATAGGCGCATTAAATGATGAATTTCCAGCTGTCGCTGATTTCGTACATAATAGTATTCCGATTCTTCAGGATATGGGAGAAGGTCTCGGTAATTTCATCGGCGGTTTAGTCGGTGGAGTTGTTGCTGGTGCTATCGATAGTCTTGCTGGCATAGGCACAAGTCTTAGTACATTTATGGAAAATCTCCAGCCGTTTATCGAGAAAGTATCGGCTATTGATCCGGATGCTATGGCTGGTGGAGAAGCATTGGCGAAGATGCTGCTTACTCTTACAGCTGCAAATCTGATCAGCGGTTTATCAAGATTCCTTGGGGTAAAAGACTTAGGAAACCTTGGAACGCAGATGGAGAACTTTGCTGACAGTATCTGTAAATTTGACCAGAAATTGAAAAATCACGGAGGAATCGATAAGAACCTTGTTGAGCAGGCTGGATATGCGGGCGAGATAATGGCTAAGTTACAGAAAGGATTGTATGGAACCGGAGGACTGAAACAGGGAATCCTCGGTGAAAAAGATCTTAGTGACTTTGGTTCGCAGATGGAAGGATTTGCTGACGGGGTAGTTAGCTTCGACCAGAAGTTGAAGGATCATGGCGGAATCGATAAGAACCTTGTTGAGCAGGCTGGATATGCAGGCGAGACGATGGCTACTCTTCAAGGCAAGATCAAAAGTCAAAATGGAGCACTTCAAGATATCTTTGGTGAACAGGATCTCGGCGACTTTGGTTCGCAGATGGAAGGATTCGCAGATGGTGTTGTGAAGTTCGACCAGAAGCTGAAAGACCATGGTGGTATTGATTCTGATTTGGTAGATCAGGCATCTTATGCCGGTCAGACCATGGCTGAATTACAGAATAGTATTGAACCGGTCAACGGAATGATCCAGTTCTTCAAAGGTAATAATGGTTTGGATACTTTCGGAGATCAAATTGCATCGTATGCTACATCCTTAGGTACATTTGCAAACATTCTAAGAGAAAATCCAATAGACACAACCACAACTGCAACAGCAAAAGAGTGTGGTTTGTTGATGGCAGAACTTCAAAATTCATTACCAGAATCACACCTATTCGACGGTAAGATGGATTTGGATGAGTTCGGAATGAAGCTAACATCATTCGGCAAATATATGGGTGTGTTTGCTAACATGACAGCTGAAATGGATGTGTCCAATCTCACGACAGTCAGTATGGCGGCTAAGAGACTTGGCGAAATGGCAGCATCAATCAGCACAGTAGACCAATCAAAAATTGACGAATTTGATTTCGAGGGCATTGGAAACAGCATAAAGACATTCTGTGATTCATTTGATAACGTCGACGCTTCAAAGGTTGAAACAGCAATCAACTCAATCAATAAGTTGGTTAACACAATCAAGAGCATGGATGGGTTGAACACCAATGGAGTAAACACCTTTAAGGGAATTCTTAATTCACTCAGCGGTGACGCAGTAAATCTTAAGGGTATTGGTAATTCATTCTCAGATGATCAGATTGCATCATTCAATTCAATTGGCTCAAGTGTTGTGAGCGCAATTGCTTCAGGTATGAAGAGCAAGTCAAGTGAATTTACGAGTATCGGACATTCAATACTCAGCAGCATCAAGAGTTCCTTGAATTATAATATTCAGCAGTTCAAAACCAGCGGAGAGACAATCATGTCGAACTTTGTTAGCGGAATAAAAGGTTCGAAAAATACGGCATCATCAGCATTTACATCAATGATGGCATTCATCACTCTGAGTCTGAAGGGATATTATAATAACTTCTACACTATCGGAGGTTATCTTGTTACCGGATTTGCAAATGGTATTTCAGCAAATTCATACAAAGCCAAAGCCAAAGCAAAGGCAATGGCACAGGCTGCTGAGAAAGCCGTACGAAAAGAATTACAAGTTCATTCGCCATCTAAGAAGACAGACAAAGTTGGACAGTATTTCGACATGGGATTTGCTAATGGTATTGAAAAGAAATCACATCTCAGTGTTCAAGCTGCAAAGACTATGGCGGCATCAGCCATCGACAGTACAAAGCAGACAATCTCGAGATTAGGTCAGATGCTCGCAATGGATGTTGATGCTCAGCCTACAATCAGACCAGTAATGGATCTGAGTGAGATTAGTTCGGGCGTTTCAATGATGAATGGAATGCTTGCAATTAATCCTATGGTTGGAGTCGGTTCTAATATTAGTGCGATCAATGCTATGATGCAGAACCGTCAAAATGGAACTACAAATGATGTAGTATCAGCTATCAATGACCTTGGAAAGACTCTGGGTAATACAAGAGGCGATACATATACAATCAACGGCGTAACATATGACGATGGATCGAACATCTCAGATGCCGTCGCAACACTTATAAACGCTGCAAAAGTAGGAAGGAGGGCTTAAGTTGGCTGTACTTGTAGACAGTAATACAGTCCGAGTTGAACGCGGAGATACACTCTCCGGAATCGCTCTGAAATATGGTAGAGGAAAGAGTTACACGCAGCTGGCTAACATAAATGGTATTAAAAATCCTAACTTAATTTATGTTAATCAGATTATCAAGTTATCGCCGACGGCTCCTTCAGCTCCTGCTGGAGGAACTCCGGCTCCTGCTGCGGCAGTGAAGACCATCAATTATCCTACTGTTTTAGGGTTTGGCCTTCAGAGTTCTGGTGACACTACCGGAACGACATTGTTTGCGATATGGAATTGGAATAGAGCAAATACTGATCATTACGAAATTGAGTGGTATTATGCAACCGGAGATACATTAAGCAATGGTGAACTTATATGGTTTGTCGGAAGCAAAACAACTACAACAGAGACACAATCTACCTACAGTTATTCAAATGGAGTGGCTACGCAGGTACGATTCAGAGTAAAAGCAGTCTCTCGAACCCATGAAGTCAACAATAATCAGGTTTCATACTGGACTGGGGCTTGGTCAGCTTATAGCACTTACAAAGTGCCAGAAAGCGTAAAGAATCCACCAGAGACTCCAGCAACACCGACTGTTGAAATAAAGGGGTATACGTTGACTGCATCTCTGGATAATCTAAAAGGAAACAATACTCAGATAGCTTTTGAGGTATTGAGAGATGATAGCACAACTTATAAAACAGGAAGTGTCAACATCAATTCCGCTGGATATGCAGCATTCTCATGTAGTGTTGTAGCTGGTTCAAGATACAAGGTAAGAGCTAGAGGTGGATGTAACACAAAGAACTTCGGATGGCAGAATTCAGACTGGTCAGATTGGTCAAACAATGTCGGCACCATACCAGCTGCATCTGCTGGAATAACGCAACTTCGGGCATCGTCTGAGACATCTATATATTTGGAGTGGGTTGCCGCTTCAGGCGCTACTTCATATGATATAGAATACGCGACAAAGTCTACATACTTTGATAACTCAGATCAAACCTCGACCAAGACCGGAATCGAGAATACTCACTTTGAGTTGAGCGGATTGACTGCCGGGAACGAGTATTTCTTCCGTGTTAGAGCGGTTAACAATTCAGGACATTCCTCATGGAGCGGCTTGAAGTCGGTTGTTATTGGTAAAGAGCCGGCAGCTCCTACAACATGGTCATCGACTACAACGGTCATCACAGGAGAAAAGCTTATTCTGTATTGGGTGCATAATGCACAGGATTCGTCGAGTCAGACATTTGCTGAATTGGAAATAATAGCAAATGGAAATAAGCAGACATTCACAATTAAGAATACGGCGAGTGAAGAAGATAAGGATAAGACAAGCAGTTATGAGGTTGATACATCAAGTTTTGTAGAAGGTGTAGAGATCTCTTGGCGAGTAAGAACAGCAGGAATTACCATGACATATGGTGATTGGTCTACACAAAGAGTAGTACATGTTTACGCTCCGCCAGTTCTGACTTGTACAATGCTGGACAACAAAGACAATGTTATTCATACATTAGAAGCATTCCCGTTCTACATATCGGGCTTCGCGGGCCCTAAAACACAGGAACCTATCGGTTATCACATTTCCATAAAAGCGAAAAGTTCATATGAGACGACAGATTCAGTCGGAAACGTCAAAATGGTTAATGCCGGCGAAGAAGTGTATTCAAAGCATTTCGACACAAAGCAGGAGTTACTTGTTGAATTCTCAGCCAATAACATTGATCTGGAGAATAACGTAACATATATTGTGTCGTGCACAGTCTCCATGAATTCTGGATTGACTGCTACGGATGAGTTTGAATTTGACGTAACATGGTCAGATGCAAATTACAGTCCAAATGCTGAAATCTCATTGGATGCCGATACATTGACCACGTATATAAGACCATATTGTGAAGATGTCAAATGGTATTATTACAAGGTGACACATGAAGGATCAGATTATATCACGACTGAAGAAGAAACAGAAGCAATCGCAGGAATACCTGTGGAAGAGGTTCCGACAGAGAGCGTCTATACAACAACCGGAGAGCAAGTGTATTCTGGAGATACATCTACAGGAGAAACGATCTTATTCTGCGTTAAATCACAGACATATCTTGTCGATGGTGTAGAGTTGGCTGTATATCGAAGAGAATTCGACGGCAGCTTTACAGAAGTGGCGAAGAACGTAGAGAATAATCGAGGGATAACTGTCACAGACCCGCATCCGGCATTAGATCTTGCAAGATACAGGATTGTCGTAACTGTGAAATCGACCGGGGCAGTAAGCTTTAGCGATTTGGCTGGTTATCCGATCGGTGAGAAGTCAGTAATCATTCAGTGGGATGAGGATTGGACACAGTTTGAAACATCAAATGAGGATGAAATGGAACAACCGCCATGGGCTGGTTCGTTGCTAAAGCTTCCTTATAATATAGATGTTTCGGATAAACACGATACAGATGTCTCATTGGTCAAGTATGCAGGTCGTAAGAGACCGGTTAGTTACTATGGCACACAGCTTGGAGAAACATCTTCATGGAAGGTAGAAATACCTAAGAGTGATAAAGAGACTTTGTATGCAATCAGACGGTTATCTATATGGACAGGCGATGTTTATGTGAGAGAACCATCAGGAACAGGATACTGGGCAAATATGAAAGTGTCATATGACATCAATCATTGCGAACTTACAATACCAGTATCATTTGACATAACAAGAGTGGAAGGAGGTCTGTAAATGCCAGATTGGTCTAAATCAATGACTCAGACATATGAGTATTATGTTGTTGATCCCAACACATGGACAGATAGCGAGCTGATTTCGAATGTGAAATCATGCAGCATCTCAAGGGATAGCGACACTGATACACTTGGGTCGGCGAGTTTTGAGGTAAATGATATGCTTGGCGAATGCTACATACGGGTTTATCTCATCACACTTCAAAATGGAATTAAAGAGAAGTATCCGCTGGGTACATATCTTGTGCAGACACCTTCTTCTACATATGATGGAAAGGCTCGTTCGGTATCTATTGACGCATATACGCCATTGATCGAACTTAAAGAGACAAAGCCACCGCTTGGGTATTCATTACTCAAGGGGGCTAAGATTATGGAATCAGCATATTTGAATATTCGTGAGCAGGCTCGGGCACCAGTTGTCCGAACCGACACGGATGATGTGTTATATGGTGATTTTGTAGCGGATACAGATGAGACTTGGCTATCATTCGATAGTGATCTCATTTCAAATGCAAAGTACACGCTCGATCTTGATGAGATGGGGCGTATTTTGTTTGCGCCAAAACAGGATATTGGCTCACTTCAGCCGATATGGACTTATACCGACGATAATAGTTCAATACTTTATCCGGAAATGAGTATGACTCATGACTTGTACGGCATACCGAATGTTGTAGAGGTGGCATACTCAAGTGGAAACGATCGGTATTATTCGAGAGTTGTAAACGACGATGAGAATAGTCTGACATCGACGATTGCTAGGGGGCGGGAAATTCTTTACAGAGAAACCAACCCTAGTTTTGTTGGTTCTCCAACACAGAAGCAAGTTGATGATTATGCTGAGAATCTACTCAGTGAGTTATCATCACTTGAATATACAGTATCTTACAGTCATGGCTATTGCCCGGTAAGACTCGGTGATTGTGTTCGGCTTAACTACACAAGAGCCGGACTGAGAGATGTGAAAGCGAAAGTGATTAGTCAGACAATTAAATGTGAGAGTGGATGCTCGGTAACAGAAAAAGCGGTATTTACAAAGAAATTATGGAGGTGATTGTATGGCATTATCAGATGAATTGGTGTCACAGTTTGCTAAATTAATGAAACCAGAGGAAGATAAGACGCAGGAATCAACTCTGTATGGAAAATTTGTAATTCACAATGGTAAGAAGTATGTCCAGTTGGATGGTTCAGAATTACTGACGCCTGTAGAACAGACGGCTACGGCTAAAGAAGGCGATCGGGTATCAGTTACAATTAAGAACCATAATGCTACTGTTACCGGCAACTATTCGTCACCAGCAGCTCGATCGGGAGATGTAGATGAGAACTCCAAGAAGATTCTTGAGGTTGGAACACTGGTAACTGATAAAGCGTCAATCAAAGATCTGAAAGCTACCAATGCTACGGTTGAAAATCTTGTTGCCGACAATGCAACGATTAAGAAAGAACTCAAAGCGGCAAATGCGACAATCGAGACGATTAGCGCGGATAATGTTACGATCAAAGAAACATTAAAAGCCAATAAGGCTGCAATTGACGACTTGGATGCCAATAAGCTCAGTGCTAATGTCGCCGATCTGAAGTATGCGACTATCGAGAAACTCGAAGCAACAAATGCAGACATCCACAATCTCAGTGCCGATTATGGCGAGTTTAAGCAGGCAACGGTTGATGATTTATCGGCTAAAAATGCAACAATCCAGAAGCTTCAGACTGAGAAGTTGAGCGCAACAGATGCAGATTTAAAATATGCAAACATCGATTTCTCCAATATTGGTAAGGCTGCGATTGAACAGTTCTATGCAACATCCGGCATTATTAAAGATTTGGTTATCGGAGATCAGACAGTCACGGGAGAATTGGTTGGTGTTACAATCAAGGGTGATCTGATTGAGGGTAATACCATTAAAGCAGATAAACTGGTGGTAAAGGGTTCTGACGGACTATACTACAAGCTTAATGTATCTGCTGAGACCGTAGAAACAGAGCAGACAGATCAAAATAGCTTGAATGGAAACATTATCATAGCAAAGTCTATAACCGCTACCAAGATTAGCGTAGAAGATTTAGTCGCTTTCGACGCAACAATTGGTGGATTTAACATCACCGATAACGCTATATATTCAGGAGTAAAAAGTTCTATCGACAACACAACAAGAGGAATCTATCAGGATAAGGATGGACAGATTGCTTTTGGTGATAGAGATAGTTTCCTAAAGTATTTTAAGGATAAAGACGGAAAATATAAGCTGGCAATATCAGCAGACAACATTAAATTCAGCGCAAGTAATAAAGATCTGGATACGGTGCTTGGTTCTACAATAACCAGTGCTATTGAGGAATTCTATTTATCTAAATCGCCTACATCATTATCTGGCGGATCATGGTCAAAAATGCAGCCGACATGGACTGAAGGAAAGTATATATGGAGAAGAACTGCAGTAACGTATGGAGATGGAAGTTCTGAATATACGCCATCGCCAAATGGTGTGTGCATTACTGGTAATACCGGAGCCAAAGGAGATACTGGTGAGAAAGGCGATACGGGTAGTCAAGGACCTCAAGGCGAGAAGGGTGATACAGGAGCAAAGGGCGACACTGGCGCAACAGGTAAAGGTGTTAAAACAACTGCGGTAACTTATCAGGCATCGTCTAGTGGTACAACAACCCCAACCGGGACGTGGAGTACGACTATTCCAACGGTATCAGCAGGACAGTATCTTTGGACAAGAACGATCATCACCTATACCGACAACACAACATCTACATCGTACAGTGTAGGACGTAATGGAACGAACGGTGTGAATGGAACCAATGGAACGAACGGCAAGGACGGAGCAGCTGGAAAAGGTATCAAATCCACGGCAATAACATACCAAGCTGGAGCATCAGGAACTACGGTTCCAACCGGGACGTGGTCTGCGTCGATACCGGCTGCGGACACATCAAAGCCATATCTTTGGACGAGGACGATTATTACCTACACTGATAATACAACATCTACATCATACAGTGTAGGTGCTACGCCAGAAGGAATGGTTCAAAAGAAAAAGATTATTTCTGAAATCAACCAGTCGGCAGAGGAGATTTCGATCAAGGCTGAAAAAATCAGTCTCGAAGGTCTTGTCACTGCCAATCAGAATTTTAAGGTGCTGGAAGATGGCTCAATAGAGGCAGTTAATGGTAAGTTTACTGGCGAGATATATGCTACGAGCGGTAAATTCGAGGGCGAAATAGTCTCATCTAAGGCGACTATTACTGGCGGAAGCGTGAATATCGCTAGCGATGGAAATAAATTAGCGTATATTGCTTTAACCTCAACGAATGTTCCCATTGGTTATGGCGATAAAATAGGAACCATAGCTACACAGATAGGTTCTGATGGAATTGCTTGTCAATCTGAAAAGTTTCGAGGAGATTTTAATGCTTTGGGGATATATCTGGCAGAGGGATATGAAAATGAAGGGTATTTTTATTCGAGTCCGAATGGAACACATGCGTCTATACTATCTGCTGACGTATTATCTGTGTCGGGTAACCTCACTGTCTCAGGAACAATCAACGGAATAAGATGGAATTGGTCTGGACAAGGCGGACAGCCAAGCTGGTTGTGGGGTGGAAACGATGGTGCAAACATGTATGTATATAATCCATCGAACTTTAGCGTAAATTATGCCAAATCTGCGAATTATGCTAATAGCGCAGGAGGTATTTCGGCTCCCATATATGGATATGACAAGAATGTTAATATTACTTGTGGAGGATGGAGCACGCCGGCTAGTGTGACACTTCCTGCCGGAACATATATCGGAATGGTGTTTGCAAAGATGTATGGAACTCCTGCGTCCAGAATGGTTATGGTTTTTTCAACTAATAGTGGAGCTACTGATGCGGGGGCTTATATGTCAGATGATAATATGGATAGGGCATGCTGTAGTTCTCCGGTTGTTATAAACATCAGTGGTAACACTAATTTTTATTTGAGGGTATACAACAGTATGTCAGGAGTTAGAGCATGTCATTGCGGGTGGTACTTAGTAAAAGTTAAATAATAAAGACCTTGGAGAGGGTCTATAAACACTACTACTTTATGAAGCGAGGAGTCAAAACATTATGAAAAAATACATTACAACATTAAGCAAACTGTTTGATATTCGTCAGTTGATCGCCAATAATGGCATCTTAGATCTTGCGTTCTCGCGTAAGGCAGGACTGTCAGTTGCACGAAATATTAAGAAAATCGACAATGAACTTGCAGAGTATGACAAGTCTCGTGATGAGCTGATTCGAAAGTATTCTGATAACGGAGTTACTATGAACCGTTCAAATCCGAACTGGGACGAGTTCATCAAAGAGTTTAATGAGATCGGTTCAGTCGAAGCGTCGCTGGAAATCAACACGATTACAGCTGATGATCTGCCAGAGAACATCACACCAGCTGCATGTATGGCAATCGAATTCATGATCGAAGATCCAGTAGAAATTGTAGAATAGGGAGGAAGTCAAAATGGATATTAAAGATTTTGTTATTATTATACCAATCGTGGTTATTTGCTATCTTATCGGTATGGGACTTAAAGCATGGAGTTATGTGAATGATGTATGTATCCCGGTGTTAGTCGGAGCTATTGGCGGTGTTCTTGGCGTTGTCGCAATGTTTACAATGCCGAGCTTCCCAGCAAATGACATACTTACGGCAATTGCTATTGGTATTATGAGTGGGTTAGCGTCCACAGGAAGCAATCAGATTTACAAACAGTTACAGAAGTTTTTCAAAGGGGAGTAGTCGATGATCAAATTTACAGTATCTTCAGACACGATACTCCTTATTTGCTCGTTGATAGCAGCCTTATGGGGGGTGTATAAAATCGTGAAAGAAGTAAAGAAACCAAGTAAAGATTTACAGGAGACTGTAGATAAGCATTCAAAACTTCTTGATTCGGACAATGTTCGACTCAAGGAGGTTGAAGAATCCAACAAGATGATTCTACAATGCTTATTAGTAATAATCAATCACGATATTACAGGTAACGGAATCGACAATCTCAAAGACACAAGAGATAAGCTACAGCAATATTTGATTGATAAGTAGGGAGGTCGCATCATGAATGAAATTAGTAAGAAGATTATTATGGATGAAATCAAGGGATTAATGAGTGGTATTTCAGCCATCGTTAGTTCTTCAGCAATGGTAGCAATGCCAATGGGGTATTCGAATGATTCAGCAGTAACAGTTTCAAGTGTTTCCGAAATTACTACAAAAGCAAAAAGTATTAAAGCTTACGTAGCTAAGATTGAAGAAAAGACAAAGCTCCTTGAAGAAGATTTAGCATCTGATAATACGGAAGTAGAATCCGATCAGACAAGCACCGAGGATTTAACATCTGAATCAAACAAATAACAAAGACAAAGGCTCCGTTAAATTGACAGAGCCTTTTCTTTTTGCTTTTATATCGTTGTGACAAGATGTAATTCAGAGCCGTTTATTTGTCTATTATTTGACACTAAATGACCCATAAATGGCTTAAAACCTAGCTTCTAAGTTTCTGTTGAGGAAGCAGCAAAGGCTGGAAAGTTCTAAGAGAATGGCGTAAATGCTAGATTTCTAGAAGTAGTCAAAAGTGATAAAATGTGACAAAATGTACATCGTTTGACCACTATTTGACCATTACTTGACTACTACATTTGACCACTATAATGTCAAATATATGGGAACCTTTCTTAACTGATTGGTTCCCTTTTTATTGTATTTTTTCTAAGTCTTCTCTAAGCCACTCTACATCTCTTTCGGTGTAAGTGGATTCGGTTATATCTTGGATATTATGTCCAACCATCTCCTTTAAAGCATATTCGTCTACGTTTGCTTTCTTACATCGAGTGATAAATGTTTTTCTTGGATCGTGAGGTCTATGCTCAGGATTCAATTTCAATTGCTGTATCACCTTCGTAAAGCGGTTCTTATATTTGTCGTATGTAACAGCATAAGAACCGGCATGTGTTTGTCCTTTATCATTGAATAGATAAGGGCTTCCTAATTCTATTGCTTTGTCATAATTCATTTTCACAAGCCCTTTTATTTTTGCGTGGATGGGGACGATACGTTGTTTGCCAGCATTCGTCTTCATTCCGGCTTTCATATACCATTCATTCATATTCACTTCATCAAGACGTAAGGTAGCGAGTTCCTGTGGTCGCCACCCCATATACATCTGAATAATCACCCAATCAGCATATTTTACAACTCCTATATTTTTCCACAATTTATCAATTTCATCTTCGCTGAAAATAATATGTGGTTTCTTAGAGTTTTCGATATCCTCAACTATGTCGTCAGATAAGTTGAACGTCCGGGCATAATTCTTATCTACAATCTCATATTCTTCAGCGTAATCAAGCAATAGATTGAACGTAGATTTAATTCTCGATTTAATCCCTGGGGATGGGTAAATCTTTTTGTCTTTTTCCTTACCTTTTGTTCCTATTCGATATCCTTCCTCGATGCATCCTTTTATGTGCCGGGCTCTAACGTCTTTTGCTCTCATGTCATATATGGACGAGCAATATGACCATGCTGCTGTAACAGATCGAGTAGCGGACGGTGATATGTCAGAAAAATATTCTTTGCTCCATTTCATATACAACTCTTTCACTGTTAAATCATTATTCAAGTCATAAGGATTTCGTCTGTACTCCATCAATGCTTCGTATGCCTCGTTGTATGTTGGGAAATAGCAAGTTGGCTTTAACTGTTTCAAAATAGGTTTGCCATCTGGTGTCTTTCCAACTGTAACTCTGGCTCTAAAACGATTTCTCAATGGTTTATTTTTAATCTCAGTAATACTTCCAAAGCCATTAGGCAATCGTCGTCGCTTAGTTGTCCTTGGACGAACCTGCGTTTGTTTTGAGAGCGGATAACCACAATGCGGACAAGTTAGTGCTTTATCGCTGACCTGTAATTCACATTCTGGACATTTTGTGAGCATAAGCATCACTCCTTTCTATTTTTGTGCGAACTATATTACTACGTTTTTTTATTTTGTCAACCGTTTGGGCAAACTACATCATGGGAATTCGATCAATTATCGTCTTACTTATTATGTAACAAATTTTTTGGGAAGGAGCATGATGAAAATGCCAAAAGGAAAATGTGAAGGCGGTTGTAAGAATTTGAAGCACTATGATTGGAGGTTGAGAAAAGTATACGACAAGGGTCGAGTCGCAGTACCAATTAAGGTTGAAAGACTCAAATGTAAAGATTGTGGACACATGACATTGAGATATCCGGATGATGTTTTATCGTACAAACAATATGATAAGGACATTTACGAAGGGGTCGTCGAAGGATTTATTACGCCGGATACGTACGGATTTGAAGAATACCCATCCGAGAGAACAATGCAACGTTGGCTTAAAGAGCATAAAGATGACGATATGGATAATTCTTCCAAATAAAATCAAAAACAATATACAATATTTATATTCGTATGCTATAATATATCTATAATTTTATGGGGAGGTGAAAAAACAATGCAGATGTGTCCATTTTGCGACCGGGTGTACGACGAATCAGAATACAGTCGTTGTCCTTATTGCTCTGGCGAGTTAAGAAGACGACCAAGATTACAGTTTCGTTATGTATTAGAATGGAGTGTAGAAATGCACTAATCGTAGCGCCGATCATTTACAAGCCTGTTGATAGAAATGTCAGCAGGCTTTTTTATTTTATTCGTATATTTCTTTGAATTACCCCTCCCTATATAACAACCAAATCCACCTAAGTTGTCGTGACGAATCATAGCGATTGATGTATATTCGTGTCACAAGGAGGTGAAAAGATGCAAGATATAGTATTTGGTCCCGGTTCAGTTCCGGTAGCAGTAGCTGCTAGAGTATACGGTAAGGATGCAAACTGGATTAGAGCGGGTATTGTGACTGGATATCTGGACATAGGGACCGCTACTAGGAGGGGTAAAGTAATAACGTCCATAGAACAAATGAATAGTAAGTACGGACGGATCAATTATTATATATCTCCTAAGAAATTGTATGCTGAAACTGGTTATATTTGGAAAGGAGTAACGCGATGAAATCTGAATTATCAAAGAGAAATCCATATTGGATTGAAAAACACCGGTATTACGAATTACGTCATTTTTGTTTGCAATATCCTATTTGGAAAAGTTCATACAATTCTTTGTATGGTTTATCAAAACATATACATATAAGCGATGTTACTAATTCGTCAAAAACAAAAAATATTCCAGATCCAACGGCAACGATTGCAGGAAAAAGGATGTTTTATTCAGACCGGATGAAGATGATTACGGAAACGGCAAAGAACACAGATGAGTCATTGGCAAAATATCTTGTGTGTGGTGTGACGGAAGGATTATCATACGATACGCTTCGAGCTCGCCACAATATTCCATGTTGTAGAGATACATATTATGACATGTATCGAAAGTTTTTTTGGCTGCTTAGCAATGTACGAGATTAAAATTCTAATCTAGATTAGAATTCGCGTAGAAAACAGATTGTTTTATGGAACTATAATTTATATTTTTAAGGAGGAACAATATTATGGAGATGAAGAGTTTAGGAACTTGTTATTTGTACGAGGTTACAAAAACAGGAATGACAAAATGCTTCGGAGAGGTTTTTCATCAGGATGCGATTACCAAAGAAGATGGACGCACCATACCTGGGACGACCGCATTTCGACCTCAGCAGGGAGGATCGGTTATTGTGGCGTCCGAGGAAGGATGCATTCTTGATGGTACGATCTGGTATTATGACGATGAACCGGAAGAAGCGCTTAAGAAGCTGTATAAAGCAGAACGTGCAAAATTAGCAAGACTCAACAATGATGTCTATCGACAGGAAATGATTGTGCTTAATCTTAAAGCAAAATTATAGAAGGATCGAGCCCCTAACAAGGGCTCTTTCTTTTTTTACGCGAAAATTACATTTCCTATTATGAAAACAAAGACAACATATCATAAAAAGGAAAGGATGATTATTATGTTAAAACTATTTGTAATAGTAGCATTTATTATTGCAGGAATTTGGTTTGTTGAATGTGTTGATTAAGGAGGAAGTCCTACATGGGCTTCTTTCTTTTGTTTTCGCATAAATATCATCCTATTCTATGGGAGGTGAGAACAGTGAAAAACATACTGACGATTATCATGAGTATAGTATTGGTTCTTATGCTGGTGATTGATATATTTTTCTATCAAAGACCAGAAGGAAGAATGTTTATGCTTATACTCGCAACAATTGGAGGTGTATGCAGCATCATTATGTTCGAACAAGACGAAGCAGAGTCCTAACATGGACTCTTCTTTTTCGCGAAAATTACAAGGTGTATTATGAGAGAATAGACACTCGAAAGGGCAGTGAAGTTTGAGGATCCAAGCATCATTGGAAACTAATCGGGAAGGAGATAATAGTGAAAACTATGCACGAGGCTAGATCGAAAGATGAACTATATCGAAAGATATACCATGAGCCTGAGGGAAATATCGGCGTCCTTCGAGTTGAATTGATGTATTCTTTTCTTTTTCGCGAAAATTACATTTCCTATTATGAAAACAATTCATAAAAAGGAGTGATTTATATGATGAATTTATATAATTATTTAGCAGTTATGATTACAGAGCGTATGACTGGATTGGATCATACTTGTCTCAAGATTTGGGATTTTTATACATATGTGTATACATTATCTACAGTTGAGAAAGCTATGAACATTACAATCATAGGTTTGGTATTAATTACTGTATGCGTTATAGCAATTATCGTATTAAACAAATTTGAGAAGAAATTGAAGAGGGAGGAAGCCTAACATGGGCTTCTTCTCTTTTTATTTTTAATCTAGATTAGAATTTTATATTTTACAACACAGACAAACCCATAATAAATGATATTTTGATATTGGAAAAATTCCCGGGTGGGGTTTTCATAAAAACAAAATGGAAGGAGGAAAACAAATGGTTGCATTAGCGATTACTTTGGTGATTACCAACATTCTTTGGCTTTTATATTTTCAGTGGTGGCGGAAGAAGAAAACATTGGGATCTATCATTATTACGGACGAAGACTCTTTGTACGTAGAATTGGAAGATCACGAGTCTATGGATAAGATTCATAAGAGTAAAGATGTTATTTTTTCAGTGCATATGGAATCGCGTAAATAACGTGGGCTATTATGAATAAAATTTAAGGAGGTATAAAGCAATGGACAAAATTAAGGAAGCATTGTGGAATGACTACGAGGAGAAGAAGGGATTATTGAATGACATGGAACCAGGCTCAGACGAGTATAAGGTTGTTGCATCAGAAGTCGATAATATCCGGAAAGAGCTTATTGATGTCAATAAGACTGTAGCTGAGAACGAATTTAAGGTTACTCAGGCGGCAGACGATTCGAAGAAAGAGAAGACTCGGAACCGGATTTCTATCGGAACTTTTATTACATCAACCGCATTATCGTTGTATGCCATTGGAAAGACATTCAAATTTGATTCGTCATCGACAGTCACATCCACATTGGGTCGGAATATTTTGAATGCGTTTATTCCAAAGAAGAGATAATTATTCAAAACGGGACGCTGAGGAAACTTGGCGTCTTAGTTTTTCGCGAAATAAACATCGACTATTATGAAAGGATGATATATAATTATTTATATTATTGTCCTTATCTTAACGGAAAGGGCTTGCTTTAAGGAGGCAGGTAAATGGAAGATAACATGAAAGAATTTGTTGCATTCAGTAGAAAATTACTGAGAAGTTTGAAAGAACTTCGTGAACTTCTGGCTAAGGACGATAAGGAATTAGCTTTGAAGAAACTCGATGAGTTGATTGACGATACTCAGAAGGATATTGAAGCATAATATCGAGTTATCAGAAATGGCCTGTGGTTGAAAAATCGCAGGCTCTTTCTTTTTTATATATTTTATTATGAGATATCATTACGAAAAACCAAAATTATACAATTCAATATATGGACAGATATACGAATGTAATCACCCAGTCTATAGCAGGTGCACATTATATTTGATAGGTAATAAGGGCTTAGCTGTGATTCAGCAGCGATATAACCCGGAGAATAAAACAACTTGGTGGACCGAAATAGACCCGTGGTTGAATAATACTTTATATTTGCATCCGGGATTTAAGAAGTTTTTCGATGAGAGAGCTGGAGAGCCAGTCGAAGAATTGTATCCGACCGTCTCTGTACGGCAAATTATGTGGGCTTTGAAGATGAAACCAATAAAGCGAGAACGATGGGAAACATGTTTTGATCGGCGATATATTTGAATTCGCGTAGAAAACACACAGTTTTATGGAGGTGATATTTATGGCAATAACAGAAATTTTAAGTAAGTATTCTAAGAGATTTGATGATTCTTGTATTTCTTGGGCAAGAGATCCAGAATTGAACATTTATTTCCTAAAGTACATACAAGATTATGCCAATGATTTACTACAGCGTAGCGGATATCTATTTCTAAATAGAGTATTTGAATTATTAGGAATAGCACCAACTAAAGCTGGACAAATCGTTGGATGGATTTATGCTCCAGGAAAAATGATCGATTTTGGAATTTCAAAAGAAGACGGAACATCAAACTATATGCTTAATTTTAATGTTGATGGCGAAATATTAGACAAAACTGATATGGAAGATTATTAGGAATGCTAAGGCTCAGTGTAGAAATACATTGGGTCTTTTCTTTTTCGCGTAAAAAACATATCCCTTTATGAAAATAAACTACATTACATAAACGGAGGTATGTGTTATGAATATTAAGAAAAAAGAAGCAAAGAAGATGATTAAATTGTTGGACGATAAGGCAAGATATGCATTGCAAAATATGATGTTTGCAATTGAGCATAAACTGCCTATTGAATCGCAGTTTAGAGGAGAGGCTAAAGCTTATTTAGACTTAAGAGACGAATTAATGCGAGGTTTGAAGAAGTAGTTATTTGGGAGTAGATTCGACAGAGTCTATTCCTTTTCTTTTTCGCGAAAATTACATACTGTATTATGAGGAAATCAAAGAAAGGAAGGTATATTTATATGATACTTACAACATTATTAATTATTGCAGCTTTAATAACAATAGTGGTTTTAGCATTTGCGGTATTAGCCGGGGGTGCAGGATTCTTATTGGTGTTTGGAGATGTAATTGTATTTGTATTGGTGGTTGTAGGAATTATTAAATCCTTAACCAAGAAAAAGAAATCCAAGAAATAGGAGAGCTACGGCTCTCTTATTTTTCGCGAAAATTGCTTTCCCTATTATGACAATATTAACAGTTTTCATAAATGAAAGGAGAAAACATTATGATTAAAGCATTGAAGAAGTACAAAGACGAGGTATTGAAACCAGAAATAGCATGGCTGAAAAGATACTGGATTGGATTTTTAGTGTATCTTGTAATATGTCTTATTGTGGAAATTGTACTAACGATGGTACGTAATAGCAAAGAAGAGAAGCATAATGAAGACAATTATTATGAAGATCGTTATGGCAAAGACGAGGAGTCCTAATGGGCTCTTCTTTTTCGCGAAATTTACAAAGCCTATTATGAAAACATATAGGAAAGGAGACAAAATAATGAATGCAGTTATAGCAATATTGGCTGGCGCATTAATTTATGCGATCCTGAACAAGGTGGATAAGGATAAGAAATAGGAGAGCTACGGCTCTCTTATTTTTCGCGAAATTTTCATTGGGTATTATGAAATAATATTTTTAAGGAGGGCTTAGTATGAAAAAGGCTATTAAAATTATCGGAAAGATTACGAAATGGTATTTAATATTAGATGCGATTGTATGTGCATATATTGGAGTATGCCGGATAATCCATTTGATTATGAAATATCCCCAAAAATCTATTCTGGAAATAGACGAAATAGCTTTGAATGAGGCTAATGCTGAATTCAAAAAAATATTATAACAAGATGAATAAGAAATAGGAGAGCTACGGCTCTCTTATTTTTTTTTTTATAAGAAAGGAGATGATCTATTGATCAATGCGAAATTATTTCTCAAAAGGCACTCTTCAACGATTTTAGCATGTCTTGGATGTGCAGGGGTTATAGTGACTTCTGTAACAGCTGTACGAGCAACCCCAAAGGCTATTAAACTATTAGAAGAAGCCGAAGAAAACAAAGGATCCGAATTAACAACATTGGAAAAAGCCAAGACAACAACGAAAATATATTTACCATCGATATTGTTTGGTGTTTCAACCATTGCATGTATTGCAGGTTCTTCGATCCTTTCATATAACACTCAGAAATCTATGGTAAGCGCATATGCTCTGATAAATCAATCATATCGAGATTATCGTAGAAAAGCAAAAGATATTTACGGTGAAGATGCAGATAGAAAGATTCTCGATGCAATCATTGCTGAAAAAGCGGAGACTATGTACATAGAAGCTCCTGGTATTTGTGATTGTGCGACCTTATATATCGACGAGAATCACGGAGAGAAACGATTGTTCTATGACGAATATGGCAAGCGATTCTTTGAATCAACGTTGGAGCAAGTTATATCAGCGGAGTACCATACGAACCGTAATTTTGTATTACGTGGATCACAGATGCTAAATGAATTCTATGGGTTCTTGGGCTTGGAACCTACTGATTTTGGCTGGGAAGCTGGATGGTGTGTCATGGATGAGCTTTATTGGATTGATTTTGATCATAGAGAAATTGAAATCGATGGTAAGAAATGTATTGTCATCCAGATGCCGTGGGAACCACGAATAGGGTATGACGATGATAATTGCTATTATTGATTCGCGAAAAAACCATTTGCTATTATGAAAAAATACAAAAGGAGGGTTTTAATATGAATAAGGCAGATTTGAAGTTTTTGAGAAAGGCAGGATTTAACATTGCTTTCGGAGTCATCGTAGGTAAAGAATTAGGCGAGTTCGTTACGCAGGTGGCTTATCGATTTGCAATTAAGATGATGGACAAGAAAATGCCAGAATCAAACAAGACTGAAGAGTAATTTTCAAATAGAGGATTCAATGGAAACATTGGGTCTTCTATTTTTTCAGCACGGAAATACCAGTAATCAATGATATTTTGATAGTAACATTCGCACGAAAAACATCGGCTATTATGGAAAGGAGGTAAGCCATCTATGAAAGAAAAGTTTAATTCAACGACAGTTTTGAGCGCCGTTGTGACTGCGATGGGAGTGATTGGAACATTACTTTCATTTAAGGTTCAGAACGATGATCGGGAACTGTTGAAGGAAGAATTAAAGGAAGAGCTTAGAGAAGAGCTTAGCAACGAAGATAAAGAGGAGTCCTAACACGGGCTCTTCTTTTATATTTGATAGGAGGAATCAAACATGAGTAAAGAATCATTTGCGAGATTTGTGAAAAGCACAAAAAGAGGTCTCGTAAAACACAGTCCGGAAATCTTAACCGGATTAGGAATCGCAGGAATGATATCATCTGTCGTTCTTGCGGCAAAAGCAACGCCCAAGGCGCTTCAGTTGATTGAAGAAGCGAAGGATAAGGCAGACACAGACAAGCTTACAGTACCAGAAACAATCAAGGCAGCATGGAAGCCATATATTCCAGTCGTACTTACATGCAGTGCATCTGTAGCTTGTATTATTGGTGCAAATACAGTAAATGCACGACGCAATGCTGCTCTTGCTACGGCATATGAACTCTCAAGAAATGCTCTGACTGAGTATAAGGAGCGTGTGGTAGAGGAGATTGGCAAGGAAAAAGAGCAGAAGATACAGGAAAAGGTTGCTCAGAAAAAGATCAACGAAACACCAAACGCATCTAATGTAATAATTGCAGGTGCAAACAAGGTGTGGTTTCTTGAGCCTGTATCTGGACGATATTTCCAGGCAAATGTAGAAGACGTAAGACGAGTAATCAATGATTTGAATTATCGCCTTACTGGTGGAATGGAAGAGTATGTATCGCTCAGTGAATTCTATGATGAAATCGTGGCTATTGGTGGAGATCTTCCCCACACATGCACCAGCGACGATCTTGGATGGAACCTCAATCGAGATGGGCAAATTGAAATCGATATGCCAGCAGGCAAAATGTCAAATGGCGAACCATGTCTCGTATTGGACTATCATGTAGCACCGCGGTACGATTATTCAAAATTATCGTAATTCGCGAAAAATACAAGCACTATTATGACAGAGTAAAAAATTATATTTAAGGAGGACAAAACTATGTCAAGAAACAATGTTAAGAATGAGGAAGTAAAGGATGTCGAGGTTGTCGACGAGAAGGATGTTGAAGTTGTAGACAACAACGCAACTGATGAAAACTCAAAGGCTGATGCCAAGGAGGAATCAAAGGTTAAGAAGATCTTAAATAAGATCAAGAAACCGGTTTCCTACATTGGTGCGGCAGTTGGCGGATTCGCAGTAGCGATGTTGATCTCAGCAGCAAGACAGGACGAAGATGATCAGGATGGACTGTACTACCTTGAAGGAGACAAAGAGGATGACAGTAGCAAAACAACTGAAGAGTAATTTCTATCGGTCGAAAGGGTGATGCCTATACAAGGCATTTCCCTTTTTTCTTTTTTGGAAGGAGGTTATGCCTATGTATAGATACGTATTTGAAGGGCAGGTTTCAGAATCGAATCATCTCATTACGAATAGATGGAGAGGCGAAACTTGGGCAAATTCAGAAGCCAAAGCCAGGAACAATTTGGCTTATCAATTTAAAAAAGCCAGCAACAGACCATCGATGGCAAAGGTTGTATTACATGGTCCGATTGTAAAGGCAAGTTAAAGGAGGGTAACAGATGAGTTTAGACATTGAATGCAAACCTAACTCGCACAAGGCAAAGCAGGAGGCAGCAACAAAAAAAGGTACTCCGAAAGTAAAAAAGGTAGTGTCAGGAACTGTCAAAACAAAAAAGAAGAAAGGAGTAAGTAAGCTTAAGGAAGCATTGATCGCCGATAGTGCAAAAGACGTTGGTTCTCATGCATTTTTGGATGTACTGATTCCAGCAATGAAGAAGGCATTTTCTGATATTGTCAAGGATGGTGTCGACATGATTTTGTACGGCGAAACTCGTGGACGGAAAAGTAGCTCAAACGCTTCTTATGTGTCATATCGAACATATTCGGACAGAGATCGAGATAGAAGAGATGATCGCAGATCTTCAAATTCTATATTTAATTTGGATGATATTATCTTGGAATCTCGAGCTGATGCGGATGATGTGTTGGATGCAATGGGCGATCTGATCGAAAATTATGAATCTGTGAGTGTTGCTGATTTGTATGATTTGATCGGTATTGATGTATCCGGTAGATATACGTACAACGATTATGGATGGACAAGTCTTAGAAACGCGGAGATTGTTGAGGTACGTGAAGGTTATTGGATCAAGCTTCCTAGACCAAGACCAATTAAGTAGGAGAGATATGCATGAATGATATTTTGAAATCTGAATATTCAGAACAGTTTGACAAGGAACGAAAGAGCAGGATTGAAATTTCGTTTCATAAATATGGTCCAGCAAGAGATAACTTCGCAAGTGGCAGAGTGGACGCACTTGCTACTGCCGAGCTATGTCTGGACGCATTTAAGAAAGATCATAACAGTGAGCATTTGATCGATGCTGCAAATTATTTGATGTTCCGGTTTAAGTATCCTATGCCGGGAGATCATTTTACACCGACAGACTCGAGCGGAAGTGTCGGAACAGTTGGTACACCAATAAATATGGAAAAGGAGATTTAATATTATGAAGAATGATTTGAAAAATAAGATGACTCGGTCATTATGTAAGGCAAAGTTTAAGGTTAAAAAGCATAGCCCAGAGATCTTGGTTGTTGCAGGCGTGATTGGTACGGTGACAAGTGCTGTGATGGCATGTCGCGCTACAACAAAGCTGAGTAAGATTCTCGATGAGGCGAAAGAGACAGAGAAGACAATCTCTGAAGGAATGGAAAGTGGATATATCGCAGATCAGGAATACACAGAGGAAGACGGCAAGAAGGATCTCAGAATCACAAAGGTTCAGACTGGATTAAAGGTTGTAAAGCTGTATGCACCAGCTGTTATCCTTGGCGGATTATCAATCACAGCCATGCTGACATCTAACAATATTCTCAGAAAGAGAAACGTATCACTTGCAGCGGCATATGCAGCAGTAGATAAGAGTTTCAAGGAATATCGTGGCAGAGTAAAGGAACGTTTCGGTGAAGAGCTGGACAAGGAGCTTCGTTACAACATCAAGGCGAAGGAAATCGAAGAAGTAGTTAAGGACGAGAAGACCGGTAAAGAAAAGGTTCAGAAAAAAATCGTGAACGTTTCTGATTTTGATGATTGCAGCGAGTACGCAAAGTTCTATGATTGCGGTTGCACTGGATGGACAAAAGACCCAGAGCTGAATTTGATGTTTCTTAGAAAACAGCAGGACTTCTTGAATGATCGGTTAAAGGCTGAGGGTTATCTGTTCTTGAATGATGTGTATGATGCACTTGGTATTCAGAAGACAAAGATTGGTCAGATTGCAGGTTGGGTTTATGATGAAAAGAATCCAGTCGGAGATAACTATATCGATTTCGGAATTTATGACACTCATCGTGAGGCAAATAGAAGATTTGTAAATGGTCTTGAGAGAACAATTCTTCTTGATTTCAATTGTGATGGTGACATTCTGGATATGATGTGAATGACAGGACTCGATAGTATCGGGTCAGGAAATCCATATCGAGATACGTATGATTATCCACAGTTTGCTATATAAGGAGGGCACCTATGAAAGGAAGAGATTTAATTATTTATATTCTTGAGAATCATCTCGAAGATGTGGATGTGTTAAGTGATTTGAAGAATCTTGGATTATATTCTGTTGAAGAAGTGGCAGCTTTGAACAATGTTGGTAAAGCAACTGTTGAAGCGTGGTGTGGTTTTGGAAGATATAATTATACCACAATTGATGACAGAATATATATCTGGTTACCAGAAGGAGGTAAGTAAAATGAACAATGCGATTGAAAAAATTGCTATGTTTGTCATTGGAGCCGCAACAGGCTCCTTTGTAACATGGCGAATCATTAAATCAAAGTATGAGCTGGTAGAAAACGGCGAGATTACAGTATATCCTGCCGAGGAAAAGTACGCGGAAGAGCCAGAGGAAACAGTCGAAGAGAATCTGGAAACCGAAGACAATGATGGAGAACCCGCATTCTCGGCTGAAGAGAAAAAAGAAGGCGAAAAGGTAATCAAAGACCTTAAATATCGAACATATTCCAACGGCGGAAGTAAAAAAAAACGGAAAAAATCAGTGAATGATGACGACGAAATGTTTCCTTATGTTATTCCGCCAGAAGCTGTTGGTGACACTGGTTACGACCTTGTAAATCTCACATTATATTCGAACGGCTTTCTGGTGGATGATCTCGACGACGAAGTGATTGAAGACGCAGAACTGCTTATTGGTAATTATGCTATCGATCGTATCGGTGAGTATGAGCCAGATATTATTCACGTAAGAAACGACGAGCTTCAGAGAGAATATGAGATCTGTCGTGTTGACGAGGAATATGAAGCAACGGAGGAATAATATTGAGAGGAGAATTTAAGGAAGATGTGCGAAGAGAATACTTCGAGTGGCTTTATGATTATGTGTGTGCCGGTAAATTTTCGACAGATAATTCTTTTCGGAAATTATTGGAACATCTTCATGAACTTGAATTCACTTATAGTATTCCAAGAGATCGCAACAGAGCTGAAGATGGTAAAAATATGCATTTCAGATTTATTATTGCACATGAGTATGAATATGAGGATATATCTGAAGACATATTGGATGTATTGGATGCACCTTGTAGTGTCCTTGAGATGTTGATCGCGTTGTCTATTCGGTGTGAGGAAACAATCATGGATGACCCAGATGTGGGAGATCGAACTGCACAGTGGTTTTGGAATATGATTAACAATCTCGGTCTTGGAGGAATGATTGATTCTCGTTTTGATTGTGACAAAGTCGATCGAATTATATCCAGATTATTAAGTAGAAGCTATGCTCCGGACGGAACAGGTGGATTGTTTACTATCAAGAACTGCAAGTACGATTTAAGAGATGTTGAGATATGGGTTCAGCTCTGTTGGTATTTAGACACAATAACATAATAGGAAAGGAGCTTATATAATGGCTGATTTTTATAGAATAGCTTATCAGAATAAGCAAGGCATGATAGAAATATTTCCTAAATTCATTATTGGGAATAGCTCCGATCTTATGATACGAGGTGGCGATTTTTATGCTGTATGGTTGGAAGACAAAGGTCTGTGGTCCACCGATGAGCAAGACGTCATTCGAATGATCGACAGAGATCTGGATAAGTATGTCACAGATAATAGTCCAAGGTTCGATACGAACACAAAGATTAAATATATGTGGGATGCAGAATCTGGATCGATTGACCGATGGCATAAGTATTGTCAGAAACAACAAAGGGACTCATTTCACATGTTGGATGAAAAACTTATATTTTCCAATAGTGAGACAAACAAGAAAGATTATGCCAGCAAACGATTGAATTATCCATTGGAACCTGGTAAATGTCCAGCTTATGAGAAGATTATATCAACGATATATTCGGAGGAAGAAAGACATAAGATTGAATGGGCGATCGGGTCTATTGTTACCGGCGATTCCAAGACAATACAGAAGTTTCTTGTATTGTATGGTGCTGCTGGTACAGGTAAATCAACCATCTTGAACATTATCCAACAGTTATTTGAGGGTTACTATTCGGTATTTGATGCGAAGGCATTGGGGTCGAGTAGTAACTCTTTTGCGTTAGAGGCATTTAAGTCGAACCCGCTGATTGCAATTCAGCATGATGGAGATCTGTCTAAGATCGAAGATAATACGAGATTAAATAGTCTTGTATCTCATGAGATGATGACTGTGAATGAGAAATTCAAGTCAACCTATGCCAGCCAGTTTAAGTGTTTTCTATTCATGGGTACAAACAAGCCAGTACGAATTACAGATGCAAAGTCTGGTCTTATACGAAGATTGATTGATGTATCACCTTCCGGAAAGAAAGTTAGTCCTAAAGAATACAACACCTTAATGGAGCAGGTTAAGTTTGAGCTTGGTGCTATTGCTTGTCATTGCAGAGACGTATATTTGGAAGATCCTGGATATTACGATACATATCTTCCAATGTCAATGATGAGTGCATCAAATGATTTCTACAACTTTATTATCGATTCATTTCATGTATTCAAAAAAGAAGACGGAACAACGTTAAAGGCAGCATGGGAAATGTATAAAACATATTGTGATGAGGCGAAGGTTCCGTATCCATTTTCTCAGAGAAGTTTCAAAGAAGAACTTAAAAACTATTTTTGGGATTTTGACGAGGAGATTGATGAGGATGGATCTAAGATAAGAAATATTTATCATGGATTTAGAACCGAGAAATTTGAAACTTTTAGTCACAGAAAAAGAGAGGAAAAAAATGTGACTAACTCAGAATCTTGGCTGCAATTCATGAATGCAGCAGAAACAACAAAGAGCTTTGATATGGAATGTGAATCATGCCCAGCTCAATATGCAACGGACAAAGAAACCCCAAGTAAATCTTGGAACCGAGTCACAACCACACTCAAAGACATCGATCCATCGAAACTTCATTATGTCAAGGTTCCAGAGAATCACATAGTTATTGACTTTGATTTGAAGGGCGATGATGGCAAAAAATCGTTTGAAAAGAATTTGGAGGCTGCTGCGAAGTGGCCACCTACGTATGCGGAGCTTAGTAAAAGTGAGGCAGGGATCCATCTTCATTATATTTATAATGGGGATGTATCAAAATTAAGTCGTATATATGACGAAAACATTGAAATAAAGGTTTTTACAGGTAAGAGTTCTCTTAGACGAAAACTTACCAAGTGCAATAATTTATCTGTTGCGACGATAAGCTCCGGATTACCAATGAAAGGAGAAAAGATGATAGATAAAAATATTGTACAATCTGAGAAAGGTCTCAGAACAACAATTAAAAAATGTCTTAATAAAGAAGTCCACGCTGGTACAAAATCCAATGTGGACTTTATTTATAAGATTTTGGACGATGCTTACAATAACGGTCTTCATTATGACGTATCAGATATGAAGAATGACGTATTAGCATTTGCTGCTAATAGTACCAATCAGGCACCATATTGTATCAAGCTGGCGAGTAAGATGAAGTTCAAGTCGGAAGAGATATCAGACGGCAAAGCGGATGAAAATGCACCATTGATATTTTATGATATCGAGGTATTTCCGAACTTGTTCTTGGTCAATTGGAAAATCCAGGGAGAAGGAAACCCCGTAGTTCGAATGATCAATCCAAGTCCAAAAGACATTGAGGATTTGATCAAATACAATCTTGTAGGATTCAACTGCCGAAGATATGATAACCATCTTATTTACGCAAGACTTATGGGATATACGAATGAGCAGTTATATAACTTATCTCAGAAAATTATATCTGGAGATCGAAATGCATTCTTTGGAGAAGCTTACAATTTGTCTTATACAGATGTGTATGACTTTGCATCTGCTGGAAACAAAAAAAGTTTGAAGAAGCTTGAGATTGAGATGAATAACGTCGCAAACGATCCGAAGTCAAAAATGGATGACAGTCTTAGACAAATGTTGAAGAACATAAAGCATCAGGAGCTTGGTTTACCTTGGGATCAACCAGTACCTGAAGATTTATGGGTAAAAGTTGCAGAGTATTGTGATAATGATGTCATTTCGACCGAGGCAGCATTCTTATATTTGTCTGCGGATTGGACAGCTAGACAGATTCTGGCGGATTTAGCCGGGATGACAGTAAATGACACGACAAACACGCTTACAACCAGAATTATATTTGGTAAAGACAAAAAGCCACAGAGTCAGTTCAATTACAGAAATTTGGCAGAACCAGTCACAGAAATGACATTGGAGACACAGGAATTCTTGAAGGAAGCTTGTCCGGAAATGATGGAGGAACCGCATGGAGAAGCAAAAAGCATGTTGCCTTATTTTCTAGGGTATAAATACGAAGCCGGTAAATCGACATATCGGGGAGAGGTTGTTGGTGAAGGCGGATATGTATATTCTGAACCGGGTATGTACGGAAACGTAGCATTACTTGATATTGCATCTATGCATCCTCATAGTGCTATCGCAGAGGTATTGTTTGGTGTTAAATTTACACAGGCATTTAGAGATATTGTTGAGGGTCGTGTAAGTATCAAACATCAGGCTTGGGATGAGGTAAATCACATGCTTGATGGTAAACTTACGCCTTATATTCAGAAAGTCATTGATGGTGAAATGACAGCTAAGCAGCTTGCAAATGCATTGAAGACTGCAATCAACTCTGTATACGGATTAACTTCAGCAAGCTTCAGCAATGCGTTTAGAGATCCGCGTAATAAGGACAATATTGTAGCTAAACGTGGTGCTTTATTCATGATTGACTTGAAGAATGAGGTGCAGGCAAGAGGATTTACAGTTGCTCATATCAAGACGGACTCAATCAAGATTCCAGACGCAACGCCAGAAATCATACAGTTCGTTATGGATTTTGGTAAAAGATATGGTTATACATTTGAGCATGAGGCTACGTATGACAGAATGTGCCTCGTAAATGATGCAGTTTATATCGCAAAGTACAAAGACGCAGAATCATGTCAGGCTATGTATGGTTATGCGCCAGGAGATAATGCAGATCATGGTGGAGATTGGACTGCAACAGGTAAGCAGTTCGCAGTACCATATTTATTCAAGACGTTATTTAGTCACGAAGACATTGAATTTAACGATATGTGTGAGACATTTGCTGTATCCAAAGGAGATTTATATTTGGATATGAATGAGAATTTACCTGACGTGGCTAAGTATGAGATTGAATTGGAGAAGCTTGAAGAGCAGTACAAGAAAGGTAAGATCTCGGATGTTATATTTGAATCCGAATCAGCTGGTCTTCCGGATAAGATTGCAGAGGGTCATGAAATGCAGTTTGTAGGGAGAGTTGGTCAGTTCTGTCCGATTATGTCTGGAAACAATGGCGGAATTTTATACCGTGTCTGCGATGGTAAGAATTATGCTGCACCAGGATCGAGTGGATATCGATGGTTGGAATCTGAGACAGTGAAGAGATTAGGTTTGACTGATAACATTGATCGCTCATTCTATGATGCATTAGTAAACGATGCAGTAGATAGTATATCACAGTATGGAGATTTTGAGTGGTTTGTATCCGACGATCCATACATTCCAGAAAACAACGATGGACATATGGTCATACCTTATGGACCACCAAACGATCCAATACCATTTAAGTAAAATTATATTTAAGAAAAGGAGATAAAAATTATGGAATTAACATTTGCACCAAGAGGTATCTTGCAGATTGATGACGCAGATATCACTTACAGAAATTTTAGAGGAGAGGGATCGCTTTATAATAGAGAAGGCGATCGGAATTTTTCATTGATTATTCCATCAACAGAAATTGCTGATGCATTAGCAAGTAACGTCAATGAATATGGCGTTGGCTGGAACGTGAGAATTAAGCCACCAAGAGAAGAGGGTGATAACCCATTTATTACACTCAAGGTGAACGTGAAGTTCAATGAGTATGGACCTCATATTTTCTTACACACTGGTAATCACGTAACAGAGCTTGACGAGGAAAGTGTATCGTGTTTGGATATGATCGATATCGAGCGCGTAGATCTTGACATTTCTCCATCGGATAGAGTTGTTAACGGCAAGCCTTATCGAACTGCATATGTAAGAACAATGCATGTTGTTCAGAAGATTGACCGTTTTGAAGGTAGATATGGCAACAATAACGAAGAGTAATTGCATTAGAGGCTTGATCGTGATCGGTTGAGCCTCTTTCTTTTTAGAGCTTCTTATGATATACTAACTTATATTTTAAGGAGAAAAAGGAGGATTCTCATATGAAGAAAAAAGTATTACTGTTGGTTGGATTGATGTTGTGTTTATTGCTAGTTGGATGTGGGAAGGCAAAAACAAAAAATCCAAAAGATGTTATTCCAAGTGTAAGTGAGTATTTTGATGGGGCAGATATTAGTCTCATAAGGGATGACGAAGAGGATGTGTGTTACTTTATCAAAAAAACCACAGATGATATGTGTAATAAATACTTAGAAGCATGCAAAGCATCAGGTTTTACCGATATAACCTACAGTTCGACTGACAATGGATTTTGCTATTATATAAATAGTTCAGACGGAAAATATAGATTAGACTATAACCTCAATACTTATAATGATATAGTGACTGTTAGTTGCGAAGTTCAAACCAACAAACAATAACCAACAAACCACAAGGACTCTCAGAAATGAGGGTCTTTTTTATTTGCTCAGAAAGGAGATAAAAATGGTAAAGAAATATTTTAGACGTGGCGGAACTTGGCAGTACAGCCATAATAATGCTACGTTATCTAATTACACTACAGTCAATGTAGGGTTTTTAAGAGACGGAAACGAGGAAGATGAAACTCAGTTCGATATTGAAAAATACAATGTCGGCGAGCTGAATGAGTTATTCGATGAATTTGTTAAGGAGAATAATTTCTCCAATGTTAAGGTTTTGTATGTTGAAATTGTAAAGACGGCAAGAACAATAGAAGAATTGGAGGATTGAGATATGGAAGTAAGAATTGAAGAATGGCATGGAATGAATATTCGGTTCGTAAATGTTGATGGTGAATGGTGGTGCGTCTATGACGACATCATTAGTATAATAAAGAAATTTAACACCGGATATTGTTCGCATTTTGAAAGGGATCTTATAGATCATAAAAATTTAATACGGCGAATTGATCTGGATGGAGAGTCGGTGCTCATTGTAAATGAGTTGGGTATATATGAGATATTCTATTTATGCGATGGAATGTTGGAGACAGTAAACTTCAGGCATTGGTCTGGGGAAATAATGGCTAAGCTCCGTTCAAAGTATGGATTACAGCAATATGAAGTATTACAAATGCTGGACGATGATGTTCAGCAGGACATTAGTAGAATGATTGATACTCTGTATTGGGACGATGAGAAAAAAATACTCATGCAGTCAGTGACAGTGCAGGGTGGAGATGTTGAACAAATACCATTTATGGAATAGAAGAATTGGAGGGTTAAGATATGAAAAAAGAATTGATCTCTGGTGGGTGTATACTATGTGACGGTCTTACATCGGAAGAACTGATACAATCATTGGATAGACACATATTTCCACGAAAAAAAATTTATGATTTAAGCAAGCTTGAAGTCCATTTTGGCCGGGAATTATTTAATAGATTATGTAATGATGACATAATTAATTATGACTCTATTAATCATTCATTTACAGTTACGGTATGTGAAATTCCTTGTCGTTTATCATACGAATGTCCATCTTATGGATATTGTGTATATTTGAAGCATGATCACGAAGACCAGATGGACTCGACGATAGGATTGTTTCAGGATGATATTAAAAGACAGCTTAATGCAGCATTTGGAAGATCGTCTGTACCTATTGATATATCCGGAAGAATTAAAAAAGTTATCTTCAACCCACCTGCAACTATTATATTCTGGAAAGATAGTAGTAAAACAGTAGTGAAATGCGACGGCGAAGCTTTTGATCCTGAGAAGGGAATGGCTATGGCAATCAGCCGCAAGGTGTTAGGTGATTCCTATGGATATTATAATATATTTGAAAAGTGGTGCAAGAAGTACAAGGAGCCAAAATCAATGCCAACTCCACAGGAAGTAGCAGCTAAGTATATGACGCCGCCAACTGTATCGGACTTTAATGAAGAATTACAAATGGCTGCTGAAGAGGTGAAACGTTATATGAATATAAAATCAGGTGATTCAGATGCCGACTAAGCCGTTTCTGTACGATTATCAGATGGATGCTGTAAATCATATGTTCAATGGGTGCATTCTCAATGGTGGTGTTGGATCGGGAAAGAGTAGAACCGGATTATATTACTACTTCAAAGAACAAGGCGGTAGTATAAATCCAGACTATAAACCGATGAAAAAACCAAAAGATTTATATATCATCACAACCGCTATGAAACGCGATACTTTGGAGTGGGAAGGCGAGCTAGCTAATTATCTACTATCTACCGACCCAAAGAAAAACCTATTAAATGGCGGTGTAAAAATCACCATCGATTCGTGGAATAATATAAAGAAGTATGTAGATGTAAAAAATGCATTTTTTATATTTGACGAGCAGCGAGTTGTTGGATCTGGAGCTTGGGTTAAGGCATTTCTGAAGATAACAAAGTCAAATAATTGGATATTGTTGTCGGCAACAGCTGGAGATACTTGGTCTGATTATATTCCGGTATTCATAGCAAACGGTTTCTATAAGAACAGATCTGAGTTCATCCAACAGCATGTGGTGTATTCTCGATTTACAAAATATCCGCAGATCGATAGATATATCAATACCGGTCGATTAATTCGTTTGAGAAAAAAAATACTGATTGATATGGACTTCAAGCGTCAGACAATCGCTCACCACAATGATATTTATGTAACATATGACGTCACTAAGTATAAATCAGTTGTAAAAAACAGATGGGATCCATATAAGAACGAGCCCATCCAGCAAGCATCAAGTCTTTGTTATATTCTGAGAAGAATAGTGAATGAAGACGAATCCAGAATAGTAGCTCTATTGGAGATTCTTGAGAAAACTCCTAGAGCTATTATTTTTTACAATTTTGATTATGAGCGAGAGATGCTATTACATGTGTTTAGCAACCACGATGGTAATAGTAAGGACTTTGAAGTGGCCGAATGGTCTGGTCATGCTCACCAACCTATACCAAAAACAAATCGATGGGTATATCTGGTTCAGTATACGGCTGGATGTGAAGGTTGGAATAGTATCAAGACAGATACAATTATATTCTATTCACAGAACTACAGTTATAAGGTTGTGACACAGGCTGCTGGTCGAATTGATCGACTCAATACGCCATTTAAAGATTTATATTATTACCATTTGAAAAGTAGGAGCGGGATTGATCTTGCCATAAGTAAAGCATTGAAGGAGAAGAAAAAATTCAATGAAACAAAATGGTGCGGTAATTCATTCGCGAAATAATCATGTCCTTATATGAGAGGAAGGAGTGATTATATGCGAGATTATGAATATTTAATTTCCATAGCATTGCGAGATAAACTGAAAGAATCAATTAAAGGAAGAGTATTCTGTAAGGTTGAATACGATTATTTATACATATCTATTCAGACAAGAGAATTAGATAGGTTTGAATATAAGGTATACGATTTTGCGGACAAACTCATAACCGGAAGATTGATTGTAGATGAGATTGCAGCAACTGTGGTAGCTAATTATAAGAAATATATATTGGCATATTTCACATATTAGTGGATGAAGACTCGGTGAAAACATCGGGTCTTTTGTTTTTTAGGAGGTATAAATATTTATATGACAATTGAAAGATGGCAACAGGAATTCGCAGATCGTTTACGCGATAAGATGAATGAACGTGGATGGAGCATTCGCAAAACAGCAAAGGAATCCGGTTTAAGTATCATGACAATATCTAAGTATATAAATGCGCTGGTAGTTCCGAGATGTACGGAATTGATGAAACTTGCTAATGCTTTCAGTGTAAATCCTTCATATTTCATAGATTTTGGCGAGTCAGTTGAGTTTTTGATAGGGAGGTGATTAAGATGGAGTATGGATATAAAGAAGTTGAGTTCTGGAAATATTGTGAGAAATGTAAGCACTATGAAGTGGAAGATGTAAAGGATCCATGTAATGATTGCTTAGATGAGCCAGTGAATTTGCATTCAACAAAGCCAGTGTATTTTGAGGAGAAGTAAATATGGTATGTAAATGTGGTGGTAAACTGATGTCTTGCGATCAGGTACATACGCCAGGGAATAAAATAATTCGGAAACGAAAATGCAAGGAATGTGGAAAATTTTCATATTCAGTCGAATTAATTGTTGATTACAATGAAAAGGTAAAACGAGTGTGGAATATGAATCACAGAAAAGCAAAACCAAAAGAGGAGGTAGAAAAAATATGATACATATATTGGTATTGACAAAAGATCCATGCGAAAAAGCCGTATTTGCTAAACGGGTGCAGTCGGCACTTAATACCTTATGCAGCGTGAAGCCTGGATTAACCACGAATATTTATGTGAAAGATATAAATATTCAGGTTACGAGTGTCGTTCATAAGACTGGAGATGCTATTGGAGATATTCATTTACAACCGGATTATTATATCGATGATTCTGGTGTAAGTCTAAGTGATATTTTAAGTGATTTATGCAGAGGGGCAGAACGATTAAAAAGTGTTGTAGATGTAGTATCAATTGTAAAAAATCGAGATCATTATGCTAAGCATGAAGCATATAACAGAATTTAAAAGGGGTGATATTTATGGCGATGGCATTTGTAATCATAGTTATGTCTGTTTGGATCGGCATTGGTTATTGGCTTGCATACCATGAGGCTCCAGACGGAACTTATATATTGAATAGTAATTATATTTATATAGTTACATTATGGCCGGTGTATTTGATATTCGCCGGCTTTTATTGGTTGATTTGTGTCGTATGTTGGAAGATCGAGGATTTGAGGAGGTGATTAAGATGGAGTTTGACGGAGATTGGAAATTTCTCAAAAACGACTGCTTCAATCAAAGACTATCACCCATTCGAAAGGAGGGCTAAAAGCATGGATGACAATGAAAATGACGCACTACAAATAGAAATGAATCAAAGGTTAAGCGTGCTCCAGAACCAGCTTGATTATTTGGTTGGTAACATCAATCAGTTTCCAACGACTCTACAGTTAGAAATACTTGGTTTTTTGACTTCACTCATGAACACAATGGTATCGACTACAGATGAAGTAGCAGCGTTGTATACAAAAGCAGTAATTGCGTTGGGTGATTTCGAAAAGTAATTTATATTTTATGGAGGGAATAATTATGGCAGAAAAATTTACAGAATTATTTAAAATGTTTTGTGCAGATGTGAAAGATGAAGTGGCTAAGTTATGTGGCTTCGATGTGGAAGTACGTGACGTTACAAAAAATAACGGTGTGAAGAGAAAGGGATTATACTTTGGAGAGGGGAGATATTCCCCAATTATATATTTAGAGCCTTATTTTGACATTAAATTTATCAAAAATAAGGAGGCAATCAATGACATTGCAAACCAGATATACGAGATATATAAGGAAAATAAGGCTGAGACTAAAAAATACGATGTTGAAAACGCAGTTGAACATTGGAAAGATGCAATTTACCTCGAAGTTATAAATTATGAGGCAAATAAAGATGTACTGGAATTATGTCCGCATATTCGTTTCTTAGACTTAGCAATTGTGTTTAGATTGTTATTATATATAGACGAATCTGGTAGAGCATCGGTGCTATTTGATGATATTCCTGATAATAGCAATCTGGACGAAATGTATAACATTGCTAAAGAAAATACGCTTAAATTCTTTGGACTTTTTAGAAAAAATGTGGCAGATTTATTAGTGGACAGGAGTGAAGACATTTATATTCCGATGTGGATCGACTTTTCGATGTATGTTCTTACAAACAAGACTTTTACCGGAGGAGCAAATTTGATTGTTATCCCTGAGGTATTAAAGGGACTTTGTGAGGAATTAGAAATCAATAGTTGCTATATAGTTCCATCTTCAACTAATGAAGTAATTATTATATATGGAAGCGATGCTGATTCTATGACCGAATCAATACAGAGCACTATTAAACATATAAATGATAATGAGGTTCCGGACACAAAGGTATTGTCGTATAACTTATATCAGTTCAGCATGGAAACCGGATTGGTGTCGATCGTGAAGTAAATATATTTTGAAGACTCGGTATGGCAGGTATCGGGTCTTTTCTTTTTGAAAGGAGATAATGAAATGGCAGATAGAAATAATATTGATGAGTTTGTTAAATTATTTGAGGAGAAGTTGTATGAGAAGCTTCCATTTTCAATATTTCAACATGAGAAGGATGATGAACAGGAATATGTGACGCTTAAAGTGACTTCAACATATAAGGGCACAATGTACAGATACCGTCATATCATGGATTATGTCGAAATTAATAATTTTTATGATATTATGCATGGTTTGGAGAATCTTGTTGATTATGTTGTGGAGCTTTTATATCGTGAATTTTTAGACAAATTCGAAGAGATTCAGATTAAGGAGGAATAGACTATGAATTTTTATGAATTCAATAAAAAGTTAACTAAGACATTTGGCGATTTCTATATTTTAGCAAAGGATAAAAGGCCTTGCGCTGTTTGCAGAAATCTTACGAATAGAGTTGATATTCATTATGAGCAGCGGGTTTGTAGCAATCGGTGCAGAAGCATTTTGGATACCGGATTGGCAAAGCAGGAAAGCGAAGGAGAGGTTATATGAGTAATGATATTTCCAGTATGTACACGAAAGATAGAAACATAAGAACCGGACGTAAAGGTTACGGTCAATGGAAGCATGAAAAAGAAGACGCTATCCGTCCAGCTGATTATGGTAATTATGTTCTTGAGAAAAAGAGAGGTAAGAAGAAATGTGGTTAATCGGGTTTGTTGTGGTGCTTATTATATGGCTTGGTTTCTACATTGAAGAATCTATCATGCATTATTTAACTGGTGTAAGCATCTTAGATCAGATTAAAAAATGGCTAAGAATACAAAGCCCTAGTGGGCGTATGAGTAGTGATTGTAAGGAGGTAAAAAGAGATGATTAAATTAAGAGATTTATTACAACATTGTAGTTGCGATGTTTATATTTTTGGAAATGGTAACTGCCCATGTCCAGAAATAAAACTTCCAAAACCGCTCGTGAAGGCGGAAAAATATTTGAATGCCGATATTTTGAATCGGGGTGTGCGGAATATATCCATATGCAATGGTCATTTGCAGGTTTGGCTGGAGGATAAATCTGTTCAAGACGTTGTTGATTCTAAGTTGAAAGAAATGGAGGGTAAAAACAATGAGTAATATTTTAGATTGGGCAAAAAGAGAGGTTGAAATTGCCTACAAGACAGAAAATCCAAATAGAAAAGAAGGAGAGTTTGATTACGAATGTGCCTGCTATGAAAGTGCATTAAAGGCTTTTGAAAGTTTATGCGAGGACGATCATTCTGGTTTCAGTATTAGAATGACTCAGGCGATATTGAATCGGCTCATAAATGGTAAACCATTAACACCGATTGAGGATACTGACGAGGTATGGAGTGATATTTCTGATATGAGTGATTTGAAGGGAGAAGAGCGTATCTATCAGTGCAAACGCATGTTTTCTTTATTTAAGTACGTGTATGCTGACGGAACTGTCAAGTACGAGGATAATAACCATTCATACTGTGTCAGCATTCATAACTGCAATGATACATATTCTTTTGTAATGGTTGAAAGAATTATTGATGAGATGTTTCCTATAACAATGCCATATATGCCGGGAAAACCAATCGAAGTTTATTGCGAAGATTTCTTAACAGATAAAAAGAACGGCGATTTTGATACTGTCGGGGTGTTCTATGCACTGAAAACAGAGGATGGTAAACGGGAGAAGATTGAGATTAACAGATTCTTCAGAGAGCCGGAAGGCGATGAAGAGGGTAACTGGACTGAGATATCTAAGGAAGAATATTATGAGCGGAAGGAGAGACAGATAAAGATAATTTCCGCTGATATTTCAAGAGAGATTAAAGAAGCAATGGAGGGTGAGAAGAGATGATTATCAAAACGAAGGCGAGATTATTTTGGATATGCCATACAATTACATCATTGAGATGATTTGCGATTGGTGGGCATTCAGTTGGAATAAAGGAAATCTTCAGGAGATCTTTAACTGATATGATGAACACAAGGTTTATATGAAGCTAAGTAAAAATACTCGGGAAACAGTCGAGTTTATTTTAGGGGCTATTCAGGCAAAATTGAAAGCAATGGAGGATGAGAAGTAAATGTAATTGAAGCTATATAGAGTCATAACTCGAGTTCATTTTAATGAGTGGATTCGAGTTATTTTTATGCATAGTCAAGAAAGGAGATAAACCATGAAAAAATATGAATTAACAAATGAAACAATCGAATATAAAGGAAAAAAATTATATAGAATTAAGGCTCTAATTGATTTTGGAAATGTAGAAAAAGGAGCTCGTGGTGGGTTCGTTGAAAAAGAGGAAAATCTTAGTATGTCTGGTAATGCTTGGGTATGTGATAATGCTCGGGTATGTGATAATGCTCGGGTATGTGATAATGCTCGGGTATGTGGTGATGCTCAGGTGTCTGGTAATGCTTGGGTATGTGATAATGCTTGGGTATGTTATAATGCTCGGGTATGTGATAATGCTCGGGTATATGGAGATGCTTTTGTGTCTGATAATGCTCAGGTGTCTGGTGATGCTTGGGTATGTGATAATGCTCGGGTATGTGATAATGCTCGGGTATGTGGAGATGCTAATGTGTGTGGTGATGCTTTTGTGTCTGATAATGCTCAGGTGGATAAGAGCATCAATTATGCCGTGATCAAAGGTTTCGGCACTTGTTGTAGAGCTACGACATTCTTCAGATGTCAAGACAAAACAGTAAAAGTATCCTGCGGATGTTTTTTAGGAACCATCGATGAATTCAGAAATCAAGTAAAAAACACGCGTGGAGGAAAAATTGCAAAAGAATATTTAATGATTGCTGATCTGATGGAAATGCACTTTTGCGAAGCGGAGGATGAATACGATGATTAAAAAGTTTTAAGATGTATTACGGTAGAAAGGAGATGAGAAGAATAATGGGTAAATTATATTTGGTTCATGGAAATACTTGGTATGAGGGATATGGACATTATGAGAATCTTTATGGAGTGTTTACGGATAGAAAAACAGCCGAGAAAGTTAAGACTAAAATAACATTGAAGCTCTATGAGAAAGAAACACATAATATAAACACCAATGTCGAAAGTATTTCTGATATTGAAATTGATATTTTGGAAGTCGATGTGAACCAGGTTACTGATATAGATTTAGGAGGATATGCAGAATGATTAAATTGGAAAATTGGACTGAAATAGCAAAAGGACTATACAGATATGTTATTGCACCTTTAGTATGTTACGAGATTCATATAACGTATCATGCAAAAGATACTGATATTTTAACAGCCAATGCTTCGTTATACATTGTTGGAGACTGGACAACAGCCAAAGATAATTCAAAATTCTTTGAAAGAAAATTATTATTAAATGGCCCTTTAATGGCATGTTTGGAAAAAGCAGTAGAAAACGAAAAGGAGTTGAGAGGATAATGATTAAATTAGAAAATGTAGTTCTGGCGAGTCCGGAGCAGATGGAGTTTATTATTGAAGGGATGCGGAATCCTATGAACTCATGGGATAGGAGCGATAGTTATATTGATGCACCCAATAAAAATTGTAATGGTCAATCTGGAGATTCTTTCTATGTGTTAGGGGACGAGGATCATAACTTAATGCAGCGTTTAGCTAATGCTGGTACAGACCGTAGAAACTTTATGAGAATGATGCCGGTGTATGTGAGAATCACCGCACCTTTATATTGGTGGAAAGATTTTGATGATCTTCCGGCGGCATATACGATTGGTGTAATTTCTGACAATAGCAACGTGATAGATAAGATTGCAGAAAAAGAGTTTACGTTGGAGGATTTTAGTTTTGAAAATATCCCATCAACCTATAATTGGTTTCTTAACGAGGGTGATTTGATTGCAGATTTGTTATATGCATTAAATGATGCCAGGACAAATTACATTGAAACCAAAAATAAAAAATACTGGTGGCAGATGATTCAGCTTCTTCCAAGCAGCTACAACCAGACTCGTAACGCCATGATGAATTATGAGGTGCTGGCAAATATTTATCAGTGGAGAAAAGATCATAAGCTGGACGAGTGGAGAGAGTTTTGTAAGTGGATTGAGGGCTTGCCGTATAGTGAGCTGATTACAGAGAAGTGATTCAGCATTGGTACGCGTAGAAAACATCGCCTATTATGAAGAAAGGAGGAATTGATATGTTAGATTATGATATTGATAAAGTTTTTGATGCGTTAAATGAGATATCATTGATGACCGATGAAGAGTTTGAAAACGCAAGACTTGGATTCGAACAAAATGGGCTGGTTTTAGAACGTGATAAGAACAAAAATATTAATGTAACTGTCAAAAATAATATTTTAGATGAGGAGGCTCAGCAGTAATGCTGGGTCTTTTCTTTTTAGGAGGGATATTTATGAAAATTATACTAGGCGAAAGATGTAGTGGAAAAACCACTAATCTAATTGCAGCGTCTGCTGTGACAGGGGCGACAATTATAACCGCAACTAATAATGGTAAAAAAGGAATAATATGTCATGCCCAAAATATGGGATTGACAATTCCGAATCCTATAACACTTCGAGAATTTGCGGGTATGTCTAGTCATGGTAGACAAGAAAAGTTCATGAAAAAAGGAATCATCGTTGATGATATTGAATTGATGTTGTCTAGTTTATTTTATGGACTTCCGATTGAAAGGGTGTCGTTAACTACAAACGGAATTAATGAGGTCGAGTTTTTTTCGTCGTTACTTAAAAAGGAGGAGTAATTATGGCTAATGCGAAAATATGTGATAGATGCGGTAAGTTTTATGTTGAGAATAGGCAAGAATTTACAGGATGTATGTTAAAACATTGCAATTTAATGGCATCAAGTAATATACATTTTGATTTGTGTGACGAATGTATTGGAAAGTTGTGGACTTTTCTTAACTTTCCGGTCGAGACAGACGATGCGATAGATCGTTATAATCAAACAAGGGAAGATGGCAAAAGTTCGGATGACACTTCAACACTCGATACTGTAAAGATGAATGGACGTTCCGCATCTCTTTAGATTGCTGTCGCGTAAAAAACATACCGTTTTATGGAGGTGATATACATGAAAACATTTAAGGTTAATTCTATTGGATTTGGTTATTCTAGAAATATCAGATGGAGTGAGGGACTTATTAAAGGTGGCGTTGCTATGATAATAGTTGGCCTAATTATAAATCATACTCAAACTCGATGGCATGTAGCAGGAAACCAAGATTCTTTAGAATCATTATGTAAAGTGTATGATTGTGTTACTAACATGAAAGATTCTTAGGAATATAAAGACTCAGTGTAGAAAATGCATTGGGTCTTTTATTTTTGCTTGTTGAAATTGGAGGTAGGTTGTGGACATTGTAGAGTATATTGAGAAGATGTGTAAATTAGACTTGATGAATTATCAAAAGCAATTTGTTCGTAAGATGTACCGTGCACTAGAAAATGGAGAAGAAATAAAATATCTTGTGCCACCACGAGATGGTAGAACTTATTTACCAATATTAAATGCTGTGGTTTGGGAAATGTATAAAAAAGAAGCGAAAGGAGATATGGCAGTGAATAATGTATTTAAGAAATTAGAAACATTGGGGCAGAAAACAAATTGTACTATAAGTATTGACGTTTGTCGTATTGGCAAGTGGCGCTGCAATGTACAAATTGATGATTGTGAAACTAAGGAACACTGTTCTTGTGACGTCAACTGGGAATGGTCGGAATATGAAATATTAAGAACTATTGCCAATGCTATTGAAGAAATGAAAGCACGACCAAAATGTTTCAATTGTAAGCATTATCATCCTGATCCTGGATTTTTTGAAATCTGCGGCTGTGATTGCAATAATTTCAGTAAATATGAAGATAAAAATAAGGTGGTGACATTTAATGAATTCTAGTAACTATTCGGCATTCTCGATAAAACGTGGAATATTTTGGCATATTGTATTGATCAACCGTAGACATCCTGCGGTTTTATTTTTTGCCCGGGCTTTATCAAAGCGCAGGGTAGAAGACAAATTATATAACTGGTGTTTATGTATGAAGATGAATGAGGTGATTGAATATGAAGGTAAAAGTTTTTGATTCTCGTAAGAGTATTGATCTGGAGAACCAGATAAATGAATTTATCAAAGATAAAGTTGTTTATGACATTCGGCAGTCAACATTTACAGTTCCGGCAAAAATTGATAAGGATGGCAAGACTGTTCGTGTTGATATTTTTAGCCGGGTGATTGTTATGTATGATGATGTTAAGCGTGTATATCGCTTTGATAAATATATGGGAGGTGTCACACCGGTATGATAAATCTATTTGTTGAGAGCTATTGCCAGAATTGTCCATATTTTGAGCCAGTCGCAGAAAAGCTTGTTGATTATTATGATAGTAGGGCTGTTGAAACTCGAGTTCATTGCTCGGATATGAATAAATGTAACATCATACATAATCAGATTATGGCAGAAGAAGCTATTAAAAAAGTAAGAGACTTGGCAGAGAAGTAGGAGGTGATTTCAGTGACTACTATTGCAGTCTTATGTAAGGATAATAAAGATGCGGGTCATTTGTTTTGTGATTTGATTGATCGTCTTCGGGCGGCTGGTATAACGATGAACCGTTTGATATGGCATCAATGGGTTGTTGGAAATAAGAAATGTCGGGTTCGTGTTTACTCTTGTTTGGATGGTGAAGAATGGAGAGGAACTAAAGTGGATATGACATTCGGATTTTCTGTGAAGCAACAGCATGAAATTTTGAAAGAAGGGTGCCGAGCCAGCCGGAAATATATTGAGATGAGGGATGATTATGCAGGGATTTTAAGTGGTTATTTTGGGGCAAAATAGCTTGCATGGATAGAAAACTTGCACACATAGAAGTTGCATGGACGAAAATACTTGCATGGACGAAAGTTTTTTGAGAGTGATTTTTGTGAATTTTTTGGACGACTTGCATGTATGCAATTTTGGACTTCAAAAAACCACGTATTTAAGCCATTTTTGGGCATTACTTGCACGTATGCAAGCACCCTTAATCGATATTAAAAATATATATTATATAAGAAAATAAGCGCTTGCATGTGTGCAAGTTTTTAGGAGGTGAAAACAAACCATGAGTGAAACTGAATTTATTGACATTTTTAGCGATAATTTAAGAGATCTTATGATTGAGCGTAATTATACACAAAGATCGTTGGCAAAGGAAGCGGAATTGTCTGAATCAGCCATTACAAGATTTTTACAGAAAAAGTCTATGCCGACATTACGAGCAGTTATTAATTTATCTTTGTCGCTCAGTTGTGATGTGGACGATCTGATTCCAACATATGATTATATCAAGTAGAAAGGAGACGAGTAAATGTTATTATTTGAGTTTGCCGTAAAGTGTGTGGTGTTACTTCTTTGTGTTTATCCAATAGTGGATAGAATCTGTAGATGTAAGGAGCAGAAATATGTAAGTGATGTTGTTAAGAAATTTACTGATGATAACAAACAGTAAATTTATATTTAAGAGAGGCGTTGGTTTTTACTGACGCTTTTCTTTTTGCAATGAAGGGAGAACAGAAATTATGAGTTATAAAACAAAACGAGATGGAGTGCGAGTGAGGATTGTAGAAACTGGTGAAGAGTTCAATTCTATTCGAGCATGTGCATTCAGATTGGGTGTTGATGTTACTTGGCTTGGAAAAGTCACAAGAGGAAACAATGGATTATGTACTTGTAAAGGTTATCACATTATTCGTGTAGAAGATCCTCGAGCAAATTATGATATTTCGAGAAAAGAATATCGTGGGAGAAAAGGACGAGCTGTTCAGATAGTCGAAACCGGAGAAACATTTAATTCCATATCTGAATGTGCAGATGCAATTGGTGGTAGCGCTGGAAGTATTTGTGAAATATTGAGAGGTCACAATAGAAGAGCAACACACATGGGTTACCACTTTGAATATGTAAAATGATTCAGTGCGAATAAAACATACCCCGCGGAAATATCATGCCCTTTTATGAGAGGAAAGTGTGATATTCTGTATTTCACAACATTTTCTCTTACCTTTGACTTTGGAACGTACTCCGGTGTCCTTCGGGCCCGGGGTCATTTATATTTAAGGAGGGGTTAAAGTGAAAGAGAATAAGTTTCAGGCAGGATTAAAAAAGAAACTTAAAACGATGTTTCCCGGATGTATAGTAACCAAACTCGATTCGAGTGATATTCAAGGCATTCCAGATTTACTTGTCTTATATAAAGATAAGTGGGCTGCCTTAGAAGTCAAGAAAGAGGCGAAAGCTTCTCATAGACCGAATCAAGATTACTATGTTGAGAAAATGGATGAGATGTCATTTTCCAGATTTATATTTCCAGAAAATGAGGAGGACGTATTAAATGAACTTCGTGAAACATTCAAATCTTGAGGGGCTTCATGCTCCATTCAGTGCAAGCCAGTCAGCATGGCTTAGATATGACACTGAAAAAGCACTAACCGTATATGATAATATGCGGGCAAAAGAAAGAGGAACAAAGCTTCATGATTGGGCTAAGAGAACTATTGACTTAGGAATCAAGCAGCCCAGATCAAATAAAACCTTGTATGCATATGTCAATGATGCTATTGGTTTTAAGATGAGTACTGAAGTGGTGTTATATTATTCACCATATTTCTTTGGTACAGCTGATGCTATATCATTTAGGAATAATAAATTAAGAATACATGATCTTAAGACTGGAAAGTCCGGTCACATGGAGCAGCTTGAAGTATACGCTGCTCTTTTTTGTTTGGAGTACAAAATCAAACCAGGAAATATACAGATGGAGTTACGCTTGTATAAGGACAATGAAGTAATTGTTCATGAGCCAACTGCTGAAGATATTTTACCAATCATGGACAAGATCATGTCTCTTAATAAAGCATTAGAAAACTTTGACGACAGGGAGGTGTAGATATTGAATCCTATTGCAGAAGAAATTGAATCATATCAGGGTTGTGGTTCGATGACGACGAACGAATTCCTTGAGCATTATGGAATGCCTAGAAGATCAGGCAGATATCCATGGGGTTCTGGTGAGGATCCATATCAGCATGAGAGAGACTTCCTTAGTCGAGTTGAAGAATTAAAAGCGACTGGTTGGACGGAGACTCCGGAGAATATTAAAGAGACATTCGGACTGACGACAACTCAGTATCGTACTGAGAAAGCCCTCGCTAAAGATGAACGAAGAATGTATGACGTAGCAAGAGCAAAGTCACTCAGAGATGATGGTCTTGGAGCAACAGAGATTGGTCGTAAGATGGGTATCAATGAATCAACAGTCAGATCATTACTCAATCCACATTCTGAACAGCGTATGGAGCAGGCAAGAAATACTGCAAAATATTTGAAAGAACAAGTGGATAAGAAAGAAATGGTTGAGGTTGGTACAGGCGTAGAGCGAGAGCTGAATATTTCAAAGGAGAAATTAGATCAAGCTCTCTATCTGTTGCAGAGAGATGGCTATAATGTTTACAAAGGCGGAATACCACAGGCAACCAACCCAGGGCAGCAGACAAATCAGAGAGTATTATGTAAGCCCGGAATCGAGCATAAAGAAATATATGATTTCAATAGGGTTCAGTCTTTGAAAGATTACATTTCGAGAGATGGTGGAGATACTTTTGAAAAGAAGTTCCATTATCCAGAGAGCATGGATTCAAGGCGATTGGCTATCCGTTACAAAGAAGATGGTGGAATTGAAAAGGATGGAGTAGTAGAGCTTCGTCCTGGTGTTGCTGATTTATCCCTTGGCGAATCTCGTTATTCGCAGGTTCGTATTATGGTTGACGGTAAGAAATACATAAAGGGTATGGCTGTTTATGGGGATCCAAAAGACTTTCCAGATGGTGTTGATGCTATCTTTAATACAAACAAATCTAAGTCAGTAGCAAAGATGGATGTATTGAAAGACATTAAGAATGATCCGGATAATCCTTTTGGTTCACTCATCAAAGATGCTGATCAAGGAGGTCAGTACTGGTATGACGATCCCAAGACTGGTAAAAAGAAACTTGGATTAATTAACAAAAGATCTGATGAGGGTGATTGGACTGAATGGAAAGACACATTACCATCACAGTTCTTGGCAAAGCAGTCATTGAGGATGGCTGGTAAACAGTTGGATTTAGCTAAGGCAGATAGAAGAGATGAGTTTGAAGAGATTAAATCTATCACGAACCCTGTGATTAAAAAACATTTCTTAGAAAAATTTGCTGATAGTTGTGATTCAGCATCAGTTCATTTGAAAGCAGCAGCGTTACCGGGGCAGAAATACCATGTAATACTTCCTATCAATTCTTTAAAGGAGAACGAAGTGTATGCTCCTGGATATACGCCAGGAACTAAGTTAGCATTGATTCGTTATCCGCATGGTGGAACATTTGAAATTCCAATACTTACTGTTACTGATAAAAATCCAGAAGGTAGAAGAATAATCGGAACCGAATCTATTGATGCAGTCGGTATTAATCACACGGTTGCTGAGCGTTTATCAGGAGCCGATTTTGATGGTGATACTGTTATGTGTATCCCAACACACGACAAAGCAGGAAGGGTTAAGATCGCCTCAACGCCTCCATTAAAAGGTCTTGAGGGATTTGATCCAAAAATGTCATACCCAGAACGTCCTGGTATGAAATATATGAAAGACCCAAAGACTGGTAAAGACAATACTCAGAATGAAATGGGGAGAATTTCAAACCTTATCAGTGATATGACCTTAGCAGGAGCACCACCAGAAGAAATGGCTAGAGCAGTAAGACATTCTATGGTAGTTATTGATGCTGGAAAACATAAGCTGGACTACAAGCAAAGTGAGATTGATAACAACATTAAAGCATTGAGGAAAGAATATCAGGTTAAGACAGATAAGGATGGAAACATTACTGGCTATGGTGGCGCCGCTACTATCATTTCAAGAAGTAAGGGCGAATCTACAATAAACAAACGCCAAGGTACGCCCAAGATTAATCTTAAGGGTAAAGAATGGTATGACCCAAGCAGACCTGAAGGTGCACTTATCTATAAAGATGCAGATAACCTATACTACCCAGATCGTAAGCAAGAGAAAGGTATCGTGGAGTTACGTACCGTGGATGGTAAAAAAGTAACCTACTCCTATGCCGATAAGGATGCGGTAGATAGGTATGCCCCAGTAGAGAGGAGAGACCCTGCTACCGGAAAAGTCACATTCACTAATAAAGATGGAAGCATAGAGTATCGAACCAAGGTTCATACACAGAAGAGTACCAATATGGCTGATACTGATGATGCATACACTCTAGTATCAAAGGCTAGACACCCTATGGAACTTCTATATGCCGATTATGCCAATGATATGAAAGCATTAGCGAATCAGGCACGTGTTGAACTAGCCAATACAAGTAAGGTGGCATATAACCGAAATGCCAACACAATGTATAAAGCAGAGGTTAAGTCATTGGATGAGAAACTTAATAATGCATTATTAAATGCCCCTAGAGAGCGTGCCGCGCAACGAATGGCTAATGCCGAAGTACAAAAGAAACAATTGGACAATCCTGATTGGAAGTCTGCTGATGTTAAGAAAGCGAGTCAGCAAGCATTAACAAAGTTTCGACAAGAAGTTGGCTCTGTCTCGAGAAGAGCTCGAAACATACAGATTACAGACAATGAATGGAAAGCTATTCAAGCTGGAGCAATCAGTGAAAGTAAATTAAAGAAGATTCTTAATAATGCAGACATTGATGAATTGAGACAACGTGCCACACCAAGACAGACGAAAGCTATGACCGAATCTCAAATCAATCGTGCAAAAGCAATGTCTTCTTCGAACTTCACATTAAAACAGATCGCAGATGCTTTAGGCGTCTCAACATCAACAGTTTCAAAGTATTTGAAAGGAGCGTGAATTAAATGAATTATCAATCTTTATTGACAACAACAGATAATCCATTCGATCCATTCGAGCAGTTCACGCAATGGCAATTGTTTGATGCTCAAAAAGGAAGAGATACGTGTGGTTATTTGATGCGAATTGCCAAAATTTCAGATGATATGTCTGAAGTTGAGTGCGATAAAGAAATAAATCGAGCAATTGATGAAATTATTGCAGAAAATCCTTTAGGAATTTACACAAAAGTTACAAAAGAGCTTGTTTTGGGCTAGATATGTGGTGGAAAAAGCATAGAGGGGGGTCTGAAAAAGTGCACCCCCTCCCTGCAT
>ERZ772991.320-NODE-320-length-65446-cov-7.834564_pt1 | contig 65446 bp, 50 predicted proteins | sample MGYA00511128_ERZ772991 | MGnify/ENA primary metagenome ERZ772991 (study PRJEB29015, sample SAMEA2737655) | human gut metagenome | biome: human gut; feature: human-associated habitat; material: faeces | place: China | collected 2012 ... | reverse complement strand
ATACAGCAATAATTAAAATAACCGCAATGATACCGACACCAATCCACTTTGTCATCTTATCAAGTTTATCGTTATTCTCATCGTCAATATCCAGTGTTTCATCATCATCGTCGTCATCATCTTCATCATCTGTAAGTCCGTCTGATAAATCATCATCATTAAGATAATCATCTTCAATGTCGTCTTCCTCATCGGAAGAATTCTGTGGCTGCTCTGTCTGCTGTGCATACATCGGTGCAATTTTAACAAAGTCTTCTTCCGGCATGACAAGGGACTTTTTCAAATCCGCAATCAGATCAGACACCGTCTGGTATCTTCTCTCTGTTTTTTTCTGTGTACATTTTAAAACAATCTTATCCACGCTTAACGGTACATCTTCCGCAATCTCCGACGGCGCAGGAATTGCATCCTGAATGTGCTGTACGGCTACCGCGACGGTTGTATCACCGTCAAACGGCACTTTTCCGGTAAGCATTTCATACAGTGTGATACCAAATGAATAAATGTCGCTGCGCTCATCCGAATATCCGCCTCTTGCCTGTTCCGGTGACATATAATGCACAGAGCCCATGGCTGCTGATGAATTAATTGTACTTGAAGTTGCTGCTTTGGCAATGCCAAAATCCGTTACCTTAACCTTGCCTTCTTTGGAAATAATAATATTCTGTGGCTTAATATCACGGTGTACAATATGGTGCTTATGTGCTGCTTCCATACCGTTAGCAACCTGAATGGCAATGCTGACTGCCTCTTTATAAGGAAGCTTTCCTCTTTTTTCAATATATTTTTTCAGGGTAATTCCCTCAACCAGCTCCATGACAATGTAGTGAATTCCGTTTTCTTCGCCTACATCATAAACATTGACAACATTCGGGTGTGAAAGCCCTGCTGCCGACTGTGCTTCGACCCGGAACTTGGATACAAAACTGGTATCCTGGCTAAATTCCGGCTTTAAGACTTTAATGGCAACATAACGGTTCAACTTATGGCATTTTGCCTTATAAACATCAGACATGCCGCCGTTTCCGATTTGCTCCAGAATCTCATATCTGTCCGCTAAAAACATTCCTTTTCTTAACATCCTACCATTTACCTTTCCTGTTACGGTTCTATAATCATTACAGTAATATTATCTTTTCCGCCGTTTGCATTGGCTGCTGCGACCAGATTTTTCGCAGCGGTTTCAATATCCGGGGCAGACTTTACAATCTTTAAAATATCCGCATCCTCAACCATATTGCTCAGTCCGTCCGTACACATAAGAATACAGTCATTTGGCTTTAAATCAACGGAAAACATTTCGGCCTCCACGGTATCATACCCGCCAATTGCCCTTGTAATAATATTTTTCTTTTCATGATTGCGTGCCTGTTCCCTGTTAATCTCACCCATGCTGACCATTTCTTCCACTAGAGAATGATCCCTTGTAATCTGTGTAATTTCATTTCCTAAAATATATAACCGGCTGTCTCCGACATTGGCAACCCGTAAAATATTATCATACACGGTTGCCGCTACCAATGTCGTTCCCATTCCTTCATAATCCTCTGATTCCGCTGCCTTTTGTAATAACCTGCGGTTGACCTGTGTTACGGCATTGTTAATAATCGAAACCGGGTCTTTTAGCGTTGAATCCTGCACAAGCGATACAAATGTTTCTACTGTATATCTTGATGCCATGTCCCCCGCCTTATGTCCTCCCATTCCGTCTGCTACCAGAAACAGATTCGGCAGACTGCCGGTTTCAGTCAGCGAATAATAAACGTAGTCCTGATTGACACTTCTCTCCCGTCCTACATCCGTAACTGCCTGAACCTTCATCATTTCCTCCATTCCGCTGTAATTCATTATTGTTGTGATTCCATATAGCTCTTTCTTAATTGTCCACAGGCACCATCAATATCTCTGCCCATTTCCCTTCTTATTGTAACATTTATTCCGTTTCTTTCAAGCTTATTTTTAAAAGCCGCTATTGCCTGCTTTTCGGACTGCCTGTAATCGCGTTCCTTAATCGGATTGACCGGAATCAGATTCACATGGCAGTTCATGCCATGTAAAAGTCCGGACAACTGTTCTGCGCACTCCTGTGTGTCGTTGACACCTTTGACAAGACTGTACTCAAAAGAAATGCGTCTTCCAGTCTGTTTTAAATAATACCGGCAAGCTTCCATAATCTGCTCAATTGAATATTTATTGGCAATCGGCATCATGGTCTTTCTTAATTCATCATTCGGTGCATGAAGGGAGATTGCCAGCGTAATCTGTAACTGCAGGTCTGCAAGTTCCCGTATCTTATCCACCAGTCCACAGGTCGATACCGTTATATTTCTTGCGCTGATATGTAGGCCCTTGTCTGAATTGATTAATTTTAAAAACTGTACCACATTTTGAAAATTATCCATCGGTTCTCCCGAACCCATAATGACAATGTTGTCAACCCGCTCCCCGGAAATCGTCTGAATCCGGTATATCTGGTCTAACATTTCCGACGGTGCCAGATTACGCACCATGCCGTCCAGTGTCGATGCACAGAAGCGGCAGCCCATGCGGCAGCCCACCTGCGAAGAAATACACACGGAATTGCCGTGGTGATATTTCATCAGGACACTCTCAATTAAATTGCCGTCATACAGCTTGAATAAATATTTCGATGTGCCGTCAATCTGTGATACCTGCACCCGCTCTGCGGTCAGTGCCGTCAGACGGCAGTTTTCTTTTAATGTTTTTCTTAAACTTTCCGGCAGGTTTGTCATCTGCTCAAAATCCGTTACCAGTTTCTGATGCAGCCACTGATACACCTGTGATGCCCGGAATTTTTTCTCGCCCAGCTGCTCAAAATATGCCTGCAGCTGTGCTTCATCCATTGATTTAATATCTATTAATTCTAAAGAATCGTTATTCACACTTCTTCTCCGTTCCGCAGGTATTTTAAAGTTTCTTTCGGAATTTCACCATAAAAAATCCGTCTGTTCCGTCTATGCCCGGCAGAAGCTGTTTCGCACTGCCTTCACGTACAAATGGAAAGTTCTTTTCAAACCATGCGGCATTCTCTTCATTTTCCGGCCGGCTGATGGTACATGTACTGTACACCAGTGTACCGCCCGGTTTTACATACTCCTGCACAACCGTTAAGATTTCACGCTGTAATGATGCAAGCTGTTCAATCTTTTCAATATCCGTATGATACTTGATATCCGGCTTTCTGCCGATAATGCCAAGTCCCGAACACGGCAGATCCGCAAGCACAATATCGGCACTTTCCTTTGATGCCGTATCGGAAACTCTTGCATCCCACTCTTTTACAGAAATGTTATCCAGTCCGAGCCGCGCTATATTTTCACGGATAAGCTGTGTCTTTAACTGTGTTAAATCTCTCGCCTCAACACTACCGTCTGTAAGTTTTAATGCTACATTCATGCTCTTTCCGCCCGGTGCCGCACATACATCAATAATACGGTCATGTGGTGCAGGAGATGCCAGTTCTCCCGCAAGCATGGAACTGATGTCCTGTACAAAAAATTCACCCCGCTGAAAGCTTTCACAGGCAAGCAGATAATCATATCCTGTAATTTTTAACGCATACGGAAGTCCTTCCACTGCCTCAGCCTGAATATTTTCACTGAGCAGATGTGCCTTTAATTCCTCTACCGTAAGCTTTTTCGTATTACAACGGATATACGTTGTCTTTTCCTTATAAAAGCCCGCAAGTATGGATTCTACTGTTGTATCATCAGCCTGTTTCTTAAAAAATGCCACCAGTTCTTCCGGCATGGAATAACGCACGGATAAATATTTTACCGGTTCTTTTTTCTGGTCCGGATATTCGCAGGCGCAGTCATTTCTTGCAATATTTCTTAAAACACCGTTTACAAAGCCTTTTAAATTCACAAAATGGCGTTTTCCTGCCAGCTTTACCGCTTCGTTGCAGACTGCTGATACCGGCACATTATCCATATATTTCAGCTGATACACCGACATCTCCAAAAGACTGCGGATCAGCGGTTTCATCTTCCTTACCGGTGTTTTGGAATACTGATTAATGATATAATCCAATTCAATCCGCCGTTCCAGCGTTCCCTGTGCCAGCCTTGTAATAAAGCTGCGCTGGTGCTTTAACAGATACTGGTATTTTTTGAGTGCCGCACCAATCACCAGATGGCTCATGGCTTCGGGGCGGTTTAATTCCAGCAGAATATCCAGTACAATTTCGCGTTCATTAACGCTGTCTGCCATATCCTTTGTTGTCTTGTCTTTAGTCACGGTCATTTCCTCCAAACAAGCGAAGCAGTCTTAATAACTGCAATACTGCGGTTGTCGCAGCCGCAACATAAGTGAGTGCCGCCGCAGATAAAACCTTTCTTGTATCCGATACTTCATCTTTTTGTAAAATTCCGGTTTCGGACAACAGCTTTAATGCCCTGCCGGATGCGTTAAATTCGACCGGAAGCGTCACAAGCTGAAACAATACCGCTGCCGAAAACATCAGAATACCAATCATAATCAGTGTATGACTGCCGCCAAAGAAAATGCCAAGAATAATAAAAAGCCACGATAACTGTGAGCCTATATTGGCAACCGGCACGAGTGCGCTTCGAAATGACAGCGGTGCATAACCTCTTGCGTGCTGGATCGCGTGTCCGCATTCATGTGCCGCAACACCGACTGCCGCTACCGATGTACTCGCATAGACGGCATCAGAAAGATTTAATGTCTTGTTTCTTGGGTCATAATGGTCTGTCAGTTTTCCCGATACCCGCTGGATTGCCACATCATAAATGCCCTGTGACTGCAAAATACGTTCTGCCGCCTGCGCTCCGGTCATGCCTGAGCGGCTGCGTACCCTGGAGTATTTTGAGAATCTGGAATTGACCAGAAACTGTGCAAACAGTGAAATCAGTGCTGATATGACAATCAGCATATACGTTGGGTCATAATAATAGTAACCATAATATCTTCCCGGCATAATATCCTCCAATCCGCAGACATTCCAATGTCGGAGGATACGCGAACTGAATGAATTCAGTTCTGCGATAAGGGCAGATTGATAATGCCTGCTTTATCAATCTGCCGTATGAACAGGCTTAAATATAAAGCCTGTTCATACTTTCCTCCAATCCGCAATCTAAATTATTTTCCGAGTTCCATTCCTTTTTCCAGACGGCTTCCACGTAAGAAAGCATCCGATGTCATGCGCTTTTTACCCTCTGCCTGGACTTCATTGACTTTTAACAAATCCTTTCCGCACCCGATAAAAAAGGTGTGTGGCAGCACTGCTACAATCTGTCCCGGCTCTGCACCTTTAAAATCTGTGCTGTATTCCGGAAATTCTGCTTCTGCCTGTTCCTTTGTATACACATCCGCATCCCAGATTTTGAGCATTTTCCCGTTTAAATGAGTAAATGCGCTCGGCCACGGATTCAGTCCGCGAATCAGCCGCTCTAATGCATCCGCTTCCTTTGAAAAGTCCAGCTCACCGAATGATTTTTTTATCATCTTTACATAAGAAGCTTCTTCTTCGTTCTGCTTCTGCGGCTTTAAGGTTCCGGCTTTCGCCTCCTCTAAGGTCTTTACAAGAAGCTGTGCGCCTACATCGCTTAAACGGTCAAACAGACTGCCGCCGGTTTCCTTCGGGTCAAGCTTTACTTTTTCTGTCAAAAGAATATCTCCGGTATCCAATCCTTCATTCATCTGCATGGTTGTTACACCGGAATATTCGCAACCGTCAATGACTGCCCACTGAATTGGCGCCGCACCACGGTATTTCGGAAGCAGGGAAGCATGGACATTGATACAGCCGTATTTCGGCATATGAATAATTTCTGCCGGAAGCAGTTGTCCGAATGCCACAACTACAATCACATCTGCTTCATATCCTCTTAATTCTTCAATAAATGCTTCTTCTCTGGCACGCTGTGGCTGTAATACCGTCAGATTGTGCTTTAACGCCGCTTCCTTGACCGGTGACATGCTCATTGCACCGCCTCTGCCCTTTGGCTTATCCGGCTGTGTCACAACCGCAGCCACTTCATGTCCGGCGGCAAGCACAGCCTCTAGTGTCCCCACCGAAAAATCCGGTGTACCCATAAAAATAACTCTCATATACTCTCCATTTCCGGACGACTTTACTGCAAAACAGCGATTTTCCGTCTGCCTTTTAAAATATCTGCTTTATCGGAAAGCAGCATCTGCATAAATAAACCTCAATTTATGGTTTATTTACGCTTCATCGTCCTCTTTATCAATCTGCATCATTTCAGTTGCTTTATCAACATACATCACACCGTCAAGGTGGTCGATTTCATGGCACAGACATCTTGCAAGCAGTTCTGTTCCTTCGATAATGTACTCCTGCATATTTTCATCATATGCCTTGACCTTTGCATAGTTTGGACGGGTTACGATACCGACTTTATTCGGCACGCTCAAACACCCTTCCTGACCGGTCTGCTCGCCGCTTGTTTCCAGAATAACCGGATTAATCAGCACTAACGGTTCTTCACCGCAGTCAATAACTACAAGGCGTTTTCTGATACCGACCTGCGGTGCGGCAAGCCCGACACCGTCCGCATCATACATTGTTTCAAACATATCATCAATTAATTCCTGAATTCTCGGTGTAACCTCTGTAATTTCTTTTGCTTTTTTTCTTAAAATTTCATCGCCTAAAACCCTGATATTTCTAATCGCCATTTTTATCCTCTTTCTATATTTTATATTTTCTATCAATTAAAATCAAACTGCAGTCCAATGCTGCGGAACAACGTATTTTCCCTGCAAAGCGTTTCCAGCCTGTCCTTGCACGCTGTCAGCTTCTCATAAGCCGTAGCTTTTAAATACACAACCTGATTATAATAATCATTTCTTTTATAAACACCTGCCGCAACCGGACCTGTAATGCGTACCTGTTCTTTTTTCCATTCGGGAATTACTTCCTTTAAAAAGGTACATGCGGCAAGCAGCTGTTCTTCATTTTTTGAAGAAAGGGTCACCATCAGCATATTGCAGACCGGCGGATAATCCATAATCGAGCGGAAAGCAATTTCTTCCTCATAAAATTGCTCATAATTCTGCGCCGCGGCGGCGGCAATGCTGTAGTGCTGCGGTGTATATGTCTGAATCACGACTTCTCCTGCCTGCCTTCCGCGTCCCGCTCTGCCTGCCGCCTGTGTCAGCAGTTCAAAGGTCCGCTCTGCCGCCCGGTAATCTCCGGCATACAAAGACATATCTGCCGCCAGTACACCTACCAGCGTTACATTGGGAAAATCATGCCCCTTTACAATCATTTGCGTTCCTACTAATATATCGGCTTCCTGCGCCGAAAATGCAGCCAGTATCTTTTCATGACCTTCCTTGCCTGCCGTGGTATCCATATCCATGCGCAAAACCCGCGCCTGCGGATACATTTTTTTCACAGCTTCCTCTATCTGCTGTGTACCGGCACGAAATCCTGAAATATACTTTGAGCCGCATACCGGACACCGTGTAACCCGCGGCTGTTCGTACCCGCAGTAATGGCAGACCATTTTCCCGTTTTTATGCTCGGTAAGGGAAATATCGCAGTGCGGGCATTTTAAAACATGTCCGCACATACGGCAGGACACAAATCCCGCATAGCCTCTTTTATTTAAAAAAAGTATAATCTGTTCCTTTGCCGCCAACCTCCGCTGTATCAGCTCCTGTAAACGGCGTGAAAAAACAGAGCGGTTGCCGCACTTTAATTCTTCCCGCAAATCCACCGTATATACGGCAGGCAGTGTGCCGCTTGCACGCCGGGGCAGTTCTAACAGGGTATATTCGTTTTTCTTTGCCCGGTAAAATGCCTCTACGGACGGTGTCGCCGAGCCGAATACCACACCTGCGCCGCACATTTTGGCAATGTGGACTGCCGTTTCCCGCGCATGGTAACGCGGCGCCTGTTCACTTTTATAAGCCCCTTCGTGTTCTTCATCCATGATGATAAGCCCAAGATTTGTAAAAGGTGTGAACAAAGCGGAACGCGGTCCAATCATAATGCTGATTTCTCCGCGCATGGCACGTAAAAACTGGTCATACCGCTCTCCCTTGGACATTCTCGAATGTAAAACCGACACCTGACTGCCAAACCGCCTGTAAAAACGCTGTACCGTCTGAAAGGTCAGGGCGATTTCAGGAATCAGGACGATTGCCTGTTTTCCCTGCGCCGTCACGTACTTTATCATTTCAATATAACAGAGTGTCTTTCCGCTTCCTGTTACACCGTACAGCAGCCACGGTTTCCGCTCCCCCGCATCATACTGTGTACAAAACTGCGTGACCGCCTTCTGCTGGGCTTCATTTAAAATGAGCCGTTCCTGTCCGGGGGCTGTTTCCCGCACCGGATTACGATACAGCTCCTGTGTTTCCACCGTAATGACATTTTGCTTTTCCAATGCCTGAATTGTCTGTGTCGTTATCTGATACTGCTCCTTTAAAACTGCCGTGTCCAGTCCGTTCTGATCTGTTTTACAGAGTGCTTTTAACAGCCGCACCCTTGCCACGGCATTTTTCTTTTCATACAGTGCCAGATATTCTGCCGCTTTTTCCTTTGATACGGCAAGGCGCACTGTCTTTTTTTCTTTCTGTCGCACCTTTTCCTTTACCGGAAGCACCGTTTTTAAAGCCTGATTCATTGTCGAGCCGTACTGCTTTTTTAACCACGCCGCAAGCTGTATCATACGTCCGACTGCCTGAATCCCGCTTTGGGATACGCTGTCGATATCTTTTATTTTCTCAGCCGGAATCTTTGGGGTACTGCCGATACCGATGACATATCCTGTCAGCAAACGGTTTCCCCTGCCAAACGGAATCTGCACCATAACCCCAATCTGCACTTCATTTTCCAATTCGGGAGGAATCCTGTACTGAAAGGTTTTATCCAGTTGTTCCTGTGAAATATCCACAATAATATCTGCGTACATGGTGCCTCCTTTTTTGATTGGACGGACATTATCCGTATATTAATTCCAGCATTTTAAACATTTTTTTCCGCCAGTTCTTTTAAAACTTCGGCAATCAGCACTCTTTCATCCATCGGATGCTTCACGCCCTTGATTTCCTGATAGTCTTCGTGGCCTTTTCCGGCAAGGACAATAATATCGCCCGGTTCGCCGTGTTCAATCGCATAGCGGATTGCTTCTTTTCTATCTGTAATGCTGATATATTTTCCGTCTGTCTTTGAAATGCCGGTTTTAATATCTTCAATAATGGCTTCCGGGTCTTCAAATCTCGGATTATCCGATGTAATAATCGTAAAATCAGCCAGTTTTCCCGAAACCTCACCCATTTCAAAACGTCTTTCCTTAGAGCGGTTGCCGCCACAGCCGAATACGCACACCAGACGGTGTGGGTTATATTCTTTTAATGTTTCAAGTATACTCTTTAAAGACATAGCATTATGGGCATAATCAATCATCAGTGAAAATTCATCAGATACCTTTACCAGCTCGATCCTGCCCTTGACTTTGACTTCTGCCAGTGTCTTTTTTAACGTTTCCTGCGGCACCTGAAAATGTCTTGTAACCGCAATCGCACACAGTGAATTATAAACCGAGAACTTTCCCGGAAGATTGAGTGCCACGTCCATGTCCAGCGCACCGGTACAACGGTATGTAAGTCCCACCGTGCCTCTTTCATGCTTTAAGCAGATGTCGCAGGCTCTAAGCTGTGCTTTTTCCGATAAACCGTAAGTTTCGATTTCACAGGTCGCATTTTTAATGACTTCTGCCGTATGCTTGTCGTCTGCATTGACAATGCCTGTTTTACACTGGCTGAAAAGCTTTGCCTTGCATGCCAGATATTCTTCAAAAGAAGCGTGTTCATTCGGTCCGATATGATCCGGTTCAAGATTGGTAAATACACCGATGTCAAATAAAATACCGGCGGTTCTGTCAAGCTTTAAGCCCTGTGAGGAAACCTCCATGACAACTGCCTTACAGCCTGCCTTTACCATTTTAGCAAACGATTCATGAATCTGATAAGACTCCGGTGTTGTATTGCAGGATGCCCAGCTTTCATCACCGATAATCGTTTCGATTGTACCGATTAAACCGGTTTTAATACCGCAGGCTTCCAGCACGTTGCGGATCATATAGGTTGTCGTTGTCTTTCCCTTTGTCCCCGTAATGCCGATTGTAAACAGCTTTTCTGCCGGATTGTCAAAATATGCGGCTGACATGAATGCCAGTGCATATCTTGTATTTTCAACCGAAACCACCGTTACCGTATCTGGAATCTGCGCCAGATATTCTTCCTTACAGCCCTGCTGTACCACAATCACGGAAGCTTTCTGTTCTACTGCCGCCTGAATATATGTGTGTCCGTCACTGACCGCACCCACGATGCAGACAAATGCCGTATTTTCCCTGACTTTTCTAGAATCTGAAGTCAGACTTTCCACCTGCGTTTCCACACTCCCCGAAACCAGTGTATAAGAAAGCTTCTCCAGCAACTTTGATAAATTCATACTAATCCTCGTTTCTGAGCAACTTGTTGCGAAGAGGCGATGAGAAATTCGCACAAGCGATTTCTCATCTGCCATCATAGCTATTTGTTTTTGCTCAGAAACAAATAGCTGTGTGAACAAGCTTTCATTTATGGCTTGTTCACACTACTCCAATTCCGCAGGCATTTTAATGCCGGAGGAATCGCGAGCCAAATGTTAGATTTGGCTCTGCGATAATACACTTTGTGACGCCTGCAGCACAAAGTGTTATGCGAAAATCTTTGATTTAAGGATTTTCGCATTTCCCTCTAAAATAATCCCACAATTTTATTATTTTCTTCATCAAAATCAATACCGTACGCCGCCGGTTTCTTTGGAAGTCCCGGCATGGTGAGTACCTTGCCTGTCAGGACAACCACAAAGCCTGCGCCTGCATTGATATAAACTTCACGGACATTAATCGTGAAATTTTCCGGACGTCCGAGCAGTTTCGGATTATCTGAAAGTGAATACTGTGTCTTTGCCATGCAGACCGGAAGATTTCCAAAGCCCATTTCTTCAATGTGCTTTAATTCTTTCTTCGCGGCATCGGAATACGTTACGCCGTCTGCACCGTAAATTTCTTTTGCCACGGTTTCAATCTTTTCTTCCAGAGAAGCTTCATCTTTATAAAGCGGTTTAAATTCAGACGGTTTTTCCACAGCCTTTAATACCTTTTCAGCCAGTTCTACGCCGCCTTCGCCGCCTTTTTCCCACACCTTTGCCAGTGCAAATTCACAGCCCTGTTCTTCACAGTGTTTTTTAATAAACTCATATTCTTCCTGTGTATCGGTAATAAATGCATTTAAGGTTACAACAACCGGCACACCATACTTCTTAATATTTTCAATGTGCTTATCAAGGTTTGCAATACCCTTCTTTAAAGCTTCCATATTTTCCTGTCCGAGTTCGTCCTTTGGCACACCGCCGTTATACTTTAATGCACGCACGGTCGCTACAATGACAGCCGCAGCCGGTTTTAAGCCGGATAATCTGCACTTTATGTCAAAGAATTTTTCAGCGCCTAAATCTGCACCGAATCCGGCTTCCGTAACTGCATAATCCGCAATCTTTAATGCCAGCTTTGTTGCACGTACAGAATTACAGCCGTGTGCAATATTGGCAAACGGACCGCCGTGTACAAGTACCGGTGTATTTTCCAACGTCTGTACCATATTCGGCTTTAATGCATCCTTTAATAAAACTGCCATTGAGCCGGTTGCCTGGATATCATCTGCCGTAACCGGGTCTCCGTCTACGTTGTACGCCACAATCATTTTTCCGAGACGTGCCTTTAAATCCTTCATATCGTTTGCAAGACATAAAACACCCATGATTTCAGAAGCCACCGTAATAATAAAATGGTCTTCTCTCATAATGCCGTCTGCCTTGCCGCCCATACCGATAATAATATTTCTCAACTCTCTGTCATTCATATCCACACAGCGTTTCCAAACAACACGCTTTGTATCAATGCGGAGTGCATTGCCCTGATGAATATGATTGTCTAACATTGCCGCAAGCAGATTGTTTGCAGATGTAATTGCGTGGAAATCTCCCGTAAAATGCAGATTTAAATCTTCCATCGGCACAGCCTGGGCATATCCGCCGCCTGCCGCACCGCCTTTGATACCAAAGCACGGTCCTAAGGATGGCTCTCTTAACGCTGCCACTGCATTTTTACCCATATGACAGAGGGCTTCTGTCAGTCCGATACTGATTGTTGTCTTTCCTTCGCCTGCCGGTGTCGGGTTGATTGCCGTAACAAGAATCAACTTGCCGTCTTCATTTTTTTCAAGTGCTTTTGCTGCTTCATCGGAAATCTTTGCTTTATACTTTCCGTAAAGCTCCAGGTCGTCTTCATTGGTAATGCCTGCCTTTGCAGCTACCTTTCTGATGTCAAGCATTTTTGCTTCCTGTGCGATTTCAATATCTGTTTTTACTGCCATTTTTTCCTCCTGCCTGCTATAAATTTATAGCATTTATGTATTTTGTTTTAAATATGTTTCAAATTCTTCCGGTGTCATCAGGACTTTTCTCGGTTTTGTACCAACCTCCGGTCCTACAACACCTGCATCTGCAAGCTGATCCATAATTCGTGCCGCGCGGTTAAAGCCAATTTTATAATAACGCTGTAACATGCCAATCGAGCCTTTTTCTTTTTCGATGATAAACCGTCCCGCTTCTGCAAAATAAGAATCCTTCTCACTTGCTGTATTATGTGCATTCTGTGACTGGGTCGATGTAATGCTTTCACTCACCGCCTCATCATAGACAACTTCCTGTGAATTTTCCTTTAAAAAGTCTACAACTCTTGATACTTCATCATCCGATACAAACGCGCCCTGTACACGCACCGGCTTTGGATAACCGGACGGAAAAAAGAGCATATCGCCCTTTCCTAAAAGCTTTTCCGCACCGTTCATATCAATAATGGTTCGTGAATCGACACCCGATGATACCGCAAATGCGATTCGTGACGGCACATTTGCCTTAATCAGTCCCGTAATGACATTGACGGATGGTCTTTGCGTTGCAATTACTAAATGGATTCCCGCCGCTCTGGCAAGCTGTGCCAGACGGCAGATTGCATCTTCTACCTCGCCCGGCGCTACCATCATCAAATCCGCAAGCTCGTCGATAATAATGACAAGCTGAGGCATTTTCTGTGGCGGTTCTTCACCTTCCGGTATTTCCATTTTCGCAATCTCGTCATTGTATCCCTTTAGGTTACGCACACCCATCTGCGCAAACTTTTTATAACGGCCCGTCATTTCATTGACTGCCCAGTTTAATGCACCCGAAGCTTTCTTCGGGTCAATGACTACCGGTATCATCAGATGCGGGATGCCGTCATATACCCTTAACTCAACCATCTTCGGGTCAATCATAATCATCTTGACGTCTTCCGGGTCTGCTTTGTATATAATACTCATGATAATCGTATTAATGCACACCGATTTACCGGAGCCTGTCGCACCCGCAATCAGCAAATGCGGCATTTTCGCAATATCCGCTACAATCGTCTTTCCCGCAATATCCTTTCCGACTGCAAATGTAATCGGCGAAGCACTCTTTTCAAAGGCTTCCGATTCTAACAGTTCCCGGATAGAAACACTGCCGGCGACTTTGTTCGGAACTTCAATACCAATCGCAGCTTTTCCCGGTATCGGTGCTTCAATACGGATATCCGCCGCCGCAAGATTTAACTTAATATCATCGGAAAGCGATACAATCTTACTGACCTTCACACCCTGTTCCGGCTGTAATTCGTAACGTGTAACCGCCGGACCGCAGCTGATGTCTGTAATCGTTACCTTGACCCCAAAATTCTGTAAGGTCTGCTGCAGGCGCAGCGCCGTTGCCTTGTTTTCCCTATCCTGTGAGCCGCCCTGCTTTGACGAAGCCTGATTTAATAGGGACAGTGGTGGAAACTGATACCGTTGGACTTTCGTGTGCGGCTGTCCTGATACCCCGGCTGTTTCTTCTGCATCTCCCATAACCTCTGGCTCCGGATATTCTGCATTTTCCGCTTCAAAGCCGTCCTGCTCCATATCCTGCTCAACCGTTTCCTCCGGCAGTGCCTGTTCATATGCCTCGTAGGCAGACGGTTCACTGCCATTCTCTGCATATGCGTCAGGATACATTTCCGGCTCCTGATATTGTCCTGTCATCTGCTCCAGACGCTCAGACAGACCATGAATTGTTTCATCCGGCATGCTTTCCGTTTCCACCGGATTAATCATTTCTTCTTCCGGTTCTTCGGTTAAAATGCTCTCCAGCTCATAATCATATGCCTGTTCCTGCTGCTGGACCGGACTGTAAATATCTCCACTGTATTCATCTTCCCTCTGTGTATCCACAACAATTTCATGAATATCAATCGGATTATCCGGTTCTGCCGCCGTTTCTTTCGGCAGTGTTGTTGCACTTGTAATGCCGCGCGCCTTTTTATTCATGCGCGCCTGTGCTTTTTCTTCTTTTTCCTGTATCTTTTTTAACTTTTCTTCCCGCCGTCTGGCAAGATATTCTTCCTCCGACAGTTCCTCATCCGGCTTTCTTCTCTGTCTGTCTGCCGAATGTTCCCGGTACAAATCGTAATCCTGCTTTGCGGCATGCACCATTCTGCTTCCGCTTTTCTGCATTTTCATCACACCGCTGATAAATGATTTTTCCGTAATCACAATCAGACAGATGATAATAAGTAACAGCAGTACCACCATACTGCCAAACATACCGAGCGGCTTTAACAGCTTGCATAACATGCCACCAAAGAAACCACCTCCGGTATTATGCACCGCACTGTAGTGAAATATTTCCATTAATGTGCTTTCCGCAATATCCGGCCGGTTGCCAATCCGCAATGCCATTGCCGAAAGCAGAACCATCAGTATGTAAACAGCTGCTGTTTTTACTCTTGCAACTGCAATATATTCTCTGTTTGAAATCAAAAAAATCAGCGAAGCCGCCACGACAATCGGGAAAATGTATTCCATTACACCAAACAGTCCAAACATAAACCATTTGATCTGCACGCCTACGCTGCCTGCCAGATTAAAATTACTCAAAAGCAGGATAACAGCCACCGCAAACGATAGCAACACCAGCACTTCATCCCGCAGCTGGTTTGCCGCCTGCTGTTTTGCTTTGGTTGTCCGCTTTCTCTTTCCGGCAGAGGAAGTATTTTTCTTTACAGCCGTTGTCTTTGCCTTGTTTTTTGAAGACTTAGCTGTACTACTGCGTCCACCTGATGCCATTTAAAACTCCTCCATTTCGCATATTAGAATATTATATCATCTATCCCTCTTTTAGACAAGAAACCCCCGGCAGAAATGTTGTAAAATTCCTGCCGGGGCTATTCTTATTGTATATTTCTAATTGTCATCTTCTGCTGCTTCCGCATATCCCTGACGTTTTCTTGCCATTTCGTCATTTTCAAGATATTCGTCATACGTTGTTATCTTATCAATCAGCTGACCGCTCGGAACAATTTCCATAATACGGTTAGCCGTTGTCTGGATAAACTGATGGTCATGTGAAGTAAACAGTGCTACGCCTGAGAACTTAATCAGTCCGTTATTTAATGCCGTAATAGATTCCATATCCAAGTGGTTTGTCGGGTCATCAAAAATGAGTACATTTGCACCTGTAATCATCATCTTAGAAATCAGACAACGCACCTTTTCACCACCGGAAAGTACCTTTACCTTCTTAACACCGTCATCGCCTGCGAATAACATTCTGCCTAAGAATCCTCTGACATAAGTCGGATCCGGATCCGGTGAATACTGTGTCAGCCACTCAACAATCGTATCTTCACGGTTAAATTCTGCCGCGCTGTCCTTCGGGAAATAAGCGGTGTTCGTTGTAATTCCCCACTTAAATGAACCCTCGTCCGGTTCAAGTTCACCGGTTAAAATTCTAAACAGTGTCGTTGTTGCCAGTTCGTTTGAACCGACAAATGCAATCTTATCATCGTGGTTTACGATAAATGAAATGTTGTCCAGTACCTTTACACCGTCAATCGTCTTTGAAAGATTTTCAACCTGAAGCACTTCATTTCCGATTTCCCTGGATGGTCTGAAATCAATATACGGATACTTTCTGCTGGACGGTCTGATTTCATCCAGTTCAATTTTTTCCAATGCTCTCTTTCTTGAGGTTGCCTGCTTCGACTTAGAAGCATTTGCAGAGAAGCGCTGGATAAAGTCCTGTAATTCTTTGATTTTTTCTTCCTTTTTCTTGTTGGCTTCCTTCATCTGCTTGATTAAGAGCTGGCTGGATTCATACCAGAAGTCGTAGTTTCCGGCATACAACTGAATCTTCGCATAGTCAATATCCGCAATGTGTGTACATACTTTATTTAAGAAATAACGGTCATGGGATACAACAATGACTGTATTTTCAAAGTTAATTAAGAATTCTTCCAGCCATGCAATCGCATCCAGATCCAAATGGTTTGTCGGTTCATCAAGCAGCAGGATATCCGGGTTGCCAAATAATGCCTTTGCAAGCAGGACTTTCACCTTTTCACTACCGTTTAATTCTGCCATCTGCTTATAGTGTAAATCTGTTGTAATACCCAGTCCGTTTAACAGCTGTGCCGCATCGGATTCCGCTTCCCAGCCGTTCATATCGGCAAATTCCGCTTCGAGTTCACTTGCCTTATTCCCGTCTTCTTCCGTAAAATCTTCCTTGGCATAAATTGCTTCTTTTTCTTTCATGATTTCATAGAGTCTTTCATTACCCATGATAACCGTATCCAGAGCAGTATACTCATCATACTTGAAGTGGTCCTGCTCTAAGAATGAAAGTCTTTGCCCCGGTGTGATGCTTACATCACCCTTGCTTGGCTCAATCTGACCTGTCAGAATCTTTAAAAATGTAGACTTTCCGGCACCGTTTGCACCGATTAAGCCATAGCAGTTTCCTTCCGTAAACTTGATATTTACATCTTCAAACAGCGCCTTCTTACCAATACGAAGTGTTACGTTATTTGCACTAATCATGTAATAAATCCTCCAAAAAATCTTTTATTTTGACTCTAAATATTCATCCATATCAAAGACTTCACCGTCTTTAATCTTATTCATCAGTTCAACCGCAGTCTTAACCGTAGACATATCCGGTTCCATAACCCACATTGAACTGTAACCAAAGAAGTATGATGAAGAAAATGCACTGGTTCCTTCTACTGCATAAGACTGTACATTCCAGCCATTTGCGCCTTCCATTGTCAGTTTTACCATACTTGCGATATCATCATCGTCTAAGCTCGTCTGGAACAGGTTGCGGACTGTTTCAAGAACATTGCTGTAATTATATAAAATAGAAGGTGATGTTACTTTGTCAATCAGCGCTTCAATAACAAGCATCTGATCCTGTCCACGCTGGTTATCACCGGCTGCCACAGACTGTCTTTCTCGGCAGAATGCCAGTGCTGCCTTACCGTTTAACTTATTCGGGCCTTCTACAAAATGGAATTTCTCATCACTGGTATCCGGGCTTGTATAAAATTCAATTTCTGAATTTACCGTAATACCGCCCAGCGCGTCTACAATTTCTTCCACACTTGTAAAATTCAGACGGACATAAAAATCAATATCCCAGTTATCATATAAGGTGCTCAATGTCTTCATGGATGCTTCCACGCCAAAGTTTCCGGCATGTGTCAGCTTATCCTTGCCGATTCCCGACTTTAAGGAATTGACATTGACATAGTAATCTCTCGGTGTATTAATCAGTAAAATCTGCTTTGTCTTCGGATTGACAACAATCAGAATATTCACATCGCTTCGTCCGGACTGATTTAATTCACCACATTCATCATTTCCTGAAAGATAAATGGTAAATGTATCTGTCAGTGTATTCTTTGTAATCACCGGCTTATCCAGTGTTGTTCTGTAATACTCATTTGCAATAACTTTTGTCTTTTCCTCGAAATCAGGGAATTCTTCTTCCAGTGTCTTTACATAAGACTCATTTAAAATCATTGCCCCAATCTGCTTATTATACAGTGCCTCGACCATCTTTGGCAGATCATTATAGGTCTTTGATGTAATCGTCTTATTCAAAGAAGTGTTAATACTCTGTACATATTTATCTGTATTTTCTCTGTCTAAGATTTCATGGTATCCAAAAATGTAATCCTTTGCATCTGCAATCGTCTTTGCTTCATCATCTTTTAATACATAAACGGAAATAACTTCTGTCTGCTCGTTGTTGCTGACATAATTCATTGCCTCTTTTGCCTGATAAATGTATAAATCACCGATTGCCAGTATTACTGCCAGCAACAGTGCTATGACTCTTGCGGCCCATTTTACCCAGCCGTATTTTAAAAACTGTAAATATAATGCCAACGCTGATAAAAGAATCAGCACTACAATAATAATCACTTCAATCTTTACAGGAAAAATGTTAATCCAGAACACCATTCCCACAAACGATACCGCTAATATAATCTGTATTACCGATACAATAATGCCTGTCCACTTTAACCATGCGGCTTCCTGTTTTACTTCTGTATCTGCCATCGTTTTACTCCTTCGATTTTTATTGATTTTTGTTTTTCAAAAGACAAAAAAACATAGAGTATATTATACATGATACTATTTTAAAAATCAATAATAATCCTGATTTTTCCAGCGATACTTTCCAAGGTCCACTCTGCCGTTTATCACTTCAATGCCGTCTGCTTCCAGCCGCTTTGCCTGTTCATCTGCGCCGCCGAATGCAAATGCCCCGGATAGTTCTCCCTTTGCATTGACTACACGGTAACACGGAATTTTTTCCGGATCGGGATTTTTATGCAGTGCATTTCCGACCGCACGTGCCATTTTCTTATCTCCCGCCAGTTCCGCAATCTGTCCGTAGGTTGCAACCGTCCCTTTCGGTATCTTTTGGACGGCTTCATAAATGCGCTTTGTCGGGCTGGCAGTCACCAGATCATAGCTTTCAGCAATCATGCGCCGTACGTCCTTATCCGGTATGCTTCCGTCTAAAATCACGGTATTCCAGTGTTCCTTATTCTGATGCCACCCCGGAATCACCGCCGTATATGTCTGCCGCCAGAAATCCCGCCATTCCGGGTCTGCCTTGACATTTAAATTGATAAAGCCGTTCCGCTCATATGTCCACAAAAATGCTTTTTTACTGCCCTTTACCCGGACCAGCTGCCAATTCGTATCATGAAACGGTGCTTCCTGATACGTATCCGGAAACGACAGCCCATATTCCAATACTTCTTTCCGTGTCTTCATAATTTCCCCTTTATCTGACTTTATTCGGTTTTATCTGGTTTTAAACCCATACCCTTACCTTTACCAGCAGGTTCAAAAAACTTTACGATACAGCGGTGTGTTTCCTGCTGTTGTCCGTATCCCGCCGCCATTTAAAAATCCCTTCAAAAAAACTGCCAAAAGCTGCTCCTTTGAAGGGATTATAGTCATGTATTATCTGTTTTCAAGACTGCTGATTAGCCACGAATCTTCTTAACAAGAGAAACAGCTTCTGCTGTCATATCCTTAATCTTGTCAAATTCGCCAGCCTTAATCATATCGCCCTTAACCATCCAGCTTCCGCCGCAGCAGAAGATCTTGTCACATTCAAGATATTCTGAGATGTTCTTTGCGTTGATTCCGCCTGTAGGCATGATTCTTACATTTGTGTAAGCTGCACACATAGCCTTGATCATCTTTAAGCCGCCAGCTGCTTCTGCAGGGAAGAACTTCACTCTTGTAAGACCACGCTTAACTGCCTGAGCCAGTTCTGAAGGTGTAACGATACCCGGAACAACTTCGATGTTCTTAGAAATACAGTAATCAACGATTTCAGGGTCGAATCCTGGGCTTACGATTAAAGAAGCACCTGCTGCAACTGCACGGTCAACCTGTTCTGTTGTAAGAACTGTACCGGCTGCAAGTACCATATCAGGATAAGCTTCATGCATAACACGGATAGATTCCTCTGCTGCTGCTGTACGGAATGTTACTTCTGCACATGGAAGTCCTCCTTCATATAATGCCTTTGCAAGTGGAAGTGCATCCTTTACATCATTTAATACGACTACAGGAATTACTCCAAGTTCTTCAAATTTGTCTGCCATTGTACTCATAATAATACAAGCTCCTTTCTTATGTGGGCTGATTTTTGTGGACAGCCTCTTTCCTCTTATCACTATTATATACATTTTTTAGAAAATTGGAAGTCTAAATTTTCATTTTTTGCAATTGTGCTTTAATTAATACGTTTTCATGCATATTTTCACACCCCAATCAGCACTTTTTTATTATTTATTTGACTCTTTTTACGCCTTCAGCGCATTCTTTGCTTCATCCGTGATTTCTCTCTGATAAGCAATTTCGTTTTCAATGTTTCTTGCGACTTCGTTGGCAGCATATGCGGCATCTACAACCTGCTTTAACAGATTGCCGACACTGTCTGCCTTGCCCTTCTGTGCGGAAGCATTGTCATATACTTCATGCATGGAAGAAACGGTTTCTTTTACAGAGTGCTGTACCTGATTAATTGTGTCTGTAATTTCCTTAGAAGACTTTGCAGACTGGGATGCAAGATTACGCACTTCGCTTGCAACTACCGCAAATCCTCTGCCGTGTTCCCCCGCTCTTGCAGCTTCAATAGAAGCATTGAGGGATAAGATATTCGTTCTGTTGGCAATGGAAGCAATGACCGATGCAAACTGCTCAATATCCGCAGACAGCTTCTCAAGCTTCTGAATCTTTTCGGATGATTCTTCCACAACTGCATTCAGCGTATCAATCATCTTTAAGATTTCTTCCACACTGCCGATACTTTCACGCACCAGATTCAAAGAGGTATCCGATGAATTAATCACATCAAACGCATCTTTTTCCAGCTTCTCCTGTGAATCATCCAGACCGTTTAAAATATTTGTCAAATTATTTACCAATGCTGTATTTTCCATATTTCCCACTTCTCCTTTTTATCCGGCACGGCAGTACGGTTTCTGCCACTGCTGCTGCCGGTTTGTTTTTTCCTGCTCCGTGTTACTATTTTATATCAGTTTCATCGCTTCACTTACATTACGAACACCAATAATATTTATTTTATCAGTTTTTCTGATACTTTTCAAGCACACTTGTGGAAGTATACACGTTTCAAAGCCCAGTTTGACTGCCTCGTTTACACGCAGCTGCGGCTGGCTGACCGCACGCACCTCTCCTGCCAGTCCGACTTCCCCGAAAATAATGGTTTTATCATCTACGCTTCTGTTCTTAAAGCTGCTCACCAGTGCCATTACAATGCCTAAATCCAGTGCCGGTTCATTGACCTTAATACCTCCCGCAACATTGACATAGGCATCGCTTCCCGATAAATGCACGCCGGCGCGCTTTTCCAGCACCGCCATTAAAAGGTTGACACGGTTATAATCCGTTCCGGCCGCCGTTCTTCGTGGCAGTCCGAAATTGGAATCACAGACCAGTGCCTGTACCTCCACCAGCATCGGACGCGTACCTTCCATCAGGCATACTACCACCGAACCGGACGCATTTTCCGGCTTTCCGCTCAGCATATATTCCGAAGGATTCTCCACTTCCACAAGTCCCTGCTCCTGCATTTCAAACACGCCGATTTCATTGGTCGAGCCAAAGCGGTTTTTCACACCGCGCAGCAGGCGGTAAGAGGCATTTTTATCGCCTTCAAAATACAGCACGGTATCCACCATGTGTTCAAGCATGCGCGGACCTGCAACAACACCTTCCTTTGTCACATGACCGACAATAAAAATGGAAATGCCAAGTCCCTTTGCAAGCTGCATAAGAACTGCCGTGGATTCCCTCACCTGACTGACACTGCCCGGCGCAGAACCGACGTCCTCACGGTACATTGTCTGAATGGAGTCAATAATTACCACATCCGGCATCGTCTTTTTCATCGTTTCTTCTATGATGTCCAGATTGGTTTCACATAAAAGCAGCAGCTTATCCGTAAACGTGCCGATACGCTCCGCACGCATTTTTATCTGTTTTAAAGATTCCTCTCCTGAAATGTACAATACATTTTTATCCATGTGGGAAAGATTTTTACACATCTGTAACAGCAGTGTCGACTTTCCGATACCGGGGTCACCGCCTACAAGCACCAGTGAACCGGCTACAATGCCGCCGCCCAGTACTCTATCCAGCTCTTTAATACCGGTTGACATCCGGTCTGTTTCCTTGGTATTAATATCCGCAAGCTTTGACGGCTCATTTTTCCCGTCTGATACAATATGCACCGGCGCACCTTTGCCTTTTGCCGTCTTTGTCTTTGCTACCGGTTCTTCCGATGCCGTATTCCACTCACGGCATGCCGGACACTGTCCGAACCACTTTGCTGATTCATACCCGCATTCTTTACAAAAAAATGCGGTATCCCTTGCCTTTGCCATTTTCCCTTCTCACCTTCTTTAAAAAAGCTGCCATACCAAGCCTTTCATTACCCGCTTGGTACAGCAGCCTAAAATTCGTATGCGCTACAGTTTTATTCAAATTATGCTTTTACAACATTGACTGAAACTTCTTTTCCGGCTTCAAACTCTACAGATAACACAAGCTTTCCGCCCATGTTCGTAGCCATCTTTCCAGCAGATTCCCCATCAATGGTAATCTCATATTCTGAACCTTCTTCCAGTTCCAGTGTAATCTGGGCATTTTCTGTACCCTCTACTTTAAAGCTTACACTGTCATCGGTTGCTTTAAAATGATTCACTGCTGTTCCCGGCACTGATTCATATACAAAAGAGCCGTTCTTCTCCAGCTTTGTAATCTCATTATAAGTCTTTACCTTATAAGAATCTCCACAATGTTCAAAATCAGATACCTTTGACTTTGTATCTAACTGATAATTACCAAAACTTAAACTTCCGTCCTGTTCTGAACGAATCAGTTCTTTTACTACTGGCATGTTCTGTCCTCCTATCATATGTTCCGTAAATCTTTTTGGTGTTTACATTATACAATAATCCGACAAATTATGCTAGTAGTTTTGGCAATTTTTCTACTTATTCAGTCCACGTTTTAAGCCAAAATGCAGCTTTCCGTCTTTTACCGTTACTTTTACACGGCTGCCCTGTCCTGCTTTTCCCTGTAAAATCTGTTCTGCGAGCGGGTCTTCAATCTCATTCTGGATAGCCCGGCGCAGCGGTCTTGCCCCGTACTTGGAGTCATATCCTTTTTCCACGAGATAATTCTTTGCTTGCTCATCTAGCTCAATGGACAGCTTCATCTGTTCGAGTGTCCTCTTGTTGACGGTCTGCATCATAATATCTACAATCTGACCAATCTGCTCTTTTCCCAATGTATGGAAGACGATAATTTCATCAATACGATTGATAAACTCCGGTTTAAAAATGCGTTTTACCTCGTCCATAACTTTACCCTTCATGTCTTCATGGCTGTGTGCTTCATCATTGACGGAAAGGAAACCGAGTGTCTTTGGTGTAACGATATTTTCCGCACCGGCATTGGATGTCATAATAATAACTGTATTTTTAAAATCAACAACACGGCCTGTAGAATCTGTAATATGTCCGTCATCTAATACCTGTAACAGCACATTAAATACATCCGGATGTGCCTTTTCCACCTCGTCAAATAAAACAACGGAATACGGATTTCTGCGTACCTTTTCACTTAACTGTCCGCCTTCGTCATAGCCGACATATCCCGGAGGTGAACCGATAAGCTTTGATACGGTATGCTTTTCCATAAATTCGGACATATCAACACGGATTAACGCATTTTCACTACCAAACATCGCATCGGCAAGCGCCTTTGAAAGTTCTGTTTTTCCGACGCCGGTCGGTCCTAAGAATAAGAACGAACCAATCGGACGGTTCGGGTCTTTTAAACCGACTCTGCCCCTGCGGATTGCCTTTGCAACAGAAGCCACTGCTTCTTCCTGTCCGACAACACGGTGGTGCAGTGTTTCTTCAAGCTGCATTAAACGTTCCGACTCTGCCTGTGCAATCTTTGTGACCGGAATCTTTGTCCACATTGCAACGACATCGGCAATTTCTTCTTCTCCGACAACAATCTCAGAACCCGTACGCTGTGTTTCCCATTTTTCTTTTAACTTTTCAATTCTTTCTTTTTTACGAAGCTGCTTTTTCTTAATCTCTCCGGCTTCTTCATAAGCTTCACGCTTAATCGCTTCTTCTTTTTCCGCTTCTAATGTCTTGATTTCTTCTTCTGCTTTTTTAATGCCGTCCGGCATGACATAAACCTTCAAACGCGCCTTAGACGATGCTTCATCAATTAAATCAATCGCCTTATCCGGCAGGAAACGGTCATTGATATACCTTTTGGAAAGTTTGACTGCCGCTTCAACAGCTTCATCTGTAATTGTTACATGATGATGTTCTTCGTACTTCGGGCGCAGACCGCGTAAAATCAAAACAGCTTCTTCCTCTGTCGGTTCTTCAACCTTTACCGGCTGGAATCTTCGTTCCAGTGCGGCATCTTTTTCAATATATTTACGGTATTCTTCCAGTGTTGTCGCACCGATTAACTGGATTTCACCTCTTGCAAGGGACGGCTTTAAAATGTTGGAAGCATCAATCGCACCTTCCGCACCGCCCGCACCGATAATCGTATGCAGTTCATCTAAGAACAGCAGGACATTTCCGTCTGCCTTGACTTCATTAATCACGCGCTTAATACGTTCTTCAAACTCGCCGCGGTATTTTGAGCCGGCAACCATCCCGGATAAATCCAGAGTAAGAAGCCGCTTGCCCTTAATAGTTTCCGGTACATCGCCTTCAACAATCCGCGCCGCAAGCCCTTCCGCAATCGCCGTTTTACCGACACCCGGCTCACCAATCAGACATGGATTGTTTTTGGTACGTCTGCTTAAAATCTGAATCACACGCTGAATTTCTTCACTTCTGCCGATAACCGGGTCTAATTTGCCATTTCTTGCAAGTTCTGTCAAATCCCTGCTGTACTGGTCTAAGGTCTGTGTGGATTTCTTTCCACGCGGTCTGCCGTTTTGGAAATCCTCACGGTAGGAATTGGCATCCTCGCCCATTGCCGCAAGTGTATCCACATACAGCTTCTTTATCGCAACGCCGAGTGTATTTAACAGTCTTGCCGCAACACTCTCTGTTTCTTTAATAATGGCAATTAATAAATGCTCTGTTCCAATGCTGTCTGCATGAAAACGTGCTGCCTCCTTTGCTGAATTTTCTAAAATGCGGCGTACACGCGGCGTATAGCCTGACGGTTCTTTCACGCCGACCTGATTATCCGGTGCAATCAGCTGATAGACGAGGTTGATAATTTTTTCCGCCGTAACATCATTATTTATCAGCACGGTTGATGCCAGGCTGTCTTCTGCCTGAATCAGTCCGATTAACAAATGTTCCGAACCGATATAGCCATGCCCCAGCATTGCCGCTGTTTCTGCCGCATGGTCAAGCGCTTCCTGCGCCTTTTTTGTAAATCTGCTCTGCATATTTTTTCTCCTAACTTTATTCAATTGAAGGTAAATTTTCCCTGATAAACTGCGCCCGCATCACATCGGTTTCTTCCTCTGTGAGTTCCTGTGATGCAAGCATTTCAAGATTGCCCGGCTGAATCCCTATCATCAGCTGGTAAATCGCATAATCTCTCTCATCCGGCGTTTTTACAAGCCCCTCCGCCAGACCGAGACGTAACTGTGAAAGCAGTACCAGCCCATCTTTTAATGATACCTTCCTTGCATATTTTAAAATGCCGTAAGAACGGTAAATGCCGTCCAGCACGGAAATCTTTTGTTTTTCTTTTAAACGGTTTCTTAAAATCCGCTCCTGTGTGACAATCTGCTGCACAATGTTGGTAATATTCTCAATCAGTTCTTTTTCCGTAATGCCCAGCGTAATCTGATTGGATATCTGATAAATATCCCCCGCAGACTTATTGCCGTCCGAATAAACGCTGTGCATGACCAGTCCGAATCTGCCAATTTCCGCCGCAATACCCTGTATTTTATTATTCCATGCAAGCGCCGGAAGGTGACACATATAAGACACTCTCATGCCTGTTCCGACATTGGACGGACAGGTTGTCAGATATCCGTACTGCGTATCATACGCATACGGAAGCACCGCACCGATACAGTCATCTATATGGTCTGCCGCCTCATAGGCGCGCTCCATATCCATTCCTGCACGGTATGCCTGTATGCGGATATGGTCTTCCTCATTTAACATAATGGACAAATCTTCATTCGATGATACAAATCCGCCTGCGACGCTCTGACTTAATAAAAACGGACTGATGACATGACGTTCTTTCATTGCTTCGCGCTGGACTTCTTCCAGATTCTCAAAATGATACTCGTGAAAATCTTTGAATTCCGGCAGAACACGCAGCTTTTGTGCCGCCTCGCCAATCATTTTATGCGCATCCGGTGTATCCAGTTTTAATGAAAAATTATAATCCTTTAAATTTCTTGCAAGGCGCACCCGGCTGGAAATGACCACATCACCCTCCGGTCCGTTCTGCTCAAACCATCTAAGCATTATGCTCCTCCTTTGCCTGTAATGCCTTAATTTCGTCACGGTATTTTGCCGCCGCTTCAAAATTTTCCAGCATGACGGCTTCTTTTAACCGGAGCTTCAAAGCTTCTATATCCTGCTGTTCCTGCTCCTGTTTTGTTTCAGGCTGCATTTTTTCTTTTGTGTAAGTCTTGCCGGTATGGGTATCACTGCCGTGAAGCTTTTTCATATGGTCGCCAATCAGCGGACCGAATACATCGATACACTCTGCACAGCCAAACTTTCCCACCCTCGTAAATTCTTCATACGTCATGCCGCATTTCGGACAGCGTACATACTGCAATGGATTTTCTCCCTGTTCCTGCGTCTGTCCCGCCGCAAGCATACCTGTCAACAATTTCACAAACGGAACTTCATTGGAAGCATATCCCATCATTTCCATCTGTGCCGCACATTCTTTACATAAATGGTGTTTCTGCACTCTCCCATTCATAATCTCTGTAAAATGTACGGTTGCTTCTCTTTCTTTACAGTTCTCACACAACATATGCTTCTCCATTTCTATAGTCTGCCACTGTCTTCCATTTCTGATATGACACCGTCTACAATTCCATGAATTTCTTCCGCGCTCATGCCATTACATTTTGCGCGTGCAATAATCTGGCGCAAATCCTTTGTCATGGACTCGATTGCTTTTCTCTTATCCAGTCCAAGATTGACCACTGCGCCCCGCCTTTTATCCAGTGTAATATAGCCCTCCTGACGAAGCAGTGCATACGCCTTATTGACTGTATGCATATTAATCCCTGCATATTCTGCCATCTGACGCACGGACGGCAGGGACTCGCCCTCCTGCAGCTTTGACACGGCAATCGCCTCCACAATCTGATTACACAGCTGCATATAAATTGCCTCGCTGCTGTCAAAATCAACCGTTATCCACATATACTCCTCATTCCGCAGGCATTTTAATGCCTATTTAATACCACTTCTTCTTTTTTGCCACAAACAGCGGTCCGAAATAAAAGATTCCCGCCGCGATAAATGCTGCCATTAAAGAAAGGATATTAGAAGCTGTTAATTTTATCATTCCGTCATAAACAAGTCCTGCTGCTACGCCCATAATCAGAGCACACACAGCCGGAACAATAAAGGTCTGACGGTATTCCATCCGGTATCCGATATGTCTATATAATGAAATTATATTTAATATGAAAATAATAATCGGAAAACTTGCGTTACCTATTACTATAGCATAAATTCCCAGTCTTGAAAACTTTAACAGCACAAATACCAGAATAATATGCACAACCAGTGAAATGCAGGAGTGCTTTACCGGCGTACTCATCTCGTCAATGCCCTGCAAAGCCGAACTGGTTACGGTAGACAATGTATAAAATACTACGGCTATCGCACCGATTTTTAACATCATGCCGCCCTGCGTGCTGTCATATCGTGCAAACAGCAGTTGGATAATCGGTTTGCCGAGAACAAACAATCCGACAAAAGACGGAATTGCAATAAACATATTGGTCTTTAATGTTTCTTTTATCTTTTTGCGCACTGCACCGATTTCGCCCTGTGTGTACGATGCCACAATACTCGGTAACATTGAAGCCGACATCGCGGAAGCGACACCCTGCGGAATACCGATTAATAAGCTGTAACTGGAATTAAAATTACCCATATCGGTCGTAATGCTCTTTGTAATATCGGTGCCAATCATCATATTACTAAACATCATATCATCAATGACCGCACTAATCTGGTAAAACGTCTGTCCTAAAATAATCGGAATCATTGTAAGTGCAATGGTTCTGTAAATATCCCTGTCATACTGTCTTTTACTGACTCTGTCCTTTGCCACCATGCGTGCAAAGGTCGGACGGTATATCAGATACAGCACAATTAAAAAGATTAATGCTGTCAATGCACCCATTGCTGTACCAAGTGTTGCCCCTGCCGCACCGTAAGCCGCCGTATTGGCTGATGACTGATATGCCTGAATGAGGAAATATCCCGCAAGAAGGCTGACTGCCGCATTGACAATCTGTTCTGCAATCTGTGAAACCGCAGTCGGAATCATCGTTCCCTGTCCCTGATAAAAACCTCTCATAACACCTAAAATCGCCACAAAAAAGATGGTCGGTGCAAGAATCCTAAGCGGAATTGCCATGCCCGGAACACCTTTATAAAATACATTTTCGATAAAATCCGCTCCAAAGAATAATAAAAGAGCTGCGATACCGCCTGTACAGGTCGCAAAAATCAGCGCACACTTAAAAATAGAAGCCGCATTTTTAAACTGCTTTGCAACAAATTTTGCCGAAACCAGCTTTGACACTGCCATTGGCAGCCCATATGCCGACAGTACCAGCATAATATTGTATACATTATACGCCGCACCATAGATTCCGTTTCCGTCACTTCCGATAATATTTACCAGTGGTATCCGGTAAAACATTCCTATAATTCTTACCAGAATACCAGCCATGGCAAGAATCCCCCCATGCACCAGAAAGTTTCTTTTATTTTCAGACATTTTTTCTACCTTTCTTCAATCTTCCGTATTATTACTAGATAATATAACAAAGAAAAAAAGAATGCAATGAAATAATCCTTAAATATTGTGGAACACAAACAAGCCTCTATACATAAAATTGTATTGTAAATGAATTTTGGAGGAATCAAAATGAGTGATTTAGCAGCAACAAACTGTGGCGGATGTGGAGATTGCAATGGATTTGGAGGCAGCTCATGCTATTGGATTATTATCCTGCTCCTTCTTTGCAGCAGCTGTGGCAACGGATTAAACAACAACGGTGGCTGCGGCTGTGGCGACAACAGCTGCCTGTGGATTATCCTCTTACTGTTCTTCTGCGGCGGATGCGGCAACAACGGTTCATTTAACAACGGCGGATGTGGCTGCGGCTGCTAATCCGGTTAAAAACTGTCTGAACTGACGTTTATAAACAGTTTTCCCTGCGGCATCAGCCGCAGGGTTTTCTTTTTACTAAAACAGTCACTCTTCCTGTTTTTCATGGAAACACGCCATATCAATGCCGTAAACACTGGTTTCATCCGTTACAATCATGCGCTGTGGTTTTTCTTTCTTTATTTTATCTGTCTGTATTTTACTTTCCTGCACCTGCCCGCGCTGTGCTTTTCCTCTTTGCATTTTGGCTGTCTGTACCGGATTTTTCTGCAATGAATTCCACGGTCTGTCCATATCTTTTTCCTCCACATATAAATCTGCTATTATTATATTCATACATTTTTCTCCATTGCATATACTATTACTATATTGAGTGACGGCAGAATGGAGGAAACATGGCAAAAGAATTACCTATCACCGAATTTGACCTGCGTACCGTCGATGAATCCACACAAATGTTTAAAGCAATGATTCCTTTTCTGGATTATCAGCTGCAAAAGCCCCTTTCTTTAATAATCCGCATGAATGAATTTTCACAGACACTGCATTTTTATAACCGTTCTCCGGGAAACCCTGCAATCCGGGGGCAGAGCAGCCATGCCTACATAAATTCCATCAATGACATTTTTACCAATGACGACTTTTTAAATACGGTAATGCCTTACTGTCCTGAAAAATATGCCGCAATGATTGAACAGTTCCGCAGCTTTTCAAAGGTGTCCGAAATGATGAATCTGTTTCAGTCCTTTGATGACGGCGCCGATTTATTCAACAATCCCATTATTCTGAATATGATGAATCAGACTGTCAATACTACAAATAATACCGCAAATCCCAAAAATTCCAAAGACGGCAATACCCCCGGCAAAACTGACGTCAAAGCCCCACCGCCAAAAAAAACTCTGGCAGACGGCGCACAAAATGAGCCAAATGTTTCTGCCGACACTACCGGCATGCCAAAAAGCCAGCATACTTCCGGCACAAAATCCTCTGCCCCTCCCACAGGTCTTTTAAATATGCTTCTGACCCCGGAGCAGCAGAAACAATACGATACCTACATGAAAACGCTGTCTGATTTTAATTTGTAAAAGAAAGGAAATAAACGATGTCTGAACTGGATTTTAAAAAGCAGCTTTTAATCAATGAATTTAAAACGCTTTCAAAAGGAAAAAGCAATGATGAAATTCTGCCGCTGATTCTTGCATTAAGCCGCAAGGCACAGCAGTCCGGCATTTCATTTTCTAAAGATGACATTTACCTGATTATCGACCAGGTCAAAGACGGTTTAACGCCGAAAGAACAGCAGCTTCTGCCGCAGCTTTTAATGCTTCTGGAACAGCGCTGATACAACAAGCCGGAAACAGACCGGGATTTTCTCCCGGTTCTGCTCCCGGCTTGTTTCACTTTTTATTTGAAAGACAGTATCACACTTTTATTTACTGTGTGCCACCCGGATTTGTTTTGCCGCCTGCACCATATTGATAAGGCTTGCTTGTGTTTCGGGAATTCCTCTCGTCTTTAAGCCGCAGTCCGGATTGACCCACAGCTTATCCGGTTCAATCTGTGTCAGCATTTTTTCAAGTACCTGCACGATTTCTTCTACAGAAGGAACACGCGGTGAATGAATATCGTAAACGCCCGGTCCGACCTCTGTTTCAAAATGATTTTCACGCAGGGCAGAAAGAATCTGTAAATCCGAACGTGACGCCTCAAATGTGATTACATCGGCATCCATGGCATCAATCGCCGGAATAATATCTGTAAATTCACTGTAGCACATATGGGTGTGAATCTGTGTTTCCGGTCTGACACCGCTATGTGTCAGTCGGAATGCCGGAATTGCAAAATCCAGATACTCTGTATCCCAGTCCGAGCGGCGAAGCGGCAGTTTTTCCCTTAATGCAGCTTCATCAATCTGAATCATGCGGATACCGTTTGCCTCTAAATCCAGCACTTCATCACGGATTGCCAGTGCAATCTGTGAAATGGATTCTTTAATGGAAATGTCTTCTCTTGGGAAAGACCAGTTTAAAATCGTAACAGGGCCTGTAAGCATTCCCTTCATCACCTTATCCGTCAAGGACTGTGCATAAACTGACCATGCCACTGTCATCGGCTTTTCGCGGTATACGTCACCCCAGATGACCGGTGGCTTGACACAGCGTGTCCCGTAAGACTGAACCCATGCTTTTTCCGTGAAAAGAAAGCCGCCCAGTGCTTCACCGAAATATTCTACCATATCATTTCTTTCATATTCACCGTGTACCAGTACATCCAGTCCAATTTCTTCCTGCTTCTTTATACATTCCGCAATTTTTTTCTTATTAAATGCAGTATATTCCTGCTCGGTGATTTCTCCCTTACGGAATGCCGCACGGTTCTGCTTGACATCTTTGGTCTGTGGAAATGAACCAATCGTTGTTGTCGGAAACTGCGGTAAATGAAACGTTTCTTTCTGTAACTGCTGGCGTTCACTGCGCTTTGGCAGTCTGACATAATCTTTCTCAGTCACTTCTGACAGACGCTTCTTCACCGCCGCATTTTTACAATCTCTGTCTGCTGCAAAAAGTGCGCTGTTCTTTTTATATGCGCTCTCCTGCGTATAAGACGGATTTTCGGCAAATCCGCTTAATTCCTTTAATTCTGAAAGCTTTTCTTCTGCAAATGCAAAATAGTCCAGATACTTTTCTGAAAGTTTTGTTTCATGTTTTACCGTATATGGAACGTGTAATAATGAACACGATGTTGATAATACAGTCTGTATGCCCTTTCCTGTAAGCTGCTGTAACTGATTTAATGTCCGGTCATAATGATTTCTCCAGATATTCTTACCGTTTACAAGACCGGCAAAAAGCAGTTTGTCCTTCGGGAATCCGTATTTTTCAATCAAATGAACCGTTTCTTTTCCTTCAATAAAATCCAGTCCGATACCGTCAAACGGCAGTTCTGTCAAATCCTTATAAATGTCACGCACATCGCCGAAGTACGTCTGTAACAGAATCTCGACTGTCTTTTTGCAAGGCAGTATATTTTCATAAATTTTATGAAACAGTGCAATATCTTCTTTTGATAAATCACGCACCAGTGCCGGTTCATCAAGCTGAAGCCACATTATCCTGTGTGCCGCACATTTTTCAAACACCTGCTGATATGCTGCAATCACTGCATCTGTAAAATCATCCGCCGTTTTACTGCCTGTATAGCGGCACAGCTTTAACAGCGTATACGGTCCTGTAAGAACCGGCTTTGTTTCAATGCCAAGTGCCTTTGCTTCCTCATATTCTTCCCACAGCTTCTCTCCTACAAGCGCAATCTTTGTATCGTCCTCTGCTTCCGGCACAATATAATGATAGTTTGTATTAAACCATTTTTTCATTGCCAGCGCCTTTACGTCACCAGATTCTCCCTGATAACCGCGTGCCATTGCAAAGTATGTATCCAGTGCGGATAAATTTAATTCCTGATACCGCTTTGGCACAATGCCTAACAAAACGGCTGTATCCAGCACTGTATCATAAAACGAAAAGTCATTACATGGAATGTAATCAATTCCTGCCTCTTTTTGTACCGTCCAGTGTGTTTTTCGCAGTCTGCGTGCTTCTTTTAAAAGCTCCTCTGCTCCGGTTTCTTTTCTGAAATATTTTTCCGATGCAAACTTTAACTCTCTTAATGTTCCCACTCTTGGAAATCCGATAACCGATGTCTTCATTCTTTCTCTCCTTATTCTAAAATCCCTGCGGGCAGCTTTATCCGCCGTTTTTCTTTCATTTACGGACTTTATCCACAAATGTCGTATTTATGGATTTTATTATAAGAATGTCGGTATCATTTGTATAATACCTATAAATGTTATTTGTTCATAGCTTTAAACTATATCAAAAAATCTGAAACCACATGTGCCTATGCACCTCATGATTTCAGGCTTTAAATATGAAACTTTACGATTCCACGTATTTTTTCAACGCTTCCAGATAGGTCGCTGCCAGCCGGCTCATCATTCCCTTTTTATGCGTGATGTAGCCAACCCGCATTTCGCTTTCATCGGCAAGCGGCACAGCAATGATGTCTTTGCCGTTTAATTTTTTGTCAATGACACCACTGCACACTGTATAACCATTTAATCCGATTAAGAGATTAAACAACGTTGCCCTGTCACGCACACGGATATTTTTCTTGCGCTCAACCGCCGAAAAAATTTCTTCCGAAAAATAAAACGAATTATGCTCTCCCTGCTCGAAGGACAGATACGGATACTGCTCCAGTTCCTCATTGGTAATCACTGCATTTCCCGCCAGCGGGTGCTTGCGGCTGATAAAAACATGCGGTCTTGCAACAAACAGCGGATGAAATTCCAGCTCGTGTGACTTTAAAATCTTACCAAGAACCGTTTCGTTAAAATCATTCAGAAACAAAATTCCTATCTCACTTCTCATTCTTGCCACATCTTCGATAATTTCATAGGTCTGCGTTTCCCGCAGACTGAAATCATATTCGTCCTGTCCGTATTCCTTAATCAAATCCACAAATGCATTCACCGCAAACGAATAGTGCTGTGTTGATACACAAAACTGTTTCTTTCCGCCGCTTCCGCCTTTGTATTTATCCTCCAGTATCGCCGCCTGTTCCAAAACCTGTCTTGCATATCCCAGAAAATCCTCCCCCTCTTTGGATATGCTGATTCCCTTATTCGTCCGGTTAAATATCGTGATATTCATTTCTTTTTCCAGCTCGTGAATCGCATTCGTCAGACTCGGCTGGGAAATAAACAGCCGGTTCGCGGCTTCTGTAATCGTCCCTGTATTTGCAACTGTAATTACATATTTTAACTGTTGAAGTGTCATTTTTTTACCCGTCCCATACTCATTTCTGTCATATCAATTTGATATTTATATCATATCAATTATAGTTTTTACTTATCCTTATTTCCATAGTATAATCGAGCGGAATAAAAAAAGCAATCGCCACCGCTTGCGATAAAATTGCTGAAAATCCGGAGAATATGTGTCATCAGGCATACCCTGACATTGGCAGTATTGTGCCGCAGGTATCACAAAACTGCTCCTATCGCAGAATTCAATACATTCCGTCTGCGGTTTCTCCTACATTAAAATGCCTGCGGAATGGAGAGAACGATGAAAGAGCAAACTATTTTCCCAAGAGAAGAACATGCGGATGTCCTGTTCCAGAAAATTCTGGCTGACCCATGGGCATGCGACAAGCTTTTTGAAACTTTTTGCAATGATTTATTCAGTAATGATGAACTGGAGGATTCCCTTTCTGCCGATGAATTCTGTCAAGCACTGTTTCGCGCTTACCGCAACAGGGATTTATCCGCTTTTCTTATGGCAATCAGCAAAAATACCCTTTTTGATCTGATACGAAATTCTTATCTGATTCCCTATCGTTTTAACGCTGACGGAAAGACCAATCCTGTCATTATGACAGATGAGAACGGGGTGCTTCTGCCTGAATTTAAAAATTGCATCCATGAAAAGGAGTATCAACATTTTCGTGAAGTTTATAACCATTTTGACGGAAAGAAAAAGATGTATCTTGCACAGGCTTACCGTTACAGTCATTCCTACCGCGATGACGATATGAATATTAAACAGCAGGTCTTAGAGAAAAATACCGGTGTACTGCTGATCCGGGAGCTTCCCGATACCATTAAATTAAAAGAAACAGAATCAGAAGCTTACTGTGCCGTCTGGGATTTAATGATCCAGCTGGAAAAAGAACTGCCAATGGCTTTCGTATTTTACGGTCAGGATTCCCTTGTCGAGCAGAATAACCGATATGATGAACTTGGGATTTTCCTGCCAAATTCTCATTTTTTGAAAAATCTGGAGCGGCATGCCGCCAAAGCGGAGGCGATTATTTATGGATAGCACAAAAGATACAGCCGGACCGGCTTCTTATGTTGATATTATGGAAAAAAACCACATGGAAATCCCCTGGCATGACTATGCAAAAGCAGACAGCAACGTCCTGATTGAAAATGCAGGATTAATCGAAAAAGCTTCTGTTATCGGCAGAGTAGGACTTATGATGCTCTCCTGCGGCACAGGGGCATGGCGTGTGCGCACTTCCATGAACCGCCTGTCAAAGGAACTTGGTGTTACCTGCACGGTGGATGTCGGACTGATGTCCATTGAATTTAACTGCTTTGACGGAACGGATTGTGTTTCCCAGTCTTTAAGCATTGCCAATACCGGGGTCAATACGTCAAAGCTGTACCGTATGGAACAGTTTGTTGAACGTTTTCCGGAAGAAAAAACGCATATGACCGGTGAACAGATTCACAAAAAACTGGACACCATTGAAAAAATCCACACGCTGTATTCGCCTGCAAAACTGGGATTTGCTGCTGCACTCGCCTGTTGTGCCTTCACTTTTCTTTTAGGCGGCGGTCCTGTGGAAATGATTCTGGCATTTATCGCCGCCGGTGTCGGAAATGTTGTCCGTACCAAACTGATTAAACACCATTATACACTGTTTTTAAATATTGCCGTATCCATCTCAGCGGCCTGTCTTGTTTATGACATCTGTTTCCGCCTTGCGGAAATTATTTTTCATATTCCGGCACTGCATGAAGCGGGATACATTTGTTCCATGCTGTTTATCATACCGGGATTTCCGTTTATTACAAGCGGCATCGACCTTGCGAAACTGGATTTGCGTTCAGGACTTGAACGGCTTACTTATTCCATCATCATTATACTCGTCGCTACGATGTTTGCATGGATTATGGCACTGCTTTTAAAATTACAACCACAGGATTTTGCAGTCATTCATATGAATCCCCTGTTTCACCTTGTACTGCGGATTATCGCCAGCTTCTGCGGGGTTTTCGGCTTTTCCATAATGTTTAACAGCTCTGTTTCTATGGCATCGACTGCTGCTTTCATCGGTGCGGCTGCCAATACGCTCCGGCTTGAACTTGTGGATTTTACAGGAATGCCTGCTGCCGCCGCCGCATTTATCGGTGCTTTAACCGCCGGACTGTTAGCCTCCCTCATTAAGAAGAGCCACGGGTATCCTCGGATTTCTTTAACCGTACCTTCCATTGTCATTATGGTTCCGGGACTGTACCTGTACCGGGCAATTTACAATTTCGGCATTATGTCCCTCTATGAAGCTGTTTCGTGGTTTAGCGCAGCGATTATGATTATTATCGCACTGCCGCTGGGACTGATATTTGCACGAATCCTTACCGACCGCACATTCCGGTATTGCACATAATTTTTATATTTTTTATACAAGCAGCAACATTTTAACAATATTCGGTATTAAATATTTATTTAGAGCGAAAACAATTGTACATAATGGCAGATGCGTAGTCACATTTGCGGATTTCCCATCACTGCTTTATCATAAAGTCGCTCGGAAATGAGGATTAAAATGAATCACTTATCACACCGGCAAATGTCAGAATCTTTTCTGACGGCTGCCTTTTTATCTATATCCGGAGGTTTGCAGGATGCCTATACATACCTCTTCCGCGGCAAAGTTTTTGCCAATGCACAGACCGGCAACATTGTACTTTTAAGTGCCTGTGTTGTTGACAGAAACTGGTATCAGGCGGCACACTATCTGATTCCGCTGCTCTTTTTCGCACTGGGAATTGCCGCCGCCGAATGGGTACGGCTGAAATATCAGCGGATTGAGCGTCTGCACTGGCGCCAGCTTGTTGTTTTATCCGAAATTATTCTGCTTTTTGCGGTAGGATTTTTCCCGGTACGGCTGAATCTGTTTGCCAATGCCTTAGTATCCTTTTCATGCGCCATGCAGGTTCAGACATTCCGCAAGGTCAACGGATATGCCTTTGCCAGCACCATGTGTATCGGCAATCTCCGAAGCTGTATGGAATCTCTGTGCGTTTATGCCAGAACGCGCGATAAACACGTTTTGCACAAATCCGCCTGCTACCTTGGCATTATCCTGATGTTTGCCATCGGAGCCGGTGTCGGTGGACACTGTATTGCCCTTTTTGGTATGCGCACCATCTGGTTTTCCTGCCTTTTGCTGTTGATCAGCTTTTTAATCATGTTTATTAAAGAAGAAGAAAAAGAACGTCATTAGTGCAGAACCGTTCCATAAAAATACCGGACTCCAATCGTCAGATTTTAAATCTGGCTTTTGGAGTCCGGTACAATATCAGTTTTTTTCAAATATTCTTATTTTTCCGGTTTAAAATTACTTTTTATAATTTTCATAGCTGTGCTGTGGCATTTTGGTTTCTGCCCAAAGCTTGTCGGCACACGGCTTCCAGTTCTTAGCATAAGCCTTACACTTCTCACACAAATGCTCCGCAGATTCCGGTGACTGTAAATCCGTGGATTTTGCGCCACTCTCCTTTACAATCCGTTGAAGAATTTCAGGATTTTCAAGCATCGGACACGGACGCAGATGATTTTCATTAAACGGCTGGTTATTATAATATGCCATAAATAACGGCTGTTTTAAAATCTCAAGCAGCGTATTTTTACGGATATTGGCCCCTGAATAGTGAATAAATACACAAGGCTCCGCATCACCGTTCGCATTAATATGGAAGTAATTTCTTCCGCCTGCGATACAGCCGCCCACAAATTCACCGTCATTCTGGAAATCCATGGTAAACAGTCCTTTTCCCGTCGTCATATTACGGATTTCACGGACACGGGAACGCATGTAAATTCTCTGCTCCGGTGCCGGAAGCAGATCAACAGACGCATCGTTTCCGACCGGCATATAGTGAAAATACAGCGCATACCGGCAGCCTTTTTCAATCATTAAATCAACGAATTCATCGCTTGTAACTGTTTCAATATTTTTAGATGTATAACAGATAGATGTGCCAAATACAAGACCGTTCTGCTTTAATAAATCCATTGCGTGCATAACCTTTCCGTAGACACCTTCTCCACGGCGTAGGTCATTCACCTCTGCAAATCCTTCCAGACTGATTGCAAGATAAAGATTTCCGACTCTTTTCAAATCCGCACAGAACGTTTCATCTACGAGTGTTCCGTTTGTAAATGAAAGAAATGCGCAGTCATAATGCTTTTGGGCAAGGCGGATTAAATCTGCCTTTCTTACAAGCGGCTCACCGCCTGTAAACATGTAAAAATAAATGCCCATTTCTTTACCCTGACAAATCAGGTTATCCATTTCTTCAAAGGTCAGATTCAGACGGTTTCCATATTCTGCCGCCCAGCAGCCCGTACAATGCAGGTTGCAGGCACTTGTCGGATCCATTAAAATCAGCCACGGTACATTGCATTTGTACTTTTCACGCATTTTACGAATCGTTTTTGTACCATTTAAAAATGCTTCAAAACCAAGGTTTAAAACCATTGTTTTTAGCACATGTGGGTCGACTTCATCCAGAAGCCTGTTTATGTAATGATTCAACGCGCCGTTTTTATCGGTAATCATGGTTCTTGCTTTCTCATAATTAATATCCAGCTTTTCTCCATCCATGTATTTTTCCATGAAATCGACAAGCTTTACAATTTCCTTTTCTCTGTCTTTATCCAGATTCTTTAAAACGACGTCAGACACTTTGCTAACAGCCAATCTTCCCGCTGCATGTGTTAAATTTTCCATTTTCTTTTCTCCTGATTTTCTTATCTTAATGATATTATACGTCTTAAATATTTTGTGTTATATATCAGCATATGCACAAACCGATAAAATGATTCTCCACATTCCGCAGGCGATTTCTCATCTGCCATCAGGGAGATTTGTTTTCGCTCAGAAACAAATCTCCGTGTGAAGAATCTTAGATTTAAGGATTCTTCACACTATCCTCTTTTATGTAAAGCCTGAATTGTTTCACTGATTTTTTTGCGCAGCGGCTCATTTTCTTCCGGTATGGTCTGCAAAATACGCAGCAGCTCCGTTGCGTTATGGTCATCGCCCACTTTCTTTAAGGACTCGCATGCCGCCTCCAATATATCCTGGTCTTTGCTTTCAACCAGCTCCATCAACAGATCAATGGCTTCCTCTGTTTCGGAAGTTCCCAGTGCCTGAGCCAGTGCGATTTTATGTTCCTTATCCTTAAACATATACTCTGAAAGCTCACCCCATGCCTTTCTATGCACAAGCTTTTCCATTTTTTCTTCGGGTGTTTTCTTTGAAAATAACATACTGCTCTCCATTCCGCAGGCATTTTAATGCCGGAGGAATCGCGGACTGAATTCATTCAGTTCTGCGATAAAAACAGATTTGTGATGCCTGCGTCACAAATCTGTCGTGTGAAAAAATCTTAAATTTATGGATTTTTCACACTGCTGTCCATTCCTTTCCTTATTTCTTAACACAACCGTATTATAGAAAAAGATTTGTAAAATGTAAAAAGTATTATTAATATCTTGATTATATCTTTTTGACATAGCCAAAACCGCATTTATTTGTTATACTTATGTAATACGTTTGCCCCGGCATCTGTTAAATATTTTCCGCTGCATGGCGGTTTTACAAAAAGGAGTATCATGATTACTTACGATTATTACCGTATTTTTTACTACGTTGCACAGTATAAAAGTTTTACCAAAGCCGCTGCTGCTTTGGGCAATAACCAGCCCAACATTACGCGCTGTATGAACAATCTCGAAGCAGAACTGGACTGCAAGCTTTTTCTGCGTTCCAATAAAGGTGTACTGCTGACACCGGAAGGCCACAAGCTTTATGAACACGTTGCCATTGCTTTTGAACAGCTTGCGCTTGGTGAAGAAGCAATTATCCGTAACCGGGATTTAGAAAACGGTCTGATTTCAATCGGTGCCAGTGAAAATGCACTGCGCCTGATACTGCTTTCCGAACTGGAACATTTCTGCGCCCGCTATCCGCATGTGCGTATCCGTCTTTTAAATTATTCCGCACCGCAGGCAGTAAAAGCACTGGAAAATAACATTATCGACTTTGCGATTGTTTCAACACCGGTTCTGGTACATAAGCACATGCATCAGGAAAAGCTGGTTTCTTATGATGAAATACTGCTGGGCGGCACGAAATATAAGCAGTTTGCACAGCAGGTTCACTATTTGGAGGATATTTCCGAAATGCCTTTAATCGGACTTTGTGAGGGAAGTTCCACACACACGCATTACAGCCGTTTCTTTATGGAGCACGACCTTCCTTTTGAGCCGGATATGGAAGCTGCCATGACCGACCAGGTACTTCCGATGATTACCCATAATCTCGGTATTGGTTTTTATCCAAAATCGCTTGCTTTGGAAGCCATTGAAAAGGAACTTGTCTTTCCGATTGAGCTGACAGAACCACTCCCTAATCGTGATGTTGTCGTAATCACCAACAACCACACACCGATTAATTCTGCTGCCCGCAGATTTCTGGAGTTTTTACTGGAAAACCGTAAATAACCTTTTTTCTTTCTGCATTTTCAACGCAATATAACACATTTGATAAACAAAAATACATTTAATAAAGATAAGCTGCCACACAGTCTAAATTCCGTGTGGCAGCTTATATTTAAAATATTTTCTTTTTAATTACTTACCGACAATGTTAATAATCTTACCCGGTACGTAAATTTCCTTTACAACATTTGCAGGAAGCTTATCACCAAGTGCTTCTTTTGCCTTAGCCAGTGCAGATTCTTTGGTTTCGTCAACAGAAAGTGTTACCTTTGCCTTTACTTTACCATTTACCTGAACTGCCATTTCAATCTCGTTATCCTTCATCTTTTCTTCATCAAATGAAGGCCACTGTGTGCTTTCAAAAATGCTCTGGTTATGTCCTAATACTTCCCAAAGTTCTTCTGCAACATGCGGTGCAAACGGAGACAAGAGCGTAACAATCGTTTCCATTGTTTCTTTATCAATGCCGCCCTGCTTCTTTGTCAGGTCAACCAGCTTGTTGGTGTATTCCATGAAACCGCTGACAACTGTGTTCAGACTGAAGTTTTCCAGACGGTTTGTAATGTCATAAACCATCTTATGTCTTAACTTCACCATTTCATCTGTTTCATTGAAATTCTTATCTGCGTTATCTTCTACAAGTGTCCAGAATCTTGACAGGAATCTGTGTACGCCATCAATTCCTCTGTCGTCCCATTCTGCATCCAGTTCCGGCGGACCGACAAACAGTTCATACATTCTTAATGAGTCACAGCCATAATCTCTTACTAAATCATCCGGTGATACAACATTTCCCTTAGACTTACTCATCTTTGCACCGTTCTTGCCAATCATACCCTGATTGAACAGTTTCTTGAACGGTTCATCAAAATCAACCACACCGATATCGTGTAAGAATTTTGTATAAAATCTTGAATACAGTAAGTGCAGTACCGCATGTTCCACACCGCCGATATACATATCAACCGGAAGATACTTATCTGCCTTTTCCTTGCTTACAAGTTCTTTGTCATTCTTATTATCTACATATCTTAAGAAGTACCATGAAGAACCAGCCCACTGTGGCATAGTATTGGTTTCTCTCTTAGCAGGCTTTCCGCAGCATGGACAGGTTGTGTTGACCCATTCTTCAATTCCTGCAAGCGGTGATTCACCTGTTCCGGTCGGCTCATACTTTTCTACTTCAGGAAGCAGTAACGGAAGCTGGTCTTCCGGAACCGGTACACAGCCGCAGTCCGGGCAGTGAACAATCGGAATTGGTTCGCCCCAGTATCTCTGGCGTGAGAATACCCAGTCACGAAGCTTGTAATTCTTCTTTTTACGTCCGAAGCCCATTTTTTCAATCATTTCCGGTGCTTCTTTCTTTAATACAGAAGATTCCATACCGTTCCAGTCACCGGAATTAATCATTGTTCCGACAGCATCTGTATAAGCCTCTGTCATATTTTCAATTTCTTTTCCGTCTTTTGCAATAACCTGAATAATCGGAATATCAAATTTCTTTGCAAATTCAAAGTCACGGTCATCATGTGCCGGTACACACATAATCGCACCTGTACCGTAATCAGCCAGTACATAATCAGACAGCCAGATTGGCACTTTCTTTCCATTTAAAGGATTGATTGCATAAGAACCTGTAAATACACCTGTCTTTTCCTTATCTGCCATTCTATCAATGTTAGAACGGGTAGAAGCTCTGTAAATGTAATCTTCCACTGCCTGCTTTGTTTCTTCCGTTGCCAGTTCTCTTGCCATTGCATGTTCCGGAGCCAGTACCATAAAGGTTGCACCGTGTAATGTATCCGGTCTTGTAGTATAAACAGTAATAGACTTATCCGTTCCGTCTACCTTAAAATCTACCTCTGCACCGTAAGAACGTCCAATCCAGTCAGACTGCATCTTCTTAACCTTTTCCGGCCAGTCAAGCTTATCAAGGTCTTCGAGTAATCTGTCTGCATAGGCTGTAATCTTTAACATCCACTGCTTTAAGTTCTTCTTGGTTACTTCTGTACCGCAGCGTTCGCAGCAGCCGTTTACAACTTCTTCATTTGAAAGACCTGTCTTGCAGGACGGACACCAGTTAATCGGCATTTCCTTTTCGTAAGCAAGACCTGCTTTAAACATTTTTACAAAAATCCACTGTGTCCACTTATAGAAATTCGGATCTGTTGTGTTGACTTCCATATCCCAGTCATAAACAGCGGCGATTTCCTGAATCTGTCTTTTAATATTGGCTACATTCTGTGCCGTAGACTTTTTCGGGTGAACACCCATCTTAATTGCATAGTTTTCTGCCGGAAGACCGAATGCATCCCAGCCCATTGGATGGATAACATAGTATCCGTGTAACATCTTATATCTGCTCCATACATCACTGATTACATAACCTCTCCAGTGACCGACATGAAGACCGCTTCCTGACGGATACGGGAACATATCCAGACAGTAATATTTCGGTTTTTTGCCATCATTGACATTAATTGGGTGTGCTTCCCAGTTTCCACGCCATTTCTTTTCAACAGCCTTATGGTTATACGTTGTTGCCATTTTGTTAATCCTCCTTGTTTTGCTTCCTTTTTTCAAACACATAAAAAGCCCTTTCATCTCACTTAGAGACGAAAGGGCTACAATCGCGGTACCACTCTAATTCATATGTAAGCTGCCCTACATATGCACTCAGTCATTTGGTAACGGAAATGAATCGTCTTTTCCTATCTGTTTATCCTTTCAGAAAAGAAACTCCAAGGCGAGTTCAATTATCCGAATCTGCTGTCTTGCACCTTCCGGCAGCTCTCTGTAAAATTCCGGCGATAATCTACTATTCCTTTTCACAGTCTTTATATATTCAAATATTTACTACGAAACAGGAATATTTTATCATATTCAACCGCTTTGTCAAGTACCGATTCTACTTTTATCCGTTGTTTTTCTGATATTCTGCGGACAGCTTCTCCACTACATTCTGCGGCGCATGTCCGTATCTTGCAAATTCGTAGGCAAATGTACCATAGCCTTCCGTAATGGAGCGAAGCTTTGCCATATAGCCTTCCAGCTCGGCAATCGGAACATCGGCTTCTATATAAGAAGTTCCGTCTTCTGCCGGCATCATGCCAAGTACTCTTGCCCTGCGGGTCTTTAAATCATTTGAAATGTCTCCCGCATAAACGGACGGTGCAAAAATTTTTACCTGTGCAATCGGCTCTAAGATAATCGGTGATGCCTTTAAATAAGCTTCCTTATATGCCATGACAGCTGCCATTTTAAATGCATTTTCACTCGAATCCACCGGATGCTCCGCGCCGTCTGTCAGCACTGCCTTTAAGCCGACCACCGGATACCCTGCAAGCAGTCCTGTCTTGACACTTTCTGCAATTCCCTTTTCCACTGCCGGGAAATAATTTTTAGAAACTGCGCCGCCGACTACGGCTGTTTCAAATAAGTAATCTTTTTCACGGTTGCCGGACGGTGAAAATGTAATCTGCACTTCCGCAAACTGTCCGTGACCACCGCTCTGCTTTTTGTAACGGCATCTTGCTGTCGCTTCCGCACAAATCGTTTCTTTATAACCGACCTTTGGCGCTGTCAGCTGAACCTGCGGAATCTTATACTGATTTTCAAGTCTTGCCGCAATAATCTCCAATTGCTGTTCGCCGATTCCTTTTATCAGACGCTGACCGTTTTCTACATCATTTTCACAAAGCACGGTTTTGTCTTCTTCCATAATCTTTGCCAGTGCCTGTGAAAGCTTTTCTTCATTCTGCTTGTTATCAACAACAATGCGCTTTACCGTATACGGTACTGCAAATTCAATCGTATCGAGCTTAATCGGCTTCACCTTTGTGGAAATGGTATCTCCGGTTGAAAATCCGTTCAGCTTCGGAATGGCTCCGATATCGCCTGCCACAATGCTGTCCACCGGTGTATATTCTTTTCCGCATACCTTATAAATTCTGCCAATCTTTGTTTCCATATCATAAGACGGATTAAAAATCATGCTGTCCGCTTTTAATGTACCGGAATAAACCTTTACAAAGGAATACTTGCCAAGATATGGGTCGGATACCGTCTTAAATACACGCGCCGCCAGAAAATCTTTTTCATCATAAATGCAGTCAAACAGCTCATTGTCATAAACATTAATACCGGTCTTTGTAAAAAACGGTGACGGAAAATATTTTGTAATGACATCTAAAAGCATATAGACACCATGTACATGCAGTCCCGACCCCATCGTTACCGGAACAATGCTTCCGTCCGTACAGTCGGCACGCAGGGCGCTGTCCTTTTCCTGCTGTGTAAATTCTTCACCCGAAAAATATTTTTCCATATTATCTTCGTCAACCGAAGCCACTGCCTCATCTAAAATCCCTTTAAATTTATTGAGGTTTTCCATACAGTAGTCCGGAATCTCGAAATCTTCATATTTTCCGATACCGGTAAATTTTCTGGCTCTCATCGTGGTAATATCCGCATAACCAATCAGACGCTGATCCTGGCGGATTGGCATATGAAACGGCGCAATCTTTCCGCCGTACAGCTTTGTGAGTTCTTCCACGATCTCCCTGTAGCTGGCAGTATCATCATCCATGCCTGTTACAAAAATCACTCTCGGCAGTTTATAACGGTCACATAATTTCCATGCGGCACATGTTCCGGCATCAATGCCTTTGCGGGCATTAATCACGATGACCGCTGCATCTGCAGCACTTGCAGCAGACTCGCGTTCTCCTTCAAAATCCAATGCCCCCGGTGCATCTAAGAAATTAATCTTATAACCGTTCCATTCCACCGGAACAACCGATAAATGAATTGAAAATCCACGGCTGCGTTCCTCGCTATCGTAATCACTGACCGTATTGCCCTGCGCAATGCTTCCTAAATAGTTCTTATTCTCCCCTGCAAACGCTGCTGCCTCAACCAGTGTTGTCTTACCGCTTCCACTGCCTCCTAAGACTGCAATATTTCTGATGTCACCTGTTCTGTAATTATTCATAATGCACTCCATTCCGGCATGAAATATTCACAAATGCGTATAAAATACCACGCCTTGTATCTCACCCCTGTTAATTTGTTTACGTTCTAAATGTTATGATTTATTTTACTACATTTTTTGTATTTTTTCAAGTACATTGTCAATAAGCATTTTATTTTTTACGTTGAAGTGTTAAAGTGTATGCAGTTATACTTTTAATTTTGTAATACTTTGTTTTAACAGGTTACTTGTGTTATTATACATTAAAATACAGATGAGAAATCGCCTGCGCGAATTTCTCATCGCATCTTTGCGACATAGTCGCTCAGAAATGGAGATAAATGCGAAAATCCTTAAATTATAGATTTTCGCATAGCGCTTTGTGTCGCAGGCGCCACAAAGCCGCTTTTTATCGCAGAACTGAATAAATTCAGTTCGCGATTCCTCCTGCATTAAAATGCCTGCGGAATGGAGATTAGTATGGAGATTTTACAGATTGGTTTTATAGGTTTTGGATTAATTGGCGGTTCGATTGCAAAGGCACTCCGTGCGTACCGCCCGCAGTGCCACATGATTGCTACCAGCCGTTCTCTTTCCCCTCTTTATCAGGCACAAAAAGACGGTGTATTGGATGAAGTAACGGACTATGTAAATGAACAGTTTTCCGGCTGCGATATCATTTTTATCTGCACGCCGGTCGTAACGATTACAAAATATTTTGAACTGTTAAAGCCACTTATCAAGTCTTCCTGCATTTTAACCGATGTAGGCAGTGTAAAAGAAAGCATTTACACTGCAGCTAAAAATGCCGGTCTGGAAAATAATTTTATCGGCGGACACCCGATGGCAGGCTCTGAACAGTCCGGTTATACAAGTGCCCATGCTGATTTGCTGTGTGGTGCAAAATACGTTATCACACCGTCTGCACACACTTCAAAAGAACATTTAGATTCTTATGTCGAACTTGTAAAAGATATCAAGGCCGTGCCAATTGTCATGGACCCGGCAACACATGATTACTGTGCTGCTGCCATCAGCCATGTGCCGCACCTTGTCTCTGCCGCACTGGCAAAGCTGGTTAAAGATGCCGACACCGGTGACTATAAAGATTACATGCACCTGCTTGCCGCAGGCGGTTTTAAGGACACCACCCGGATCGCTGCTTCTTCTCCTGAAATGTGGGAACAGATTTGTGCTGCAAATCCGACGGCTATTTCGCAGCTTTTAGGGGAATATATCAACTCTCTTACTGCAGTCAAAGAACATATTGATTCCGGCGACAGCCACTACATTTACAAGTTATTTGAAGAAGCGGGCATTTACCGGAATACATTTTTCGGACCGGACCGTTCCTGACGGCAGCCACCGTATTTGCAGTAAATCTGCTTGAGAATGGAGATTCATATGTATCACAGACAACGTAAAAACAAGCAGAGAATCCGTACAAAATTCTCTGCTTTTATGATGCTTTTCGTTTTTATTATTGTTTTAGTCTGTCATATCGGACTTTTAAATCCTGACCTGACAGCTTCCGTAAAGACTTCTTTTCAGGATACACTGAAAGGTTTATTTACAAATTCTTCTAAACAGGACACTGTGCTTTCCTATTCAGAAAGCCGTCCCGAAAATACAACGCTTTCTGTCACCTTTTTAGATGTCGGGCAGGGAAACTGTGTGCTTGCGGAATCGGACGGACATTATATGCTGATTGACGGCGGTGACCGTTCCCACTCCTCTTTTGTAGTCAGCTACTTACAGCAGGCGGGTATTACTGCACTTGACTATGTACTGATTTCACACTATGATGCCGACCATGTAAGCGGTGTTATCGGTGCTTTATATCAATTTGACGTTGGCAATGTGCTTTCACCGGATTACAGTGCTGATACAAAAATTTACCAGTCCTATGTAAATTGTCTTAAAAAGCAGAATATCACTCCGGTACACCCACAGGTCGGTGACACCTATATTTTAGGAAATGCCTCTTTTACCGTGGTCTGCCCCGACCGCTATGACTATGAAGAAGAAAACAACCGCTCTCTCGGTATCCGGCTGACGGATTCTTCACACAGCTTTTTAATCCTTGGCGATGCCCAGTCAAAAAGCGAATCCGCCATGTTAAATGAGAATTTAGATCTTTCTGCGGACGTCTATATGGTAAGCCACCACGGAAGTGCATCTTCTTCCACCGAAAAATTTCTACGTGCCGTACACCCTGCTTTTGCCGTTATCAGTGTCGGCGCAGACAACGATTACGGACACCCCGCACAAAAAACACTTTCCCGCTTGGAAGCACAGGATATTCAAATCCTGCGTACCGATTTAAGCGGAACAATCACAGCTTACAGCACCCCCGACACCCTCACCTGGAGTACCGGACGGTGAGGGTGCGGTCTGATAAAACTCAAACCTTAAAACATCCCCCGCCAACAAATTCCCTTACAATCGAATTAATCGGTATGTTTTCACTGGTATACGGCAGGAAGTACGCAAGGAACTTTAACAGGCGCTTTGCTTCCTGATATTCCGGTTCGTCCTCTCCGACTGAGAATAACAGCGGTTCTACATACGGCTTTAATACGGACAGTTCATACGGCATTGCCGAATTAAACATCGCATCTGCATGCTCCTGAAACGGGAAAATATTTTTTTCTTCGCCCTTGCGCACAGATTCCCACATGCCGAGAGTACGTGCAGCACTCGCACCACGGGTTCTGCTGTCACGCACCAGACGGCGGATTAATCTGCCGTCGGTTGTTGCCACACGGTTATGTTCATCCACATTTAACTGTGTCAGCGCACTGATGTAAATTTTATATTTACTTTCTTTCGGAAGCATATAGGACATTTCATCGTTTAAGCAGTGAATTCCTTCGATAACAAGAATGTCTTCCGCTCCAAGCTGTAAATAATCATTTCCGTATTCTTTTTTACCCGTCTTAAAGTTAAAGGTCGGCATACAGACACGCTTTCCTTCCAGAAGCTGCTCCATGTGCCGGTTAAACAACTCGATGTCAATCGCATGCAGGTCTTCAAAGTTATAATTGCCGTCTTCGTCAAGCGGTGTCTGCTCACGCTCTACAAAATAGTTATCCACACTGATTGGATGCGGCTTGTATCCGTTTGCACGAAGCTGAATGGACAGGCGGTTTGCAAAGGTCGTCTTTCCGGAAGATGACGGTCCTGCAATCATTACAAATTTTGCACTTTTTCTTTTTTTAATATAGTTGACAATTTCAACAATTTTCTGTTCCTGAAGAGCTTCCTGTACAAGAATTAATGAGTTCATATCATTATTTGTAATATGCTCATTTAATGCGCCCACAGTATCAATTCCCAGCATATTTGCCCACTGGGTTGATTCTTTTAATACCTGAAACAGTTTTTGCTGCGGTGCAAATTCCGGTACAATTTCCGGTGCTTCCTTAACCGGCAGCTGTAATACAAAGCCTTCATCATACACAAACAAATCAAAAACACCTAACATTCCGGTAGACGGTGCCATATATCCGTAAAAATAATCTTCAAAGCCGTCCAGATTATAAATGTTTACATAAGAGCTTCTGCGGTATTTAAACAGCTTGGTCTTATCCTCCATGCCGTATTTTTCAAACAGCTTTACTGCTTCGCTCGTCTGAATCATGCGCTTTGTAATCGGAATATCTGCCGCAACAATTTCCTGCATCTTTGTCTTTACCCTTGCAAGGAACTCTTCTGTAACCTGAAAATCTGCCTTTAAACTGCAATATAAGCCTTTGCTGATAGAATATTCAATTGTCACACGATCAATTGAATGTTCCGGTGCCGTCTGATAAATTGCATGCAGCATTAAAAGCACTACACTTCTCCGATAGGTTTCGTTGCCAACGGCAGCTGCCGTTGTAATATATTCTACCTTTTCATTTTCAATTTCCATATCTTTTAATTCATGAAGTTTTCCATCAACCTTTGCCAGAATAATCTGATGCGGATAATCCGGCTGTGCCTGCTTTGCCAGTTCAAATAATGTCTTACCCATATTTTTTCTCCCATCCTGCGTATTTTACGCAAAATTATAATATTCTAATGCAAAATCAATGCAATCCAAATCCTTCCGTAACTGCCCTAACCGCTCCTGTACTGCCGCTTCCTGTCCGTTTCGTGCTGATAACTGTGTGTAAATTCCTTCTGCTATCCGCTTTTCTTTATATAAATATGCTTTCAGGCTCTCGTTTTTTTCACGCAAAAGCGATTCTCCGTACCGAAGCTTTGCTTCCTCGATCGTCTGCGGTGCATAATCCGCACCCATGTATACACATTCCATAATGACATAAAACTGACCATCTTCTGTCATCATATGTTCTTCTAAAACAAGAAATCCCTTTTCCTTTAAAAATATCCGGAATTCCCGCAGTTCAGACTGCGGCGATACAATCAGCCGTGTTGATTTGTCCAGCTTTTCCATACCGTTTGTAAGAATCGACTGTATCAGTCTTCCACCCATGCCGGAAATGGTAACGGTATCTGCCTCACCCTTTTCAAGTGCTGCCAGTCCGTCCGAAAGTCTTAATTCAATCTGATCGGACACACAAAATGCCCGTGTATTGTCTTCTGCTTTTTTTAGAGGTCCTTTCCTAACGTCCATTGCTATCACACGGTCTGTAATTCCACTCTTTACAAGAAAGATTGGCAGATATCCGTGATCGGTACCGATATCTGCCACTTTACTTCCTTTTTTTATCAAACCGGCAATCAGACGCAGTCTATCTGATAAATTCAGTTCTTCCATAATTGTTCCTATATTAATATTAGTCTAAGTAATCTTTCAATTTGCGGCTTCTGCTTGGATGTCTTAACTTTCTAAGTGCCTTTGCCTCAATCTGACGGATACGTTCTCTGGTAACATTAAACTCTCTGCCGACTTCTTCAAGGGTTCTTGCTCTGCCGTCATCCATGCCGAAACGCAGCCTTAACACCTTCTGTTCTCTTTCTGTCAGCGTTCCGAGGACTTCTACCAGCTGTTCCTTTAACAGTGTTGAAGCCGCTGCCTCTGCAGGAACCGGTACGTTATCATCCTGAATGAAATCTCCTAAATGGCTGTCTTCTTCTTCACCGATTGGTGTTTCAAGTGAAACCGGTTCCTGTGAAATCTTCTGGATTTCGCGTACTCTTTCTACCGGAATATCCATTGCCTCTGCAATTTCTTCCGGGGACGGCTCTCTGCCTAACTCCTGTAATAACTGTCTAGACACACGCACCAGCTTGTTAATCGTTTCTACCATATGCACCGGGATACGAATTGTTCTTGCCTGGTCTGCAATGGCTCTTGTAATTGCCTGACGAATCCACCATGTCGCATACGTACTGAATTTATAACCTTTGCGGTAATCAAATTTTTCTACCGCTTTAATTAAACCTAAATTACCTTCCTGAATTAAATCCAAAAACAGCATGCCACGACCTACATATCTTTTGGCAATGCTGACTACCAGACGAAGGTTTGCCTCGGCAAGACGCTTCTTTGCTTCTTCATCGCCCTGTTCCATGCGCTTTGCATATTCGATTTCTTCTTCTGCGCTTAACAGCGGCACTTTACCGATTTCCTTTAAATACATTCTGACAGGATCTTCAAGTCCTACACCATCCGGTACGGATAAATCAATTTTTTCAATATCAATATCATCTTCATCATCTAAAATAATTTCATCGTCGTCTGTATCATCATCCGCCATCTTAACATCGACATTATTATTTTCAAGGAATTCAAAGACTTTTTCCATCTTATCGGCTTCAAAATCGGTATCGAGGAAATAATTCATAATTTCCTGATAATCAAGTACATTTTTCTTCTTTTTGGCAATCTGAAGCAGTCCCTTACATTTTTCATCAAACTTCGCAGCGATTTCAGCAGCAATTTCTTCTTCTGTTTTTTCTACTGCTTCTCCTTCGGTCTTTGCCTTTTTGGTTGTCTTTTTTACTGTTTCTTCTGCGATATTCTCATTTTTCTTAGCCATGATTGTCACCTTTCTATTCTCTTATAATGTAATATGAATTGCTGATAATTTGTTTTTCATTGTATAAAGCTGCTGGATTTGTGCAGGGTCTGCCGCCTGGTCAATCTGATACTGTATGCTGTTGTTTTTTACCTTAAGTACGGTATCATTAAGTGCTTTTTCGCGTTCATTGTGATTCAGCCGGTTATCCAGTTCCATGCTAAACATCGCCGCAACTTCACTGTGCGTTTCCTCGGCATCGTATGTACTGATAATTGCCGCGGGATTTAAACTGCCGCTTTCATACTGTGCATACAGCTTGTCCGCCACATCCTTAAACAGCGGGTTTACAAAATCCTGCGGTGAAATGTATTCTTTCACCTTTTCAAAAATTCCGGCATCTTCAATCATCCATGTCAGCAGAATTTTCTCTGCCTGACGGACACCGTCTTCTTTTTTCTTCTTGGGTGCCGCAGCACGCTGCTGTCCCGGTGCCGCCGGATAATCATTTCTTCTTAAAATGCCTTCCTTACTGCCAAGAGATGCGACCAGCTCCCGCATGCCCTGCAATTCAATGTGGAAACGGTCGCAGACCGCACGCATATAGTTTTCCCGCTCCAGCTTTTCCCGGAACGTCACCAGCTTTGCCGCCGCTTCCCGCTCAAACTTCGTAGACTCTGCCGGGTCAGTTCTGTCATATTCTTTCTCAAGAACACCAATTTCATACATGAAACTGTTTTCCGCCTTGTCTATCCGCTCCTGAAACGCTTCGGCCCCCAGTGCCTTGATAAATTCATCGGGGTCTTTATACGGCTGCATATTAATAACCTTCGTGGTAAGCCCGGCTTCTTTTAATATCGGAATTGCCCTAAGCGCTGCCTTTACACCCGCCGCATCACTGTCATAGGTAATCAGGACATTATCCGTATACCGCTTCATAAGTGCCGCCTGTCCCGGCGTCAGCGCTGTTCCGAGGGACGCCACTGCCTGCGTAAAGCCAGCCTGATGCAGTGAAATCACATCCATATATCCTTCACAGATAATCATATTGGACTTTCTGGATATGCGCGCCGCATTCAGCCCATATAAATTCCTGCTTTTATCAAATAATTTGGTTTCCGGTGAATTGAGATATTTCGGTTTTGCATCACCCATGACACGGCCGCCGAAACCGATAACCTTGTTGTTAATATCCATAATCGGAAACATCACGCGGTTCCAGAACTTGTCATGGATTCCCCGCTCATATGTAAACAGTCCTGTTTCTTTTAACAACGCATCATCATAACCTTTGCTTTTTAAATACTGATACAGCGCATTGCCGGTCTGTCCGGCATATCCTAATCCGAAGCGGTTTATCGTAGTATCGCTTAACCCTCTTTTTTGAAGATAGGACAGTCCGATTTTACCGTTTTCAGCTTTGAGCTGATGGTAATAATACGTTGCCGCTATTTTATTAATCTCTAAAAGCTTTGCCTTTAAGTCCCTGTTTTTCTTTTCTTCTTCCGAATAACTCGTTTCGGGAAGCTGCATGCCTGCTTTGTCTGCTAAGTATTTTACGGCTTCAAGAAACGTATAATTTTCGTATTCCATAACAAATGTAATGACATTGCCGCCCACCCCGCAGCCGAAACAGTGATACAGCTGCTTTCCCGGTGATACGGAAAAAGACGGAGATTTTTCATTATGGAACGGACACAGCCCGACATACGAACTGCCGTTTTTCTTCAGTTTGATATATCCGGAAATAATATCCACTATGTCGCTTCGCGATACAACTTCATCAATTACTTCACTTGCGTACATCTGTTTTCACCAACCTGATTCATCCTTCCTCTTATACTTTCCACGATGTCGGAACAAATATTTCTTCAAATTTGGCAACCGAATACTGGTCGCTCATGCCTGCTATATAATCGCACACGACACGTTCCGGCGTTTCGCCGCACTCTGTAATAAATCTTCTGTAATTGTCCGGCAGTGCTTCTATATTATCCATATAATATCCATACAATTCCGTAATCAGCTTGTCTGCCTTTGCTTCTTCACTTTTTGCAAGTGGATTCTGATAAAGACTGCCAAACATAAATTTGCGCAGCTCCATCATTGCCTGATGCACTTCATCAGACATACAGATTTCATTCTTCCCGATACTGTTATGAATAATATCCTGTATCATCGTATTCAGCCTTGATTTTGTAGTATCTCCAAGCACTTCTGTAAAGGCTTTCGGAATATCCGTTTCACTGAATATTTTTGCCCGGATTGCATCGTCAATATCATGGTTAATATAAGCTATTTTATCGGAAAGCCGGACGACTTTTCCTTCCAGTGTGGACGGCATGGACGATGTCTGATGGTTTAAAATACCATCACGCACTTCTTTTGTAAGATTTAACCCCTGTCCGTCTTTTTCCAGTTTTTCCACAATGCGGATACTCTGTTCTGAATGGACAAACCCCATCGGACAGATTCTGTTTAATGTCCGTTCTCCGGCATGTCCAAACGGCGTATGTCCTAAATCATGTCCCAGTGCAGCTGCCTCTGTCAAATCTTCATTTAACCGCAGCGCCCTGCTGATTGTTCTTGCAATCTGGGACACCTCCAGTGTGTGCGTAAGCCGCGTTCTGTAATGATCCCCCTGCGGTGACAGAAACACCTGCGTCTTATGCTTTAAACGCCGAAACGACTTACAGTGTAAAATTCTGTCCCTGTCCCGCTGATATGCAGGGCGCACCGTACAGGGTTCTTCCGGTCTGTCCCGCCCCTGCGATTCATCACTGAAGCTGGCAAATCTGCTTAAATGCTCATGCTCGTATTTTTCCTGTTCTTCCCTGATATTCATTCAAAGCCTCCTATCCGGTAAACAGTCCATCCTGTTAAAAGCGCCTATACTTTATATATTCTGCAAAGAATCTGATTTTCCTTTAATTTTTCTTAATAAAATTTCAGCACTGATGCAATCCGGACATCTTACAGTACAGCTTTAATCCTGACATTTCTGTTATTTTATTCAGGCGTTGCAAATGCTCCGGCTCCACCTGCCAAAAGGCAGACAATCAGTGCCTTTACAAGTGCTGTCATATCCATATCTGCCCCTTTTGTAAGAATAAAGGCGGCAGCCGTCAGCACGGTAAAATATAAAATACCAAAGCCCATGCCCCACAACATTCTTCTGCTTTTCTGTGCTTTTGCTAAAATATAGCCGCCGGCAAAGCATGAAAGAGCATAAATAATAACGACAGCTGCCATTACCTGCCAGTCTGACAAATGCAGACGATACAGCCCGAAGGCCGTTAACAGAAGCAAAACTGCCGTTATTACATATGCTATAATCAATGTTTTTACAAGTTGAAATCCTTTTACTGCCATTTTCCCTCCAGATTCAAGATTCATTTTTCTTAATCTATCCTATGAAAGGAAAAGCCCGGTTATACTAAAAAACTTTTAAAATCACAGATACAACTCTGTTGGATTCTACTTTTTCTACTGTAAATTCCAGATTATCCACGCGCAGTTTTTCTCCTGCCGCCGGAATCCTGTCCAGCTTTTCAATAATATAACCACCGATTGAATCATTATCTTCAGATGTAAGGGCTGTTGACAATTTTTCATTGACATCATCTAATTTATACGTTCCGTCAATATGATATGTATAATCATCGATTTTAACAAATGGTTCTGTTTCATCATTATCATACTCATCACGGATTTCCCCGACGATTTCTTCCAATAAATCCTCTGTTGTAATCATGCCTGCCGTAGAACCATATTCGTCTAATACGATTGCAATCCCCTGTGACTGTTTCTGCATTTCCTTAAACAGTTCGGAAATATTTTTATGTTCATAAACATAATAAGGCTTGCGCATGATTTTTCTGATTTCAAACTGTGTGCCATGCGGCGCAACAATTAAATCTTTTATATTTAAAATGCCGACAACATTATCCTGTTCTTCCTCATACACCGGAATCCTCGAATACATCGTTTCCCTAAACAGTGCCAGAATCTCATCGTATCCCGTTGTAATATCCGCGGCAACCATATCAATTCTCGGTATCATAACATCCTTGGCTTCTGCATCACCAAAATCGAACAGATTGTTAATAATCTGTCTTTCATCCGATTCAATAACACCTTCTTCATGGCTGACATTAACAAATGTTCTCAGTTCTGTTTCTGTAATTGTCTTTTTATGATTCTTCGTATCAATATGGAACAATCGTAAAAAGAATCCTGCCAGAACATCTACCACGTAAATTACCGGTGTCAGCACGGTCATCAGCACTTTTATAACCGGTGCGTATAACAGTGCAAACTTTTCTGAATAAACGGTTGCTGTCGTTTTTGGTGTAATTTCACCGAAAATTAATACAACAATCGTTAACACACCTGTTGTAATACCCGTGGCATAATTGCCCCAGATTTTAATTGTCAGCGATGTTGCCAGCGCCGATGCTGAAATATTGACAATGTTATTTCCAATCAGAATCGCACTTAACATCTTCTGTGAATGTGCAATAATGTCTGACACAACGACCGCCCTCTTGTTCCCCTCGTCAATCAGGGTTCTGATGCGAATGTGGTTTACAGTTGTAAATGCTGTTTCTGCTGATGAAAAAAAAGCAGATAACGCAAGCAGAATAATAATTAAAATCAACTGCGTGATACTGTCCGTATCCAAAAAATCAACTCCTTTAAAAATATTTTTCTCTACATCATATCAAATAATAAAGGAGATGTCAAAGATTTTGGACATTTGAAATTTATTTTTATGAACCATTTATGATAATGTCCTAATATACCCCAAAGGAAAAAATGAACAATTAAAATATGAGGTTATTAAATCATCAGCAGACCACCCGGCTCCAAACAAACAGAGAGCAATCCTTACTCTTGGTTGTGCAGTACGTCACGTAAACCGCATGCTTAAAGGTTACAGTAAACACGGAAAGGAGTACTTTATTCACGGTAACAGAGGCAGAAAGCCTGCTAACACAATTCCCGATAAAACCCGTAATCTCGTTGCTGATTTATACCGTAACAAATACTATGATGCGAATTTTGAACATAAAAGATATGCTGTACAGTTGCCGGTTGCCATGCAGCCTACGATATTTTCGCCCTGGGCGTTCTGACCGAGAAAATACATATGCGGACAGTTGCCGCAGTCGGAATGGCCGTTTATATTGAAATTTCTGGTATCCATAAAATCCCCTTTCCAAACAGGACACAGCCTGCTGCCCTGTCAAATATTATCCGTGGTAATTTTAAAACAAAGAAGGGGAACGTGTAAAGGGAAAAAAGATAAGAAATTCAGGAAAATCAGGTAAAAATACAACTGCTCGCAAATCAGGTCAGAAGGTATAAAAAATACGTACTAATTGACGGTATATCTACTGTATACCGTCAATGGTTCCCTCCGCCCACACTTTCTTTTCCCCGCCAGCTTTCCTGGCGCCGCCACACAGCATAAATTTCCTCGTTTCCCCGCCTGCTGCCACGGCATTCCCGGCAGCACTTCTCTCCTTTTACACAAAGGATTTCTTCACTTCCGTTTAAGAAATGTAAATCCTTACCCGAATTTTTTCAGTCAGGAATTCATTTTGCGGATTTAATGCAGCGTAAATCCTTACCCACAACCTTCAGGTGAACTTCTTCAGGAAAGAAAGGAAAAGAGAAGAAAGAAAAGAAAGCGGTTTATCGTTATGTCACTGACAACGGACGTACAGCGTGTAAACCGCTGTACTTGATTTACAATATTCTACCTTTGTATATAAAAGTTAAAATGCTACTACTGCTTCTGCCGTCAGAATACGTGTATCCGGTAAGCCATAGACTGTCCGGTGCACTTTTTTTTAAGGAAAGGGAAACGGGAAAGGAGAAAAGAGTACCGCGTGTTGTGGTAAGGATTTACACGGTGCCATCTGAAATGAATATTACAGGCAGTGAAACGTATGCGGGTAAGGAGTTACGTTCCACTGCCGGGAGCGAGGAAATTTATGGGAAAAAGAAAGCAGTGCTGCCGACGGCAGCAGGCGGACGGAGGAATTGTGGCATGCGGGCAGGAAAAAGCAGTCCGGAGAAGCGAGGAAGCTTTAGATGAGTGGCGAGGCCGGGAAAGTATGCGGATGTGGGAAAGAGTATGCGGGGCAACGATTGACGGTATACAGTAGATATACCGTCAATTAGTACGTATTTTTTATACCTTTTATAATTCTGTTATATGATGTGTTGTGTGGTATGGATATGATTGAACAGACCGGTACGACGGATACTCCGGAAACAGAAAAAAAATACCAGCCTTCCGGCTGGTTAAATAATTATGCACGGCTTCCTGCATCGCCTTGTAATCAACGCTTTCTGCCGTCATATTTTTTCTGGCTGCCCTCTTGGGACTGCCGGTTCGGGCCGGTCTTTGGGCGTCCCCTCTAACCGGTCCGGGAGTGATCACTTGCGGATTGACACAACGGCCATTGTGAGTCACCGCAAATGCTCACACCCTCTTTGAAAATACTGCAGATGCTGTGCGGGCATCTTCTTCTTTTCATCACTTACTGCAAACATCATGATTATTCACAGCATCCTGATGTTTTAAGCCACCAGATAACTCCGGCAAAAACAAAAAAGTTTCCATGCTCACTCTTCTGTCTTCCCTGCAGGGTTTTTCGGTCTGCACAACCAAAATCCCCCTGTGCCTTTGGCACTACTAAAAGCAACAGGCACCCCCCGCATCTGCACAATGCGTTCGCTGCGCAGCTGCCTTTTCAGGGCATAAAAAAAAATGCCCTTTTTATTTTATCCCATGTGGGATAAAGGCGGAATCAGGAAAATCTCCCGAATCCTGTCAGACATCAGGAAAGTCTCCCAACATCAAAAATAAAATAAAACAAAGCATGTTGTTATATTATCACCTACGGGATTTTTTTTCAAGGGGATTATTGAAAATTTATTTTTCACACCGGTATTCATTGAAACATAAAATTCTTTATATTATAATAATAGTGAGTTATATTTAGTTTCCCCACTCTGATCTCCGGGATGTGGCACCATGACGGTGAAAGTGAATCATTGCTTAATGATTATCGGAGAAACTACAGTTATATTAAGGATTATCCTTAGATGTAAAATTCACAGGGATTGATGATGCAAAGGTACTTTTGGAAAAAAGCCTTATCGCTTAGTCCGTATAACCGTTTTTAGGCTACACAGTAGCGTACCCTTTGTTTTTATCTGTTTTTGATATGTGACTTTTTTATTTCACACTTAATATCCTCAACAGAATCATAAACAATAATCTGTGAGATTGATGGTTTTCTGTGAACAACCAGTTGATCAATCATTTCTTTCGTTAATTCTTCCGGTAATGGTCCTTCTAATAAAAATCGATTTAGCATCCATTGCTTTAATGTGTTTTCATATGTTAATTTTTCTTCCCAAGTACCTACATCCTTCATCTTTTCCTCGAGTTCTTCAACGCTGATGTTTAAGGCATCGGCTCCCTGCTGTAATGTTATGGTCTGATTTCCTACAAACTCATACACCAGCGTTTCTCTGCCTTCTTTTCTGCCCTGCTGTTCCAGTCGTTCTGCTACTTCGCATTTATTTTCAGCCATATTTAACATTCCTTTCTATCATACAATCAATTTATACAATCCTAAGCAAAAAAATATAACGCTCGCACTGAATAAAATAAACATAGTTATGATTATCACCATTATGATTATTCTCTCTTCAAAATAATCTATATGGAAGTGCGTGCCTATATGCTTTAGACCAAAACATAACCCAAGCAATATCCCTGCAATACATATATATGTACGCATTACTACTGCCATAAGACGTAAAATATTCTGACATACGTTCTAACATATTTCTCTCCTTTTTAAGCACATCAATCCAGTAAATCATTATCTATGAAATCAATAGTTTTTACAATTGTGTCTTTAGGTACATACTTCCATTTAATAACTCCTTTCGTATTTTTTACTTGTCCATATTCTTCCACGGGCAGCATCATAATCCGGCATCGATACTGCTGTGCAGCCTAACATTTACCTCTCTTCCTTCGCAATATTTCCACTCCCTGTCAGCCGGAGCATCCGCAGTAATATCATCATAAATATTCCATGAAAAACCGGCTGTATGGCAGGAACAATCAACAGCTTTCCCGTATACATTCGGTATATGACACAGACCGCAACCGCTATAATTCCATTAGCATATGCCGAAAATGCTCCTGCTTTTACAATATTAATTGTTTTCTGCCGGTTGCCTGTTTTCATCATATATAAAAATGCAGCAGCCAGTGCCGTTATCGAAATCATCTGCAAAATAACACAGACTGTACATATTCCAAATGATGCCGGTCCGAAAAATTCTTTTAATAACTCACAGTTCATCCGCTGTCTCCTCTTTCCATCACTTATTCTAAAATAAAGGCATTTTTCCTGTCAACATTTTTACACAGCTTCAGCTTAAAAAGAAGCGGCACCGTCACACTACTGGTAACGGCGCCGCTTCTTTACAGCTTAAACTTTTACGGACAGGTATAACCTGCTTCCTTCATCTTTTCCTCGAGTTCTTCTACGCTGATGTTCAATGCATCGGCTCCCTGCTGTGGTGTTATGGTCTTATTACCTACAAACTCATACACCATTTCTTCTCTGCCCTGCTGCGTCAGTCTTTCAGCTACCTCGCACATATTGTTCACCTTACCTTTCCCATCTGATGGAATGTTTTCATACTTTACGTCACCTGTTACGGCAGAAAGCATTTTTAATACCGCATCACTGTGGCGTATCTGCGTTTTATCATCGGGGTTATAATTCTTATTTCTTCTCTTCTTGACAAAGAAATTTGCCACGATTTTAAAATCGCTCTTAAACATGGATATCTGCTCGTCTGTGAGCCATGCAATTTCAAATACGTTAATCTTTAAGTCATTGACGTATTCTTCCATGCCCTGTGGAATGTCAAGCAGGTCTTTTAAATGCTTTCCGGCATTCCAATGCTCATTTCCAAAGTACAGAACCAGTGTTATCACCGGTACCGTATGTTTTTCTTCCAGCTGGCCGCGGTAAGATGCACCCTCATAGCCAAATACCCTGAGCGGCATTTTCGGTTCAACGGCGGTCTGGTTCTCCAGTCCGCAGATGGCAAGCTTTACTTTCCCGTTCTTCCAGTATTTTACAACATCACGTTCCTGCTCATGCAGTGTTCCCGAGGTGTCGCTTCTGTACTGGGAATGTACAGCTCCGGTTTCAAGGTCTTCAGGCTTTATGCGCTGCTTCCCTTTAAACACCAGTACATTGACAATATCAGCAAATATGTCGTTGTAGTCCTCGAGTATCTTTTCTGTCAGGTCTTTTTCACCCATTCGCTCCTCCATTCCCCGCCTTACGGCAGTTTGTAATATCTATATAAAACAGGGAATGTCATACATATCCCCGTGAATTTTCACAATCCGTTACTTATCCATAGGGATATGTATTCTTTTTTCTGCTGTGATTTTCCTGCGGACAAAACGTACCGTTTACTTCCCTTATGCAAAGTCTGCATGCAGCCCGGATGCCGGAAAATATGCATCCAAAATCATAAATGTTACTATAAATATAATACATCCTTTAACGATTCTGCGCAACTGCTATCCAATAAAAAACAGGATGGCTGTCCATCCTGCAGATAATCGGATATAAAACATAACTGTTCAGGATGGGCGGTGTATCCATCATCCCAGGTACTCCTTTCAGAGTGTGTCGGGAACCATTACCGGACTCATAACAATTATGTATATTTACATATGCCATATAATGCCGTCAGTGTCATACATTATTTCTCAGGGGCACATATAACCGGCATCCTCCATATCTTTTTTCAGACCGGCGGCAGTTGTCTGAAGCTTTGCAGCACCCTGTTCTTCTGTTCTTCTGTTATGAGTCCGGCCGCAACAAAATCATATACTGCTCTTTCATATCCTTTCGTCATTCCTATTTTAAATCCCCGCTGTATAAGCCTGTCCGTCTCCGGAACGGCTTTTATGCTGTTCCCACTGTCGTCATCTTCACTTATACCTTGCAACATAGGGTCAGAATCATTAATCTTTGATATTTCCACACATTCACCAAACAGGCGGTAAATATTGTTCCACATCCGTACATGTTTATCTGTGCTGCATTCAAACAGGCTTTCAAAGCCCATATTGTATTTCAGTCCCCGGAAAGAAAACGTAAAAACACCGTCCTCATAAGAAGTCTTAAACTTATCCCGGTATTCCGGATAGTTTGAGTTAAAGCGCTGCGTTATTTCCTCAATTAATTCATCAATATCTTCTTCCAGATTCTGTTTTACATCGTCTGTACCCCTCCATCTTTCCATCAGATCAGTGCCATTAATTTCTGATATTTCAACAAATTCATCAAATTCATAGGAAAAGGCAGTCCATATCTGTATGGGCTTTATCATTTCTTTTCTGCCGCTTAACAGTGCATCAATATTCATTCTGACCCGCATATCTGCAAAAAGAAACGTAATGGTATCATCCGCATAAGAAACTTTCCATTTGCTGCGGTATTTTCCATATTCCGGATGGCTCAACCGCCATTTTTTTGTCACTGCATCAGTTAATTTACCCATATTTTCTTCCAGGCTTTGTTTTGTGTCATTAATCTTTGAAATATTTACAAATTCCCCATAAATACTGTGCCATATTTTTAAAACCTTACCGGCTTTCATATCGCCTTTAAACAAAGCATCCACATCCATATCCACTGTCAGATTCCGGAAATATAACCTGATAATTCCGTCAGCATAAGAGCTGACCCATTTACCTCTGTATTCCGGATGTTTTGAGTTAAATCGCTTTGTCAATTCTTCAATTAAGTAATCCATATTTTCCTTCATGTCTGCTGTGTCCTTTCATTCCATCCCGGTTTTACTTGAAAACCTTTTTCTGTGTTACATATGATTTTACGTTTTTCTTTTTAAGCCGCCGTACAGGTGTATCGTCTGTACGGCAGCCGGTACTGCTGTTTTTATTTCTTCTTACATCTTTGGTATTTTATTTCCACTGCTTATCCCGGATTATTTCTCCTATTTCACCTGTGTAATGTTTCCCTGCTTGTCGATATGCCATACCTGCTCGCAGAGTTCATCCGGGTAGTTTTTCAGTTCATCGATGGTTAAATGTCCTACCGAATCATACCACTCCTCATCTCCCGGTATGCGTCTTATGATGGTGTCGTTATAGACGGTCGATGCCGCCTTTACAAGGATAATGCGGCGCTGTTTCCACTGGGCATACAGTTTTACCGTGGCGTGGTTTACGGTTGTAAGGTTCTTTACCGTATCCTGCGGCTGGTACTCCGTTCCCTGTCCGTCCGTTCTTGTATTCCATCCCATAAAGGTAAATCCCGTCCTTTCCGGCTTCTGCTCCGGAAGAACGACTTCCTCTCCGTACTGCACCTCCATTTTATCAGGAATGTTTCTTGCGGCTGTGCCTGCATTGCCGTCAAATTCAATATAGTAGGTAATCGGTGTCACCGTTTCATCCCAGAGGGCATACATAGTCGTATTTTCCTTTAAGACATACTCTGCATTGCATGGGAAGCGTGTTTCGCTCTCCGGGCTGTTTTCGGCCCATGTCGCAAATGCATAGGAATGGGTATAGCCGTCAAGGTCAACGGATTCCTTTACACTTTCGCCAAGCTGTAATTTAAAGCCCTTTACTTCCTGCGGGGCAGCCGCATTGCAGTACACGGTTTTCGTTACCGGCTTTGTGGTGTCATTTTCCGTTCCGCCGTTTAATTCATAGGTCAGTGTTACGTCTGCCCGGCACACGGTATAGTAGGTAATGCTGTCCGGGATTTTTAAATGTTCCTCCCCTGACTTTACCTCCATCTTTTCAGCACCTTCCGCAGTAATGTCTGCCATGCTGTTAAAGCCGACTGCCGTAACATCCGACACGTTTTCCCAGCCGCCATAGGTACTGCACTGTGGTGCATCGATAAGGGCATAGGTGTCGTTGTTATACATGGAGCCTTCCCTCTTATAGGTCTGTGCAAAGTCCACGAATGTCACAGTGATGTCCTTGCGGTACACGGCATAGAGTGTGACGTTTCCGGTGACGGTGTACCGGGTAAGTCCTGTTCCTGAATCACTTTTCGTATTCCATCCGGCATGTTCCCAGCCGTTTTTGTATGCTGCAACGGAAAGGTCGGCATCCGCACCGTAGTAGGTCTTTACGGTTTCCTTATCCGCCGACGTACCGCCGTTTGTTCTGTAGTCATAGGTAACGGTGCATACCGTCCTGTCATAATAAAGTCTGACCGTGGTATTTCCCTTGACTTCCGTCTGCGTGCGGTTTCCATTCTCCTGAATCGTCTTATTTTCATTGAATGAAAGCCCCTTTATTTCACGGGCAAGGTTTTTATGTACCAGTGTTTCGCCGTAGTACGGTGTTAAATCTTCTGCCACGGACGGTTTGTCCGGATAGTTTCCTGCCGTATCCATGTAGTAGTGTTCCACGGTGACGGTATAACGGTTTCTGTCATAATAGATTTTTAATTTCACATCACCCGTTACCGTTCCCGTATAACCAGGATTCATTTCCTTTGTCTTATCAGGATTTACCGTAAATCCTTCGTATTCGTTTGCCGCATCAATTAGATTCAACTCACTGCCGTACTTATAAGGCTTCTGTGTCGTTTCATACGGCGTACCAGGATAAGTTCCGTCCATATCCATGAGGTAATGCTCAACGGTGACGGTATATTCATTGGTCTGTGATGCAGAGCATGCCTTTAACGTGACATTTTCTTCCGGCATGACAAATGTTACCGGATTTGATGCTGCCGTGGTGCCGTTCCTGAAGGTCAGGCGGGAATCCGTTTCAAATCCTGCAAAACGGTAGGTATACTGCGCGGTCTTTTCACTGAGCGTAACGGATGCCGTTACATTTTCTCCCCAGCGGTATGTACCCTCCCCGCTTTTTGCACTGAAAGCATCGGCATTGTCGTATGTTACTGTTACATTGTAAGTCTGTCTGTAAATATCAACGCTTGTTGTATAGCCCTCTGTCTGGTACTGTCCGCTGACTGTATACTTTACTGCCGCCGGTCTTACCCACTTATCTGTATCAAGACTGCCAAAATCATAATCCACCGTATCCCCGGTCCTGAAATCCTGATCAAGAACGGTGGTGTATGAAGTCCATGTGCCGTCTGCATTTTCGTAACGCACACGTATCTTCTGGTTAAAAATAAGGTTTTCAGACTGTGTTGTATATTTTGCATACAGCGTTGTATTTCCTGCCGGTGTATAGGTATCGCCTGCGCCGCCCACACGGTCTGTCAGTGCCGAATCCAGATACCAGCCGTCAAATGTATAGATTACATTCTTTCCGTCAATCTCAACGGAAGCTTTTTCTGTCTTTGGAAGGATGACTGAGCCGTTGGTGTAATCCGCTTTTACGTTTACCGTGCCGCCATTGGCTGTCAGGTTTTTAAATGCCACTGCCGGTAACCAGTAGGAAGCACCATTAAATGTCCTGCCCTCGTCAATTCCGTGTTCCCGGTAATGCAGGATTGCCCACATGGTATCATATGTATTATTCGTTGCCCTTAAAAGGTCAGGATTACCGTTATAGTATGCCGCCCAGTTCCATGTGCCGACCGACCAGCCGTCCCAGCCATTTACCTCAC